>JGI2171J19970_10001262_pt1 | contig 14138 bp, 15 predicted proteins | sample DeeMarSWOR324_28_FD_19970 | JGI IMG/M metagenome (IMG submission 19970) | reverse complement strand
GGCAAAGTAAAAAGCTCCAAATGCAAGGCTTGCGAATCTTGAGGAGTGAGGCGTACTTACCAGTACGCCGCAATGACGAAAGATGAAGCGTAACGCAGCAGGTGGACTTTTTACGAAGCCGTCAAATAATCACGACTTCCTCAGGTGAAATACGATGCGGTTGGACTCCCATGGTGCAGAGGATCTGCAACGCAGGTATAAGCCATTTTTGATCATGACCATCATTGGTTTCCTGGTTCTCGGGTTTAGGGCCTGGCACCTGCAGATCATCAAAGGGAAGGAGTTTTCCAGGCTCTCAAAACATAACCGGATAAGAATCCGCGAGATACCAGCAAGCCGAGGGATGATTTTAGACCGAAAGGGGCGAATTGTCGTCGATAACCGGCCAAGCTTCGAGGTGCTTTTGATTCCAGAAGACATCGTGGATATGGGAAAAATCACCGAGTCTTTGCGTCGCATGTTGAATATTCCCCCCCAAGAGGTGGAAGAAAGGCTCGAGGCTAATAAGCGCAGGCCCCCTTTTAGACCGGTCCGAATCCAATCGGATATTAGCAGATTACATCTGGCCCTGTTGGAAACCCATAAATTAGATCTTCCCGGTTTGGTCGTCGATGTAGCTCCCAGGCGGGCTTACACCCGCGGAAATATGGCTTCTCATCTGTTGGGCTACCTTGGGGAAATCGATCGCCATGAACTCAAGGAGAGTCGGTTTGCGGAATACCAGATGGGCGATTTCATCGGGAAATACGGAGTCGAAAAAAAGTGGGAACCCTTTCTCAAGGGAATAGATGGAGGCCGACAAGTCGAAGTAGATGCCATGGGAAGGGAGTTAAAGGTACTGCAAAGGGTCGAACCTCACCCTGGGAACAACGTCTATCTTACCATTGACCTGGACCTCCAAATGACCTGTGAAATCCTGCTCCAGGGAAAAGAGGGGGCCATTGTGGCGATGAATCCCCAAAATGGCAAAATCCTCGCCATGGCCAGTCATCCCTCCTTCAACCCCTCCCTCTTTGCGGGCGGGATAAATCACGAGGATTGGAAAAACCTCGTCCGCAATCCCTTTTACCCTTTGCAGAATAGGTCCATACAGGGTCAATATGCCCCAGGATCGGTCTTTAAGTTGATAACCGCAACGGCTGGTCTGGAGGAAGGAGCTATCTCTCCCGAGGAAGTCCTCTTCTGTACGGGGAGCTACCGATTTGGAAATCGGACCTATCGGTGCTGGAGAAAAGGTGGACATGGCAAAGTGAAGCTCCATCGTGCCGTGGTGGAATCCTGCGATGTCTTCTTTTATCAAGTAGGCCAACGAGTTGGGATTGATACCCTCGCGAAGTACGCCAAGGGGTTTGGGTTGGGCAAACCGACCGCAATCTCCCTCAGGGATGAAAAGCCTGGCCTCATCCCAACCTCGGAATGGAAGAAGCAGATCTATGATGAGCCCTGGTATGAGGGAGAAACCCTTTCGTGCGCCATCGGCCAGGCCTATATCTTGGTCACTCCACTTCAACTGCTGAACGTCATCTCGTCCATAGCGAACGGGGGAACCCTCTACATTCCCCAAATAGTGGAGCGGGTCGAAACGGCCAATGGGAAGGTGGTAAAATCTTACCCACCCATTCCCAGGGGTAAAATACCCCTCACCCCCGAAAATCTGACGATCATCCGAGAAGCCCTCCATGGGGTGGTCAACGAAGCCCGTGGGACCGGGCGCATTTCTCGAATCAGGGGCACCATCGTATCGGGAAAGACGGGAACGGCTCAAGTCATTAGTCTAAGGGAGGACATCGAGGAGGAGGATCTCCCCTATGAATACCGTGACCACGCCTGGTTCGTAGCCTATGCTCCCATGGACAATCCCGTCATTTCAGTTGTGGTTCTCGTGGAACACGGAGGACACGGCGCTTCCGCAGCCGCTCCCATTGCCAGGGAGGTCATGAGAAAATACCTCACTATCATCAAGGAAGAGGAAAAGGTCGCCTCTTTCACGGCCTGGAGAAAGGATTTGCATTCCATCGACTCGAGGGATTCCATTCGCTGACGGAGCCGAGGGCTTTGCGAACATGATAGACAGAAGACTGCTCACCCACTTCGATTGGCCTTTGTTAACGCTTGTTCTTATTATCTCATTTATCGGAGTGGTCAACCTGTACAGTGCAACCTTTGGCGAAGCGGACTCAAGTCTGTACGGCAAGCAAATCCTCTGGATAGGGATCGGCCTCACACTGGCCCTCTTAATCACCGTATTTGACTATCGATTTTACCGGGATTTGGCCTATGTCTTCTACATAATTTCCTTGGTCCTCCTTACGGCCGTGCTCGCTTACCGCACCATAAATCCGGAAATCTCCCGATGGATAAAGATAGGTCCTTTCTTCTTCCAGCCTGCTGAGCTCACAAAGATCACCATCATCCTCTCCCTGGCAAAATATTTCGATCATTTCTCCAAAAGGGATGGGTATCTATTGAGGGATCTCATCATCCCCTTTATCATCTTATTGGCCCCGTCCCTGATGGTAGCGAGACAACCCGATTTGGGCACAGCGATCAGCCTCCTGCTTATCGGCTTCTCCATTATCCTCTTCGTCAAGGTCAAGTGGAAATCCCTGGTAATCATGTTCATCGGAGGCATCTCGATCCTTCCATTTATGTGGAATTTCCTCATGCCGTATCAGAAAAAAAGGATCCTCACCTTCTTCAGGCCTGAGCTCGATCCCCTCGGGGCTGGATATCACATTATCCAGTCCAAGATCGCCATCGGCTCGGGAGGGGTCTTGGGAAAGGGCTTTCTCAATGGTACGCAATGCAAACTCCACTTTATCCCTGCCCAACACACCGATTTCGTCTTCTCGGTCTTGGCTGAAGAGTGGGGACTCGTAGGCGGGTTCATCCTCCTGGGGCTCTTCCTTTTCCTCATCGCGTGGGGATTGAATATTAGCATCCTCTCGAAGGATCGATTTGGAGCCATTGCCGCCTTTGGCGTCGTCTCCCTGATTTTCTGGCATGTGATCATTAACATCGGCATGGCCCTGGGCATAATGCCAGTGGTGGGAATTCCGCTTCCCCTCATGAGCTACGGGGGCTCGGCCATCTTGGCCATGATGGCGGGGGTGGGGCTGTTGCTGAATATCAGCATGCGCCGATATATCTTCTAAAGGGCACACGAAGGCAGCGCGGCTCGAACCCCCTCATTCCGGGGCATGACCTCAGACATTACCCGCTCATCCTCCCCTTTCGCCTTCGTGACGCTGTATTGAAAGAACCTCTCCGTGAAATCCTTTGCCGAAAGAGGTGGCTTGTCCACCATCTCCTCCAATCCACTGATGAGCTGTAGCAGGGATAGGTCCTCCGATTCCTCCATCGCCTTGAGGATTAATCCCTCGAGCAAATCGACCAGTCCCAAGAAATCCTTCCTCCTTGCCTCCATGAATCCTTCAAGCGAAGGGTTCCCGAACATGAGACACCCGCTGAGGTCCATGATCTTCTGGACTTCCCCCGTATCCTTGATGTTCCCGCGCGATAGATCGACCTGGGCTATTCCATGGCGGTGAAGGTAGTCCAATGTATCCGCCAAGTTGAAGGCGATCCGAAGAATATCGGGGGCTGAAAATACCCTTCGACTATTTTCGAGATCAGGTACCACCTGGTATTCCAGGACTACATAGCTCCTGTTATCCTCGATAAAGAGGTCATATCTACGAAGGATCCCCCTATGACACACCTGTTTTGCCACGAGCTCCATTTCCCCTTCAATCCCGTGATGGTTTGGAAATTCCATCAGCTCATAGATTTCATCGCCCCCCGCGGTCGTGGCAGCGTAATGGTTATACCTCCCATCCCAAAAGAGAAATCTCTCCACCTTGTACCTGTTTCTCAGAACCGCACCACCCCTTAGCGGTTTCGGCCCTGAGCTCCTCTTGGCCGCGTGGCCGATTTCCCCTCTCCTCCAGATGGCCCCGCCGAAATGATCTGCAACTCTCCTCAATTCCCCTATCATTTCGATTATCCCCCTCTCTCCAATGTGTCCCCGTCATTGGCAGCTCAACAAGCTTTATCCCCTTATTAAGCAATCTCCGTACCACCGGCACGAGAATATTGAAAAGGCGGGTTGATATATATAAGTTACTGATTGTACTTATTTTTCTTGATTAGATTCCTTGTTGGGGCAGGATTCGCCGAGGAGGGATTATAGGAAAATCGAATAGTGCTATTCGGTTTCAGGAGAGCCCATATTTCTTGATTTTTTCGTAAAGGGTGGAATACGCGATGCCCAAAACTCGAGCGGCGGCGCTCTTATTTCCCCCATGGACCTCCAGGGTCTTCGCGATGGCCGCCTTCTCGATCTCCTCCAATGTCCTTCCGACCAAGGAATCAAGGGATGGAGCCTGAGTTCTTTCGTCGGAGGAGAGAGGCATGATGAAATCGCGGAGTCTAAGGACCTTCCCATTCCCCATGGCCATTGCCCTCGTGATGATGTTCTTCAGCTCCCTTATGTTCCCCGGCCAATGGTAATGCCGTAAGATCTCAAGGGCCTCCGCGGAAACTGCCATATCCCCTCCACCCCCATACGGACCGCTGAGTTCCCTTGCGAATTGCTGGGCGAGCAACGGTATATCCTCCCCCCTTTCCCTTAGGGAAGGGAGGTGAATCCTCACCACCGAAATCCGATAGAAGAGATCCTCCCTAAACCGACCCTTTTGGACCTCAGAAATTAAGTCTTTATTGGTGGCCGCGATAACCCTCACGTCAACCTTAAATACCTCGTTGCCGCCCACCCTTCTCACCTCTCGCTGTTCCAGCACCCTGAGCAATTTTGGCTGCATTTCCAGGCCCAGCTCACCTATTTCGTCGATGAAGATCGTTCCCCCATGGGCCACCTCAAAAGCCCCCCTGTGGGTTTGGGTTGCTCCGGTGAAGGCCCCCTTTTCGTGTCCGAAGAGCTCGCTTTCCATGAGGTTCTTCGATATGGAGCCACAATCGATGACCACAAAAGGGCCCCTCGCCCTCTGGCTAGAGGAATGAATCCCTCGGGCCACTAACTCCTTGCCGGTTCCCGTCTCACCTTCTATGGTAACGGTGATATCAGAGGGGGAGATTTTCTTCAACATGGTGAAAATGCGTCTCATCTCAAGGCTGCGTCCAAAAACATCTCCGAAATAATCCTCTTCGGATGGGGGAATCTCCACCCGTTCTTCAAGGGGAACGAACTGAAGCCGGGTGTTTCCCAACCCTATGACTGATCCATACTCGAGGTAAGCCTCCTTGATGCGAATTTCGTTGAGGTATGTTCCATTTGTGCTGCCTAAATCCCTCAGGACATATCCTCTCCCGGTTTCCTCGATAACGGCATGATAACGGGATACCGTGGGATCGTTGAGGACACAATAGTTATCCTGCTGAGAGCCAATGGTCACCTCCTTTCCCCCTATGGCGAAGGTTTTTTGGAGGTCCACTCCTGAAATAACCACCATTTTCCCGCTTCGGAAAGGGAATTCCTTGCCACCCTCAACCGGAATTCTCTTGGTGAGCTTGCCTTTTTTTGACTTTGCCGTCATAATTAATGAGTCTTAGGAGTGAAATAACATTGTACATAAACTATCACCAGGGGATTGAGAAGTCAATTTCGTCCTCCTGAAAAAACGTGATACGGCCGGATTACCTCACGATTTTTCGCCTGAGTATGAGGACCTGGAAACCCAACCAGAGATAACCAAAATCCCATGAAGAAAAGCGTCGGCAACTACCAAATCCTCAAGGAGCTCGGAAAAGGGGGGATGTCCACCATCTATTTGGCTATTCAGAAATCCCTGGATAGGAGGGTTGCAATCAAGGAGTTGCTCCCGTCCCTTAAAACTGATACCGAGATGGTGGAGCGGTTCAAAAGGGAAGCAAAGGCGTCCGCTTCAATGGCCCACGAGGGAATTGTCAACATCTTCGACTTCTGGGTTGAAAAAGCATCTTACTATCTGGCCATGGAGTACCTCGAGGGCAAAGACTTAGGGGAAGTAATAGACTCTATGGGACCAATTCCTGTTGAAGCGACAGTGACGATAGCGTCCAAAGCCGCCGATGCTCTGCACTATGCGCATCAGAGGGGCATTATCCACCGAGATGTCAAATCGGGAAATATCTTCATTACCCATAAAGGAGAGGTAAAGCTAACCGACTTCGGCATTGCCTATGTTCCGGGGAAAAGTCCCTTAACACAGCCTGGAATTACCATTGGGACACCCGAGTATATGTCGCCCGAACAGATCCGAGGGGAGAAGACAGACCCACGGTCCGATATCTTCTCTCTCGGGGTCGTCCTGTACGAAATGCTTGGGGGAAGAAGGCCCTTTGGTGACGATGGAGACGAAGATGTTGTTGCCAGCGTGCTCGGTAAGAAACCGAAAAGCCCGAGGAAGCTGAACAGGGAAGTCCCATGGAGGCTTCATCGGTTAACCATGAAGTGTTTGCAGAAGAGGCCCGAAAGGCGCTTCCAGACCATGGAGGACCTAAAGATCGCACTGGAACGATTTCTCCCCAAGAAGAGCGAGGACCGGACGCGCGCTTTTTCGTCATTCTTGGAGACAATCTTTCCCAAGGGGGGGGAGGATGGACTAAGCCCGGCTCAGTTTCAGCGGAAAAGGAGAATATCCTTGGGCTATGCCCTCATAGTTCTGATCGCCCTCGCCTCCGCCTCCCTTATGTATCTCTACCATGAAAAAGTTGACTTCTCGTCACTGCACCCCCGTGGCCTCATAGAAAAAATACAATACTATACCCATAAGGGGCAGGGGAATAGCTTTGTAAAAATCGTCGTCTATCCCTGGGCAAAGGTTTCCATAGATGGAAAATATGTTGACACAACTCCTATAGCTGGCCCCATACGGCTGAAACCAGGGGAACATACCCTCTCCTTTTCGCATAGCACGTTCAAATCTAAAACACTCAAGATCGTCCTTAAACCGGGAGAAACTCGGTTCCTTACGGTCAAATTGGGATCCTAAAGATCCCGTTGGGATTTCGGAGGNAGAAGGTGTACAAGAAACTCGTCCTGTTCGTCTCCCTNTTTCACCTCGTGGCCTCCGATGGTTGGCCGATGACCTATCATGCCTTAAGACCCGGTGAAACGGTGGCCGAAGTTGCCAATGCTTATTACGGAGATCGGGATAAGGCAATCATTCTGCTACAGTATAATCGACTTTCCGATCCGAAGAAGATCCTCCCGGGGACTAAAATTGCGATCCCCCAAGTCGTTCGATACACCGTAAACGAAGGTGACACCCTGGCCAAAATATCCCATCGATTCTTGGGTGATCAACGACGACACCAAGTCCTGGCCTCGGTTAACCATCTCGATTCACCCCAGGCGCTTACCATAGGAAGCACACTGAAAATCCCCTTTGACATACCACACACCGTCAAAAGTGGGGAATCCCTGGCAACCATCGCCCATCGGTACTACGGAGACCCAGATCGATTCAGCCTCATCGCATCTTATAANTTCATGACGGATCCTCGGGCGATAAAACCGGGAACCGAGATCCTCATTCCCATTGTGGACCTCGAGATCAGGGCAAAANCCACCCCATCGGGCCAATCGCCGAAGGTCCTCCTGCTTCCCGAAGAACAACTGGGATTCCCCTGGTTGGAAAAGGGAGTCCATTTATACCTTGCCGGGGAATACGGAGCGGCTGCGGAAAACCTGACGGAGGCGTTGAACAGGGGGTTGAAGCGGGAGGATGATATTTGTAAAACCTACCGCTTCCTCGCCTATTGTCATATCACATTGGGAGAGAAGGACTTGGGCAAGAAGGCTTTCGAAAAGGCACTGGCTATCCGCCCAAGCCTTAAACTGGACCCAACCTATACATCTCCGAAAATTATGAGGGTATTTGAGGAGGTTCAAGCGGAAAGGAAAAGGTAAACCGTCACCCCCTAGAAGGGAATGTCGTCTTCTTGATCCCCGCCGGAATCGGGTGGTCCTTCTAAATCCGATACCTGGGCTTCTATGGCCCCTTGATCGCCCGGACTCCCAAGCATCTGCATTCTCGTCGCGACGATCTCCGTTGTCCATCGTTTGTTTCCATCTCGGTCATCCCATGAACGAGTTCGCAGTCTCCCCTCGACATAGACCTGTTTCCCCTTATTCAGATATTCCCCGCAGATTTCGGCAAGACGCCCGAAGGCGACTACTCGGTGCCATTCCGTCCGAGGCTCCCTTTCTCCCTCCTTATTCCTGATGTTCTCGGTGGTTGCCATTCTGAAGTTCGCTACCGCTGTTCCCGTATTGAGATACCTCACCTCCGGATCTGCCCCCAGGTTCCCAATAAGGATTACCTTGTTGACGCCGGCCATGTTTCCCTCCGAAAGATTGAATGGGTTCGCCCTTACAGTAACATTCCTTGTCCCCCTTTTCAACAAAAATGTGAGGGACTTCTGCGTGGACGAAATTTGACAAAGAACCGCAGTTACCTATACTATTTACTTTGATTCTTAACGGATTGCCTCTGAAAGGGATGAGCGAGTTTAAATCTGGATTTATTTCCATCATAGGCCCCCCCAATGTGGGAAAATCGACATTGCTCAATAGGATCCTGGGAACGAAAATTGCCATCACCTCCGAAAAGCCGCAGACAACCCGGAATCGGATCCTTGGAATCAAGAATCTCGGAAATGCGCAAATCATTTTCTTGGACACCCCGGGGATTTATCAACCGAAATCCCTTTTCAGCAAGTACATGGTTAATACGGCTTTGGCGGCATGCAAAGACGTCGACCTCATCCTCCTCATGGTTGAGGCGGACGGCTCAATCGCGGTAGAAGTCCACTATGTGCTCGAATTCCTCTCACAATGCTCTTTTCCCGTAATACTTCTCATCAACAAGGTAGATCGCATCAAGAAGGAGGGCCTCCTTCCCTTGATCCATGCATATAGTAATCTATTCGCCTTTTCCCAGATTATCCCTATTTGCGCCCTTTCGGGGGACGGAATAGATCGATTGATGGAGGAAATCCTCAAATTGCTCCCAGAGGGACCTCAGTATTTCCCCGAGGATATGATTACAGACCAGCCGGAACGATTCATCGTCTCCGAAATGATCAGGGAAACGGTCATGGGGAATACGTACCAGGAAATTCCCTATGCCGTCGCCGTCTCAATCGACGAATTTAGGGAAAAGCCGGAACGGAACCTCATCGTCATGAGGGCAATCATACACGTTGAGAAGCCCTCCCAGAAGGGGATTATTATCGGCAAGAATGGAGCAACGCTCAAGAAAATCGGAAGCGAGGCCCGAAAAAAGATCGAGGATTTTCTCGGAGCTAAGGTCTACCTGGAGTGTTGGGTCAATGTGGAGTGGAATTGGAGCAAGCATAAAACGGCCCTGAGGAAATTGGGTTATCGTTGAGGCTTGCGAATTCTCATACGTAACCAACTTGACTGAAGCCCAGGCGTTTATTATAAGATTCATTGATACCCTCTCGTGCATTAAACCTTAGGCCAATGGAAACTATCGGCAAATATCTCAACAGGGAACGAGAGCTCCGAAATATCTCCTTGAAAGAGATATCAACGTCCACAAAAATCAGGGAAAGCCTCCTGAGGGCTATTGAGGAAGATCGCCACGACCTTCTCCCCTCGCCCGTCTTTGTAAAGGGATTCCTCATCGCGTATGGGAAGTACATAGGCCTGGACCCGAGCGACGTGGTCCTCCGATACGAGAGCGATTTGAAGGAACTTCACGCGGATGAGGAGAGAAGGCCCCTTCGACCCCGGAGGAAGGAGTGGAACAGGGGATTTCTCTTAGGAATAATTGTCCTGATAGTCGGAATCATCATTATCCTCAATCTCCGGAGGGAGCCCAAGGAGCAGGGTGAACATGCGCGAGCGCACCTCGAGGAAGCCCCGTTGGTTCAAGAGGAGAGCCCAATGCCTCCTGTCGTTCCAAAGGGGGAAGACATAGCTCGTCTTGTCGAGGAGAGCATTTCCGTTGAAGAGGCTCCTCCTGCCGAAACCCCCGTTGCCGAAACGATGAGCTCGCAGGTGGAGACAGGTGTGGGGAATTTAACCCTTCAAATCAAGGCCGTTGAGGACACGTGGATCGCCTTCCAGGTGGACTCCGATCTCCCCCGTGAGATCACCTTAAGGGGAGGGGAAACCTTCTCCCAACGCGCGGATGAGCAGATCAACGTGAAAATCGGTAATGCCGGCGGCGTGAACCTTATTTTCAACGGAGAACCCCTTGGCCCTCTCGGCGGTCCCGGGAAGATCGTTCGATTGAGCCTAACTAAAAGCGGATACGAGTTTAAGACAAGGGATGAGTTTGATGCTCCCGGATCCAGGGGTGAGGCAACGCCGGCCGATTCCCATTGATGTTCCTTGAAATCCGAAACCTGGCTGCTTAGACCCCTGCCCTATTACCCCATTGACCGCCTATCCGAAGGAGAGTTGTTTTTCGGAATCCTGGGGAAAAGAGAGGCCGAAATGGCGATAGGCCAATTCCGTGGCCTTCCTTCCGTTGGGCCTCCGTATGACGAACCCTATTTTGAGCAGAAAGGGCTCTACCATATCCACCAATGTATCCGTTTCTTCCTGCAGTGTAGCAGCGATGGCCTCTAACCCTACCGGCCCCCCCTTATAGTAGCGAATGATCGTCTCCAAAAACCGGCGGTCCAAATCGGTGAGGCCGATCTCATCCACCCCCTCCAGTTTCAGTGCTTCATCAACGACCTGCCGATGGATAACTCCCTCTGCCCGAACCTGGCAATAATCCCTCACCCGCTTCAGAAGTCTATTGGCGATGCGGGGGGTTCCGCGGGAACGCTTGGCAATCTCATATGTCCCCTCCTCGTCGGTGGAGACCTTCAAAATGGAGGCCGATCGTGTGACTATTTGACAGAGCTCTTCAACCGTGTAGTAGTCCAAAGTCCTCTGTATCCCAAAACGCTCCCTCAGTGCGGCTGAAAGGAGCCCCGATCGAGTGGTCGCCGCCACCAAGGTGAACTGCTCCAAACGGTATCGATGGCTTCTCGCGTGAACCCCTTTATCGAAGATGAAGTCGATACAGAAGTCCTCCATGGCAGGATAGAGGAATTCCTCAACGGGCTTGGGAAGCCGATGGGCCTCATCGATAAAGAGGACATCTCCCCTTTCCAGATGGGTGAGTATACTGATCAGATCCCCCCCCTTCTCGACGGCCGGACCAGAGGAGGTAACGATATTGACATCCATCTCCGTTGCTATAATATAGGCTAAGGTCGTCTTCCCAAGCCCGGGGGGCGAATGGAGCAATACGTGATCCAAGGGCTCTCCCCTCTTTCTCGCCGCGCTTATGGCGATCTCCAGGGACTCGACAACCCGAAGCTGACCGATGTACTCGGATAATCTCTTTGGCCTCAAATCCCATATAAAATCGTCATCGCCGCGAACCCCTGATTCATCGCGATTCCCTTCTGCCATTGAGCTTCTCCCTATTGACGCCTGCCTCGATAAACCTCCTCAAATAATTCCTCCGGCGAGGATATGGATGGATTCCGCTTTATGGCCTCATCGACCATTTGGTGCGCCTCGCTGACCTTATGTCCCAAATCCTTTACCAGGACTCCTTCGACCTGTTTGCGAAAATCCTCCGGTTCCGGCGTGATGGGAATCACATCCTCCCTCATGAGGGCAAATTTCCCCATTTTACCCCTGAGTTCGGAAATAATCATCTCGGCCTTCCGTTCCCCGATTCCCTTGAGTCGCCTTATGGTGGCGACATCCCTTTCCTCAATGGCCCTGGCGATCTTGGGTATCGGCAATGCGAGGGCCTTGACGGCTAGGGTTGGGCCAATGTCTTTGACCGTAATGAACTTCTCGAAAAACTCCCTTTCTATTTCGAAGTTGAAACCGATAAGTTGGGGTTTCGGCTGTTGAGGAGTCTGCTGGAACGATATATAGAGCTCCACCTCATCTTCTCCTGCCTTCTTCTGATTATAGGTCTGCCTCACTACCGTTGGTAACAATATTTCGTAGCCAACTCCGTTGGCCAAAATCACCACTCGATCATCCTCTTTCTTCAACATAAGGCCTTTGATATACCGTATCATTTTCCCCTGCGCGTCACCACCGAAAGAGACCGCTGCGCGTCAAACCCATCAAGGCCAATGCCATTGCATCGGAGACATGGTCGGATTTGATTGCATCCTCAATGTTTAGAATCCTCCGAACCGCCCGTTTGATCTGCTCTTTGCTCGCCCTCCCACTGCCCGTCAATGCGCTCTTTACCTCGGTCGGCTTTATCTCCGATATGGACACGCCCATATTTTTCGCGGTCAACCGGATGACCCCCCTCACCTCCCCCAGTTGCATGGCCGCCATTGGGAAATGTTTTACCACAAAGACATCTTCTAAAACCATCAAATCGGGGCTCCATCTTTGCAACACGCCCGATAATTCATGGTAGATAGTCGATAGCCGTTCCTCGAGGGAATGTCCTGGATTCGTATTGATATTGCCGCAGTGGCAGACACGCCCCCCTTTCTCAAGCGGTTCGACAACGGCAAATCCCGTTTTGGCTAAGCCGGGATCAATCCCTATTACCCTCACGATTTCCCTCCTGTGTCGCGGGATTGTACGATGATTGCCTGCTAGGCCACCAATCGTTCCATCACCTCGTCGGGGATATCGAAATTGGCGTATACTTTCTGTATGTCATCCGAATCCTCTAGCCCTTCCATCAACTTCAGCATCTGCTCAGCCTCTCTCCCCTGGAGCTGAACCGTGCTTTGAGGAATCATGGTCACCTCTGCGAAGGAGTACTCTAACCCTGCGTCCTCAAGAGCCCTCTTGACATCCTCATACTGGCCTGGATCTGTAATCACCTCGAACTCCCTCTCCCGTTCCCTGACGTCCTCCGCTCCCGCATCGAGTACAACCTCTATCAACTTCTCCTCTTCGACTTGATTCTTATCGAAGAGAATAAGGCCCTTCTGGTTAAACATCCATGAAACACATCCAGACTCCCCAAGGTTCCCGTTATGCTTGGAGAAATGGTATCTAATTTCCGCAATGGTTCTGTTCCTATTGTCCGTGAGCACCTCGACCATGACCGCCACTCCGCCTGGCCCATATCCCTCGTACGTTGCCTCTTCGTAGCTTGCCCCCTCTAGTTCCCCCGTTCCCTTCTTAATCGCCCTTTCAATATTCTCCTTGGGCATATTCTCCGCCTTTGCGCTGGCAATAGCGGCTCTCAACCTGGAATTTCCCTCTGGATCGCTTCCTCCTAATCTCGCGGCTACCGATATCTCCTTGATCAACCTGGTAAACATTTTGCCCCTCTTGGCATCGGCCGCTCCCTTTTTTCTCCTAATGGTACTCCACTTGGAATGTCCCGACATACGTTCACCTTAAGGATTATTCTTGAGCCTGTGAATCCAAAAAACCATAGAATTTAAATAGCTTAGCTCAATAAATAAGTCAAGACAAATTATGGTATTGCCGCCCTTCTTCCCCTCAAATCCTTGAGAAGATCCCCGCATGATAGTACAAAAAATGGGGTTAGGCAAACTGCCTAACCCCTTATAATCATTGGTGGGCCCAACTGGACTTGAACCAGTGACCTCCGGTATGTGAGACCGTTTAAAACCATATTTATTGAGTTTTATGGAGATTTACCTAATTAGATTTTTCCATGTTAAACCAAAGGGTTAGGTTTTTCAAGCTTTCATTGAGATACATAGAGGTTTATTATCTACTGACACCAAAACTAGCACCAGAACTGACACTTGATTCTTTTCTACCAGTAGAATGATTTGCCGTTCAAATGCTAAAAGACGAAGGGGGATTCTCTATAGCCTCCAGTAAAAAGTCTCGTTACAGGCCAATATGAAAGCCTTTTTGCCGAGATTTCCATGTAAAGGGGAGGGGGCCGTATTCTGATTGCAGATTATTTCCTTGCAATTTTCCTTAGACCTTTCTACTCTGAGATGGGGACCATCGGAAGACCCGCCAATGAGCGAAAGCCCAAGGTGCGGTCAGCTCACCGACCCGATGGTCCCCTTATTTTGTGGGCTGAAGCTTCCGGGTAGGGCCAGCGGTTGCCCACCGGCCCCCCCACAGATCCGGACGTGAGCAATTAACTCATCCGGTTCCTCGGCACATAGCATCTGCT
>JGI2171J19970_10001259_pt1 | contig 14150 bp, 14 predicted proteins | sample DeeMarSWOR324_28_FD_19970 | JGI IMG/M metagenome (IMG submission 19970) | reverse complement strand
GAGGAAGCCATACGCATGTCCATCGCCCTCCAAGCCGCGACGGGGAACCTCGGAGTCTTAGGGGGTTCAACGGGAGGCCTCACGTGGGGTACACTACCATCCCCAAGAATGGGCGCTATTAATGTCCCACCTAACCCCACCGGGCTCTCCATACCGATATACAGCTGGCCCGACGCCATATTGGATGGGAAGCAGGGCGGCTATCCCAGCGACATCAAGGCCATCTACAACGTCGGCGGCAACTTCCTGATACAGGGCAGCGACATCCACAAGAACATCAAAGCCTTCAACGAGGTCGAGTTCGCCGTGTGCCATGAACAGTTTTTGACGCCAACCGCGAAATACTGCGACATAGTCCTACCGGTTACCACCTTCCTGGAGCGAAACGACATAGTGATACCGGATGGCGGCAACTACCTGCTTTTCTCCAACCAAGCCGTACCTCCCATCCCTGAGGCCAGAAACGACTATGACGTACTCTGCCAGCTAGCGGATAGATTAGGGTTCTTGGAGGAGTTCTCGGAGAACAAGAACGAAGAAGAGTGGCTGAGGAGCTTCGTCGAGGACTCGGAGGTCCCGGACTACGACGAGTTCAAGAGTTCAGGAATATACATGGGGAAAGACCAGATGAGGGTCGGTTTATCAGACTTCGTGGCAGACCCTGAGGCTAATCCTTTGAACACGCCTTCAGGTCTCGTAGAGATATACTCGAAGGCCTATGCTGAGACGGGGTATTCTCCCATACCTGAGTGCAGGATGTTGCAGACGGATGAAGCATACCCACTCAGAATGGTATCCCCCAAGTCGAGGTATCGCATTAACTCTCAGAACGACAACATTCCATGGTTCAAGGAACGGGAAAGGCAGGAGCTATGGATCCATCCTTCCGACGCAGCCTGTAGAGGCATAGAGGACGAGGAAGAGGTCTACGTTAGCAGTCCCCAAGGTTTGATGCGTATCGCTCCTCGTGTGACTGAGAATATCATGCCTGGCGTGGTTTGCCTCCTTGAAGGGGCCTGGCCTTCCTTCGACTCCGAAGGCGTTGAGACTGCTGGCTCTGTCAACGTGCTTACGTCGACGGTTCCGACGTTACCCAGTAATGGATCACGGACTCATTCGTTGTTTGTGCAGGTGAAGAAAACTCGAAGTTGACTTACAGAGTATGATACTCGTTTATCCTTTCTTTATCACCCCGACTGCCCGCTGGGATAACCGGGAGACGTGGCGCCTGACTTCAGTGGTGCTGTGTTTCATCTGTCGGGTGAGGTCTGTAATCCGTTTTTGTCGTCCTCGGAGAATTAGCAGCATCTCGTATCTATGTGGGTTTGATATCTAGAAACACAGGTTGTGGAATTCCTTCGAGACGCTCATGACGGAAAACGATCTGTTCTAAGAAGCATTAATGTGTTATAACGCTCGTCTATGCTTCGGAGTTGATTTATAAATTAAATCGTTTTTCGTGTTTGCATGCATCCATGCATGCCCTTTGGCTCCTAGGTGAGGAGCATTAGAAACACCGTGAAATGGGAAGAGTGAAGAAGATATGAAGTTTGGTTACATCGCTTACGGAAAAATGGGCCCAGAGCTAGGGGGTTCACCTGAAGAACGGAAAAAAGAGATGGATCGAGTGAAAGCAGAGGCGGAGAAACACGGCTTCGAGTTGATGTACTGGGGGCATCCATACGGNTTGTCGGAGAACATCGTGGCAGTGTTCAAATCAGAGAAGACCTTGGATGCCTACCATAGCATGAATATAGGCATGCCTTTCATCGACACGAGGACCAACATCGTAGTCATTCCGTGACCTCGTAGAATAGGCAACCGATGAACATTCCCCTCTATTTTTCTGGAAGTCATCTAGACGCTGATTCAAGAGAATGATCTGCTCTTGGAATCATCGATGTGTTATAACGCTTATCGATGCTTCGGAGACTTATTATCGACATCTATGTTTTTCATGCTTGCAATCATAAATTCATGCGCTTTAGCTTTAAGATGAGGAGCCATGCAATGATGAGAAGAGAAAGAAACGAAATGATGAAAAGTCTACTTGCACTGCTAGTAGTAGCCTTAATACAGATACCTGCAATCGACGCTGACGAAGAATACCACCATGTCTTGACGCTTGAGTCACCGAACCCTGAGAACAATTCGTGGTATGGCTACCAAGTGAAGATAAGTGGTAACATAGTAGTGCTGTGTGAACCTTATGGGGACACTGACGAGTTCATCGACGCAGGAATAGTATATGTATACGACACCGACGGGACACTGCTCTCAACCCTACAGTCTCCGACACCGGGAAACAACGACCAATTTGGATCCAGGTTCGAACTATTCGAGGACACCATAATAGTCGGAGAGTTATCCGACATCGAGGACCTGCAATGGGCTGGCAGGATTCACGTCTTCACCGCCGACGGGACGCTCCAGTATACCCTCCAATCAGAAGAGCCAAGATTCGCTGGATACTTTGGAGGCAACTCTATAGCATTTGAGGGGGAGACAATGGTGATATCGGAGACAAACGCGGAGACCGAGCCTGGGATGGCTGGGAAGATCCATCTTTATGACTCCGAAGGAGTCTACCTGAAGTCCCTGCTCTCTCCTTCGCCGAAGGTGAGAGGAAGATTCGGAGACGCCATAGAGGTCGGGGAAGGATTGATCCTGGTAGGCGAGTACGGTGAGGTTGCGACAGATAAGCCACTCGGCCCCGGAAGCGTATACGTGTATGATTACAACGGGACTCACCTGTTGACCCTGCAGGCACCCGAGCCAGAGAACCAAGCGTGTTTCGGATGCTCCATCTCCATAAACGGTGACAGGATCGTCATCGGCGAAAGCTTCGCTACCGTGGATGAGGTCTGGAGGGCGGGAAGAGCGCACATATTCAACACCGATGGCGAGCATCTGCAGACCCTAGAGTCGCCTAACCCGAAGCTGAACGGTCTTTTCGGTGACAGCGTGGCCATCGACGGGGACAAACTGGTGGTGGGGGAGTGGGGCGCCAACGTTAACCCGTTCCGGTATGAGGGAAGGGCCTATGTGTTCGACGTTGACGGGAACCTTCTACAGAACCTTACAGCGCCTCAGCCTTGTCCACGAGCCGCGTTCGGTCTGGATGTCGACATAGACGGCGATACCATCGTGATAGGTGAGTCGTGGGCTGCTATCGAGGATTTCGGTCAGGCAGGCAGGGCCCACGTATTCAAGCTTGGGGCTCCTGTTGAGGCTCAGGAACCAGTTGAGGAGACGACCCCGGCTGCTGAAGAGGAGCCTGAACCAGAAGATACTGGAGGCGGGATCCCGGGGTTCCCAGCCGTAGCACTCGTCATCGGATTGATATGCACTACAGTTTTCATAACGAAACAAAAACGATAGTCTCCCTTTTTCTTGTAACAACTCAGACGCTTATTCAAGAGATTGATCTGCTCTTGGAAGCATCGATGTGTTACATAGCTTGTCGATGCTTCGGAGACTTATTATCGCGTTCAGGGTGCGTGATTACCATGGCGCATAGGAAGCAGGGCTACAGGTTCGAGAACGACTGGGCCCGGGAGCGACTGGAAACACGTACCTTTCAGAACTATAAGGCCGCGGCAACCGTCCCCGTGAACGTGGAGATAGAAGCCGAACAACATGTGCTCAACCTGGGGAACGTCAAGCGTATCCTCAGCAAAGCTAGAACGATATCGATAATGGACTGTGGCTGTAGAGCGAAGTTCGGGCACTGTGACGCACCCGTCGAAACCTGCATAGACATGAACGAGGTGGCGGAGCGCAACATCGCTAACGGCGTCGCCAGGGAGATCACCATGGACGAGGCCCTAGACGTCCTAGAGAAGACCCACGAGGCCGGCCTAGTCCACATGGCTCTCGGCCACGGAGATTTCTACGAGCCCGGCGTCATCAACAGCGTCTGCAGCTGCTGCTCCTGCTGCTGCAGCATACTGTCAGGGATCCTGAGGTTCGGCCTGGCGCCGCACCTGCTCAAGTCTCACGCCGTCTCGGTCACCGATTCATCTGCCTGTACGGGCTGCGGCGTCTGTGCCGAACGATGCCAGTTCGGTGCAAGGGAGATGGTAAACGGTTCCCTTGAATTCAACTCTAACCTGTGTTTCGGCTGCGGCCTCTGCGTCAGCACCTGCCCCGCCGACGCGATAACATTGGTTGATAAGTAAACTGCGCCGTCATCTTTCTTATCCCAACTCTTATCCTCGTCTTTCCTTATCTTTCAGACGAGGTTGCGTAGTTGAAAGAATGGGAGTGCGTTGAAGTCAAGCACCACAGGGACGTCGGTAAGACCATCGTAGAGCACCAGGTGAAAGGCTGGCGCCTTCACACCTACCAGGGGGCTGGGATGGGTGCCGGGCCGATGTCCAACATCGTCAGACACTACTTGCTCTTTGAAAGAGGGGCTGACTAAGTCTTGAATGATTGATGGTTTTCACCATCCACCCTTTCTTTATCCCAACTCTTTTCTTCGCATGAACCAGCGCGAGTGGTTTCACGAAAACGAAGGGGGGTAAAATCATGGATCTTGTCTTCATCGTGGACGCACATTATTATAGAACAAGTGTATAACGCAGCTAAGATCGAAATGGTTTCAACAGAAGGCTCCACCCTCGTCCTGATAACCACGCCTCTCGGAGATATAACGGTCGAGATATTTCGAGACAGAGCCCCGATAACCTCGGACAACTTCCTCAGATACGTGGACGACGGCCTCCTCGACGGGACCTCCTTCTTCAGAACCGTCACCACGAAGAACCAGCCCCACTCGGACGTGAAGATAGAGGTGATTCAGGGAGGCACGGAGCCCAAGGACGCCGCCTACCCCTCAAAGTATCCCCCGATCGAGCACGAGACCACCGAGACGACGGAGTTGAGCCACACAGACGGCGCCGTCTCTATGGCGAGGTGGGCCCCGGGGACAGCAACCTCCAGCTTCTTCATCTGCATAGGTGACCAGCCCGAGCTGGACTACGGGGGCAGGAGGAACCCAGATGGGCAGGGGTTCGCGGCTTTCGGACGCGTCAGAGTGGGAATGGACGTGGTCAGGGAGATCCATAGGCACCCCCAGGAAGGGCAAAGGCTTGAGCCCCCCATAGAGATATTTAGCTGTAGACGCATCAACTGACGTTCTTTTATAATTTATGCGCTTATATTCTCTTTAAGCGCTCGTGCAAATAATCAGGCTACAGATAACATTGTGGGGATGTATATTACCCATGAACTTTATGCTTCAGGCAGTTTCTTGGAAACCTCTTCCTCTTTCCCCGGCTGCCCAGAGCCTCCTTCATGCAAAGGCAGCGTACCCTCGGTGAAGTTGTAGATTAATTCGCCGACCACGGAGCCCCCGGCGACCTTGTACACCTCTACGAAGGAGTCTCTAAGTATATGGAACGGCCCATCGCCAACCTCGTCTGAAAGGAGAGTCGTCACCTCCTCTTCCATCAGGAAATCCGTTACGGCCTTCCCCCGCCCCTTCTCGACGCCCAGCGCGGGGTTGCGCCGGGTGTACCATCTCTCCGCTCCTTCCTCTCCGACCTCGACGAATATGAAGAAGGGCGCGATACCGAAGTGAAGCGACACTGTAGCCCCCAAGCCCCCATCTATATCCGTCGGGATTGCTACCTTGTGTCGGCTGCGTTCACCAGGCTCAACGTGCACAACCAACGACTCGATGGACGGCACACCCCCCTTAACCCGGCGCTCCACCTCGTGGCTCAGCCGGTGAGCCTGCTCAACCGGCAGCCTCTGATCCACCTTGATAGTGATCTCGCCGAAACAAAAGGGGCCCGACCTCCTCAGCCTTACCTCCGTGGCCTCCGCCACGCCCCTCACCTCCTCCGCTAGGCGCTTCACCTCCAGCAGCTTATCCGGGTCCTCCACGGCGTCCATCAGAAACAGCAGCCCCTGCCACGCCATGCTAGCCCCCACCCGGACCACGAGGACGCTGATCACGGCGCCCGCTACCCCCTCCAGGAAGGGGTAGCCCAGCCACGAAGCCCCAGCCGCAGCCAGCACCACCACAGAGCTATACATGTCAGCCTTGAAGTCCGCTGCCTGGCTCGTCAAAGCCTGGGAGTTCATCTCCTCTCCGGCTCTCTCAGTGTAACCGCTGAGAGCAAATAACGCAGGCACCGAAAGCCCTGCGGCCAGCGCCACAAGTAATGGATCGGAAACGGGAACGGGGCTCCGCATCCGTGACCAAGACTCCAAGAGCATCCCGACCCCCGTAAACAGTATGACCACACTTATCGCGAGAGCCACCAGCGTCTCTGCCCTGTAGTATCCGTAAGGGAACCTCTCAGAGGGCGGCCTACGGCTCAGCCTCATGCCGGCGAAGACTGCCACCAGCGAGATCAGATCGGTCAAGGAGTCCACAGCCTGGGCGAGAAGCGAGACGCTTCCTGAATACCACCCCACCAAGCCCTTCACCGCGCCCATGAAGGCCACCGTGGCGAATCCAAGTTTTGCGACCTTCTCGCCTCTCTCGAAGATCCCGGCATCCGACTCCATGGTTAAACAACCAATATCCGCCACATAAAAAGAGAAACCGTGGCAGAGCCACTTCACATGCACCCCTTATAGCCTCAGAGGCCGTTCAATGATCATGGGCTTCACCATACCCCCGTGGCTCGCCCTGCTGTTTCTGGCGCCGGCCATGGGCGAGCTCCTCTCGGGCTCGTCGCCCCCAAACGAGTTCTTCCAGCCCTTCGGGTTCACCATCATGGTGGCCCTCTACGGCTGCGGGGCCCTGGTGTGCAGGGAGCTCAAGGTGCGGTGGAGGAAGGGCGTGGGGACCTTGGTGCTGTTGGGATGCGGCTACGGCGTCCTAGAGGAGGCCCTCATGGTGGCCAGCTTCTACAACCCGTCGTGGATAGACCTCGGGGTCCTAGAGGGCTTCGGCCGGGCTTGGGGCGTGAACTGGGTGTGGGCGATGGAGCTCACAATATACCACGCCCTCTTCAGCGTGGTCACCCCGGTCCTCCTTGTGGAGCTCGCATACCCGTCCCGCAAGGCGTCGCCTTGGCTCACGGACCGGCGGCTCAAGATCGTAGCCGCCGTCCTGATCTTGGACGTCGTGGCTGGGTTCTTCTTCTTCGGCTCGATGTTGGGCTTCTGGCCCCCAGAGGCCCAGTACCTCCTAGGAGTGGCCACCACATTGGGATTCATCTACGCGGCTAATCTCCTGCCAAACGACTGGGCGAGAAGAGGAGCCAGATCCATGCGCCGCCCCGCCTTCTACACGGCGGTGGGCTTCTTCGCGGCTCTGGCGTCCGCGCTGACGTTCGGGTGGCTGCCTTCCATATCAGACGGATTCATCCACCCGCTAATGGTTTGCTTGGTGGGAGTCGCCTTGGTCTACGGCCTCATCAAGTACCTCGCGGGCTTCGAGTGGCGGAAGGCGAGGAGGAGCCACCTCATGGGACTTGTCTCGGGCCCGGTGCTGCTCTTCATACTCGCGTCACCCCTCCAGGAGCTAGACGTATCGAGACCCGACGACACCTCAGGCATGATCATCGTAGGGGTAGCGTTCCTGCTCCTTCTGACGTTGCTCTGGTTAAAGGTCAGACGAGACGACACCCAACTATCAGGGATCACAACGACGGAAACCAAGGAAACTGAGGAATCAAACAAATAATAGGGAAAGATGCAAGCCTTCGGCTAACCGTCCTCGTAGACGAAGATCTCCTCGATGCTTTTATCGAAGAACCTCGCCATCTTGAAGGCCAGGTCCAAGCTCGGGTTGTACTTACCGGCCTCCACGGCGTGGATGGTCTGCCTGGTGACGCCCAGCTCTTGGGCCAGCTGCTCTTGGGAGATGTTCTTCATGGCCCTGAGGACCCTGATGTTGTTCTCCAAGGGCTAGTCCCCCATCTGCTTACCGTAGTACCAGATGAAGAGGGCGTATACCCCAAGTATTACGTTGGCCTGGTAGGCGAACGCGTACCCGACGTTTCTGTACTCGGTGAACCCCCGGTAGCTCAGCTCGACTAGGGCTATCCCTAGGAAGCCGGTGAGGGCGGTCATGTAGCCCAGGGTCCTGCTCGCTGCCTTGGAGCGTATAGCCACCGTTCTCTCGTCGTGAAGCACGTCAGTGATCTGTCTTCTCACTGTGTAGAGCACCACGACGCCTAGAAGAACTGTGATCATGGGGAGGGCCCAGCTGTGCCTGACCGCGCCGAGGCTTACCACGATTCCTATCGCGACGACTACGACGCTTCTGAGTTGATTGTATCTTTCCTTGTCCATACACATCACGTAAAGAATGTTTTACATATTGTAATATAAACTTTACTATTTGTAAATCAATCTTTACAATATTTGGTGGTGTCGGCTAAGGCATAGGGATCGGGGCACAACACCAACATCTTTTAGTAGAAACTAGCAGAAACACGCTGCTGGTAAATATTAAATATATTACAACTATAATGAGACCAGGCTCCAGTCCATACGCTGGACAGGGAGCCTTCTAAAGGAGGAAGAAACATGGGAAAGTTCGCGTACTACATAGTATATGGAAACTTAGCCCCCAAGGCCGAGGAGAGGATAGAGGACAGCTTCAAGAATGTAGAGAAGGTGCTAAAGAAATACGGGCTAGAGCTGGCTTTCTGGGGCCACCCCTGGGGGACCACGGAGGACACGGTCTACGTCATCAAGGGGGACATCGACAAGTACGAGGCGCTGATGCTCAAGGAGGACTACTCCGAGGCGACGTCCATCGTCACCGGCCAGAAGACCCACATGATATACGTCAGGTGAGTTACCCGCCCTCGATAGAAACGTGAAAGCGCTGGTATCTTCATACGCCTAACCAATTTTTTCCATAAGCTCCAGAGTGAAACCCTTATCCAGACGCCCCCGAAGACACTACGCGAGAGACATGACCCTAGACCAGTACCAGTACGGGGTCTGCGGCGTCTACTGCGGCCAGTGCCCAAACGGGAACGGCAGGGTAAGGTACGCCGCCGGCGAGCTCAAACGCCTTGTCGACACAACCCGCTACGGCTGGCTCGAGGAAGCAGTCAAGAGCTTTAGCTTCAACGAGTTCAGGAAGGGGCTCGAGTGGTTCAGCCAGGCGCAGTGCAAGGGCTGCGGCAGCGGAGAAGGAAAACCCTGCCAGAACAGGGGGTGTGCCGAGGAGAAGGGACTCAGAAGCTGCCTCGAATGCGGCGACTACCTCACCTGCAGCAACACAGAGTACATGAGGGACACTTACCCCTTCGTCGCAGACCACCATCAACGCGTCAAGAAGGTGGGCCTAGAGAAGCACCTCGAAGAGGAGGAGCGGCGAGCCAGAGCCGGCGTAGACCTCATGGGACACCTCGAAAGAAGATACTGCAAGACAGTGGAGCTAGAGGACGAGTGACGATCACCCTCGAAGAGAAGATTGGCCAGATGCTCGTCGTAGGCTTCCACGGCTACGAGCCGCCGCCCCACATCCTAGAGTGGCTGCGCGAGGGACGTGTAGGTGGCGTCATACTCTTCGCCCGAAACATAGACACTCCCGAGCAGGTCGCCGAGCTGACCAAGGCGCTCCACGAGGCAGCCAAACGCCCCATCCTCGTCGCCATCGATCAGGAGGGCGGGGTGGTAGCCCGTCTCCGCGGCGGCTTCACCGAGAGCCCCGGAGCCATGGCCCTCGGAGCCGCTGACGACACGCTGCTCACCGAGGAGGTCTCCGCGGTCCTCGCCGCCGAGATGCGGGCCCTCGGCGTCAACTGGAACCTGGCTCCAGCCATCGACCTCACCCACAACATCCACAACCCCAGTGTAGGCGTCCGCAGCCTCGGCTCAGACCCTGAACACGTCAAACGGCACGCCCTGGCGCAGGTGCGGGGCTTCCAAGGCGCCGGAGTAGCTGCCACAGCCAAGCACTTCCCAGGCAAGGCCAACACGCCGGTGGACCCCCACGTGGAGCTGCCCGTCATCGAAGGTCCACTCGAGGACATGTGGGACACCGACCTCGTCCCCTTCCGCGCCGTTTGCGGCGCAGGCATCGCCTCGGTGATAATCACCCACGTCCAGTTCAAGGCCCTGGAGCCCGTGTACCCCAGCACCCTCAGCCCAGCCATAATCCAGGGCCTCCTCCGCCGCGACATCGGCTACAGAGGCCTCGTCACCACGGACTGTATGGAGATGAAGGCAGTCACCGACACCTACGGCCCCGGCGAGTCCGCGGTCCTAGCAGCAAAGGCCGGCGCCAACGTCGTCCTCTTCAGTCACACCCTTGAACACCAGGAGGCAGCCTACGACGGCCTGCTGGAAGCCGCTCGTAGCGGTCGGCTGCCAATGAAGCAGGTTGACTACTCCGTCGACCGGATCAACGAAACGAAGAGGTGTTTCGCTGGTCTCAAACGGCCACCCCTGACCGTCATCCGGAGCCCTAGTCACCTGGAAACCATGGATAGGGCGGCGAGAGCCGGAATGGTGCTCTTGAGGGAGACCCCCGGGATTCTCCCCATCGGCCCCGAGGTAAAAGTAGCGTTGATCGAGTTCGCCTCACACCTAGAGCCAGAGGCTCTGGAGCAGGGCGGGGAGACCATGTTCGCCGCTAAGCTGAGACCCCGGCTGCACCAGCTGGAAGTCGTCTCGATGGACCCATCAGCACCCACCGAGGAGCAACTGGAACGCGCCGAGAGGCTCGCTAAGGAGGAGGACACAATGATACTGGCCACAAGGAATGCCCACCTGAATCCGACTCAGCTGGACTTAGCCCGGCGTCTGCTCGACAGGAGGGAGCCGTGTGTGCTGGTCTGCCTCAGGAACCCGTACGACGCGGGGGTCCTGAACACCGACTCCGTGGTTCTCACCCTCGGCGACGCCGTGCCATCGCTCGACGCCGCCGTGGACGCCCTAACGGGGGCCTACACCCCGTCTGCTAGGCTGCGCGTCCCCCTGACCATGAGCTGAGTCGGAGGCTTACTCCAGCACCGCATCGTCGACGACGTTCTCCATGAGATGCTCTTCAATTACTCGCCTATGCATAGCCAGAACCGTGGGCTTCTCCCCGAGCAACCCCCTGGGACGCAGGATAAGGAAGACGAGCATCAGGACAGAGTAGATGAGTTGCTCTAGATAGGCGATGGGGAAGAAGATGGCGTCGGTCAACGCCGCCTTGTTCAGTATGATGAGCCTGCGAAGCCCGTCGACGAGGGCCACTCCGAGCAGGGCGCCCGCGTCGCTCCCGGAGCCCCCGACAACCACCATGAGGAGGGGCCAGTTGTTCCACAGGGCGTTGTGGTAGTTAGCCTGGACCACGAAGGTGAAGTAGAAAGCCACCAGGGCACCCGCCAACGCCATGAGACCGCACGCCACAGCCACGACCCGGCTCCTCACCGAGGCGACGTCCTTCCCCAGGCTCGCGGCGGCGACAGGGTCGTCCTTGACGGCAACCATGAGCCTCCCGAAGGGGGAGCGCTTCACAGTCCTGAGGATGAGGAATACGCCCAGCAGCGCGAGCATGGAGAGGCCCAGCACGACGTAGGACTTTTCGACGCCGCTGAACGCTAATAAGTCGGGTACAAACACGCCCATGGTGCCCCCGCTCAGCGGCACGAAGTGAATCCCAACCCACGCAGCCAAGTTAGGCAGAGTGAAGGTGACTATCATTAGATACCTGGGGTCCATGCCTAGGGCGGGCTTGGAGACGAGCCACCCCGCCGCTGCGCCACCGCACATGGACGCCGCCAGAGTGAACACCACCAGGGCCACGCAGAGAAGCGGCCTCTGGCCGAGGAACTCGTCCACCAGAGCTACGTTTTCTTCGCTGTTATAGACCCAGTCGTTTTCAGACAGGTAAGGCAGCAACTCGACACCTGCGGCCCCTGCGGCCGCGAAGGCGAGGCGGGTAGTGACGGCGCTCACCATAAGGCCCCCAACCAGAACAGGCACGGAGCACCCGAGGAAGGGGACGCCCGCCCGGCCGTACATGAAGGACAGGGAAAGCGCCACAATGGAGAAGAGGGCGTAGTAGATCAGTGAGTTCACGATGAAACGGGTCTGCCAAGACATCGAGACGAGGCCGCAGAGTAGCCCTAACATAGGTTAGCCCATAACTCCTTGTCGTTGCTCTTGAGCATACATCGTTTAAAGTTACTTTAACGTATCCATCGGGAAAAAGAGGGGGTGTAACTACTCCCTGAATCCATCCGTGCGTTCAAGTCGGATGAGGTAACTAGATGATGAACTCCTCGCGCTCGACCCTGCGGGACCGTACTCCCAGGTCGGCGACCCTGAAGCGACGACCCCCGTAGAGCTCAGCCTCGTCCTCCCCCACGTGGAGCGCGGCGGCGATGCGGCCGAGGGCGTCGCTCTTCATGATGCCGCTGCCGCTGGCCGCTCCCACGTATATCATGCCTGGCGTCGGGGCGACGACGGGGATGCCGTCGAAGCCGTTGATGGCGTACTGTCCCGCCCACATGTTCACGGGCCGGAAGTCCTTGAAGCAGGGGAAGTACTCCACGAGCACGTGGTAGATGCCCTCTGTGTAGTAGCTCTCCTCCGGCTGGGGGTCGTCCTCGAGGCCGAAGCGGCGGCCCAGGTTGTCAGCGCAGCCCACCCATATGCTTCCCTCCGAGACCTCGGCCTTCAGGTAGACCCCAGACTTGGGCAGCACGGTGAGGGGGAGGGCGCCCAGCTCGTTTAGGCCCTTCACCTCGAAGAGGCCCCGCAGCCGGGGGTCCTTGAATACGAAGATGTGCCTCTTCTTCGGCCTCATCATGGCGTCGACCCCCATGGGGTCTAGGAGCCTCTCCGCCCAGACGCCGGCGGCCACCACAGTGGTGCCTGCCCTTATCTCTCCCTTGCTGGTCTCGGCGCCCTTCACCTCGGCGTCCTGCCAGACGAAGGGCTCACCGGGTATGCCCAGCTCCTCCTCCGGCTCAAGTATCAGCCTCTTCGCCTCGGTGCTGTAGGCCACCTCGCCGCCGGCCTCGAGGAACATCCGCTCGTAACACCTGACGAGGGAGTCCGCGTCTATGCTGCCACACTTAACGCCCTGCATGCCCATGTCGACTGGCTCGAGGCTTAGTATCTCGGCCTCCTCGTCGCCCGTGAAATCGGTGACGAGGCCCGGTATCATGCTTGTGAGTTCCTCGTCGAAGAACCTCAGCTCCACCCCCAGCTTCGCCATGGAGTAGAGTACGTGCCTGAGTCGGCGGTGCTGCTCCTCGCTGAAGAGCCAGAGGTAGCCGATGTCTTCCATCTTCAGGTCGTAGCCCAGGTCGCGCTGGAAGTGGGTGAAGGCGTCGATGGTGGAGTCGGCTAGGAGGTAGTTGGTCTTCGATGTGAACACGTTCCTGAAGGCCCCCTCGCTCTTGGCGGTGTTCCCCTGCCCGGGGCCGCCAAGCCTGTCTATGAGGATTATCCTGTCTTCGGGTCTCCTTCGCTTCATGTGGTACGCCGAGCTGAAGCCCAGGATGCCTCCGCCGACGACGAGAACGTCACACTCCATCATCGATCACCAAATTAAGCGTAATTTAAATGACGCAGAAGCTGCATCGGTATTTAACGTTTTACAGTAGCTGAGGCTGCCTGATACGGCGGACGCCTTAAGGGGGCTCCGCTTCCCTGAAACGGCCCCCAATCTTGGCGACGAGGAGCCCTAGGCTGGTGCCCAGGAACCCTAAGACGAGCCCGGCCCGGGTACCTCCGCTCACGCTGGTCACTACCAGAACCACAACGTTGCTCTCGGCGCCGCCGAACCAGACGAACAGGCCATACAGGATGGCAGCTGCCAAAGAGGACGCCGCCGAGGCGAAGAGCCCAAAAACGAAGCCACCTTGCCCCTCCCTGCTATAGCCGATGATGCACCCTACAGCGCAGCTCACCACGGCGGCTAAGGCCGGCAAAACCCCTCCCCACAACGTGAAGCCAATTACGCCTCCTATCACCAAGGAGGGCACCAGCACGGGGTAGCACTCCTTGACGCGCCTCAGCCACATCAGCTCAACACCCGCTGATCTGTAGATGGCGGCGACGCCGGCGAGCCCTATAATGAACCAGATGCCCCACAGGGAGCGTGAACCCGGTATCATCCCTGTTTCGATGGTGTTGTCGATCACAGCTACGCTGTTCCTGCCCGCCACGAAAACCTTGTCGCCGATGGAGGTCACGGCTATGTCCACCACCTCTGCCCC
>JGI2171J19970_10001256_pt1 | contig 14153 bp, 14 predicted proteins | sample DeeMarSWOR324_28_FD_19970 | JGI IMG/M metagenome (IMG submission 19970) | reverse complement strand
AGACAAAAAAGACGGCTTATGGAAACCTTGTTCTGACGAACGACCATGGAGCAATCGTTGACCCACGATTAAAAAAGAAAGACGTAACAAAAATAGAAGATGCTCTGGATGTTGAGGCAGTTCCCGGGGAAATAGCAGGGCTGCCATACGTTGGGTCCCTCGCCACCGCCACGAACAAGGGCGTGTTAACCCATCCACTGCTGAAAGAGGAGGAACAGAAAGTTTTAACGGACGTGTTAAAGGTTCACGTGGATGTGGGAACCATAAACTGTGGAATACCATACGTCTCCACCGGACTTTTAGGAAACAAATATGGCGCAGTAGCTGGATCGGTGACAACTGGACCCGAATTATTTATGATAGGCCAAGCATTGGATGTCGTGAAATAAGATGAGTGAAGTCAAAGTTTTCCGAGTAGTGGGAGAGATTAAGAAGCTGAACTTCCACACGAACTTTAGAAAGGAAATTAGAGCTCTAAAACCCGAAGATGCTGTTGAAACAGTCTACAAGGAGATTGGGAGCAAACATCGAGCTAAACGCTTCCAGATCAAAATCGTAAAGGTTGAGGAAATAAGNCCAGAAGAGATTGAGAATCCTCTCATAAAGAAGTTAACGTTGGGAGAAGAAAGTGACAAGTGAAGAGGAAACCTTCCGCAGACTAGCGGTTGAACTTCAAATCTTGGAAGGGACCGCTGAAGCTTTACAGTCGAGGATAGGCTTTGTAAACGCTGCCTTAACTGAGCTTAGACTTGCAGACATGACCTTGGAAGGGTTAGGGAAGGAGAAGAAAGACGCGTCGCTTTTCGTCCCAATCGGAGGCGGTTCATACATAAAGGCAAAACTGGAAAGTGCAGACACGATGATCGTAGGAATAGGGGCAAACGTAGCCGTCGAAAGAACAATAAAGGTGGCTAAGGAAAACGTGGGCAACCGCATAACTGACCTAGAAAAAACGAGAACAAGTCTTCAACAACAAATAACTCAAGTCATAGGAAGGATTCAAAACAACCGATCCCAGCTTCAAGAACTCACAGCGAAACTCGGTGAAAAGGAGAGGGGAAAGAGTGTTCGAAAAACTGAGAACACGAGTTAGCAGCCTCGTCAACAAGGTAGCAACAACAGAACTGAAAGCCGATCAACTTCATCCAATCCTAGAGGACTTTAAACTAAGCCTCATCGAAAACAACGTAGCTATGTCAGTTTCTGATCACATCTGCGAAGAGATGGAAAAACGCTTGAACGGAATTCAAGTGAAGCGGCTGGAAGACCGTAAAAAGATCGTGGAAAGAAAACTGCGAGAAATTTTGCTCGAAATCATGGCTACCAAAGAAAAAATCAACCTTTTGGAAAATATAGGAAAAAAACGGAAAACAAATGAGCCATATGTGATCGTTTTCGTAGGAATCAACGGAACTGGCAAAACCACCAGTATAGCGAAGGTGGCCAAACTGTTGATGAAAAAGGGTTATTCGGTTGTCCTCGCCTGCAGTGACACTTACCGTGCTGGGTCCATCGAACAGTTAGAAGAACACGCTAAGCGATTAGGCGTCCGCATGATTAAACACAAATATGGGGCAGACCCAGCTGCTGTAGCCTACGACGCTATTAGTCATGCAAAGGCACATGGGATAAACGCTGTCCTCATTGACACCGCAGGGCGTATCCAAACGAACAGAAACCTCATGAACGAATTGGCGAAGATTAAGAGAATTATTACTCCAGATTTCACCATTCTCACGGTGGACGCTCTCACGGGAAACGACGCTGTCATGCAAGCTGAGGAGTTCCACAAGAGTGTGGGTATAGATGGAACCATATTAACTAANGTGGATGCCGATGTGAAAGGNGGCTCAGCTCTCAGCGTCACACATGTGACNGGTAAACCCATCTTGTTCATTGGGATTGGNCAAAAATATGAGGANCTGCAAGAGTTTAGNCCTGAACAATTTACACAAATGATTTTNAAGTAGAAAACTCTCTGCCCGTGCGCACATTANATTTATGCAGTGGATGTTGCATGTTGAAAGCAGATTTTCNTTTCAAAGCTAGAATAGTCCATCTNATTTTGTCCAAAAAGCCTGAGGAAGCATTGGAGCGACTTAGTGAGTACTACAACGTACAAGTCCCCAAGGTAAAGATCGGTATGCCGAAGGGTCATGTCAAGAATCGGGGCTGTTATGTCGCGGAAAAGAAGACAATATATTTCTCCAACTATGATTCCTTTTGCAGCCCATATGTTGTGCTTCACGAGTTTTATCATCACTTACGGAGCAAAAGTGGAAAGCACAAAGGTACTGAGAAACTAGCTGATGCATTTGCCAAAGGTTTTTTGGAAGCGTATAAAGACTTGGCTGCCATTCATAATCGCAAATGAAAGCCATTCTCTTAGTTGAATTGGTGTACACAAACCGTGGAACAGAAAAAATGAGTGGTGGATGTCCACTTTTTATGTTTTGCCCAACAGTTTCAGCAGAATTCCCTTTGCGGAATATAGTCTGTTTTCGCTTTGTTCATAGATTATCGAGTTTGGGCTTTCGATTACGTCGGCGCTTATCTCGTAGCCTCTGTGAATTGGCATGTCATGCATAATTAGGGCATCGCTGTCCTTCAGCAGTTTTCTGTTCACTTGATATGGCTTCATCAATCCAATCCGTTTCTCTTTTTTCTCTTTAAACTTTGGGTCGAGGAAAAACTCCATGTCCACCCATGTGTCGGTGTAAACGATGTCGCTGTCTTGCACCGCTTTTTTAACGTCTAATGTCGTCTTATACAAGCCCGTCCTTTCAGCCTTTTGCACAAGCTCCTTGTCAACAGACTGTTTGTTCACTATCGGCGTGACCGTGGTAATCTTCACTCCCATCCTAGTGCAGCCTTCTATCAGAGAATTGCACACGTTGTTGTGAACTCCGATGTAAACAAGCTTCAGTCCTTCTAGGGTACCCTTCTTTTCTTTGATTGTCACCAAGTCTGAAATCGCTTGGCAAGGATGATATTTCTCGCAACATCCGTTGATAACTGGGACCTTGGATGCCTCAGCCATTGCTTTTAAGTCAGCGTGATACAATAGACGTGCCATGATGCAGTTAACGTTTCTTGAGAGGTATCGGGTTTCGTCTCTGACATCTGCTAAGGCGAAGTTTGTTGCCCTCCAGTCCAAAAAGACCGCGTGCCCTCCTAGCTGGGTCATAGCCACTTCAAAAGATACCCTTGTTCTGGTCGAGGTTTTCTGAAATATCATCGCCAACGATCTGTCTTTTAGCATAATTCTGTACTTGACTGGGTTCCTCTTGATTTCTAAAGATTTATTGATGACGTCTTTGATCTGTTCTGTAGTCCAGTCTTTAAGGGTTAGTAAATGCATTTTTACTCTCACCTTTCTTCTCCGCTTTGAACAGTCAAATCAATAATATAAGTCTAAGTGCTCTTTCTGGACTGGTGTTGTATCTATCAAGCCTCTTTATCAACCGCCCTACTCACATATCTCACCCTTGACCAATTTATCGCGTCTGATTTTCTGTCTTTAAGCTTTTCAGACTTTCATTTGTGCTCTGTAGAATACGTATGGTAAAAGTGAAACTTTATTTCTAATCTGCTTCTCAGTACATCGTTGTTAGAAGGCGTAATCATGATTTTGATGGTGGCTTCCACGAAAGACGTTGCTGGCATGAATATCGCTCAACAACTCCTAGATCATTATGAATTCGAAAAGCAGTCAGAATTGTTTCGTAAGCACCCAGTGTACCTTAAAAGAGTTCAGAACCGTGAAGTCAAACTAGTTTTCATCGATGAAGAGATTGTCAACACTCAGTATATCACCGACTTTTTCGTCGCCGAAATGTTAGTCTTTCTATCTCGACACGCAAGCGCAAGTGGAATACCAACTCTTTCAGTTCACACTCCAGGCAACCTCGGCAAAGCAGAGCTCGGTGGAATCTCAAGAAAAGTCTCGGTGTCTCCGGCAAGCGCGATGAAAGATGCCCTGCTTGAGATGGCTAGAAGGAAAGAAGAAATGAGACTGGACTACGAAGTTTCCTATGAAGGTACGCATCATGGGCCGTCCTTAGACGTGCCAATAATGTTCGTGGAGTTGGGAAGTTCGTCGAAGCAATGGAAGGATGTGAGGGCAGCAAGGGCCGTGGCTCATGCCGCAATGGTCGCAGTTTCTAAGCGGTCAAAATATCCAACTGCTTTGGGCATCGGAGGTCCACACTACAACAAGAAGTTCTCCCAAATTGCGCTCACTACTAAAATAGCCTTTGGGCACATGATCCCAAAATATGCTATTCCAGAAGTGGATGCTGAGATGATAAAGCAGTGTGTTGAAAGAACTGTGGAAAAGGTAGAGTTAGCTGTGCTTGAGTGGAAAGGAATTAGGGGAGCTGATAAAGATAGGTTAATCCTAGCCCTGAACGAAATCGATTTGCCCATAGAAAAAATCTGATTGGATACGTTATTGATATTCGTAAGTGCACAACAGAGAAAATACTCTTTTATACTAGTATCGTCGTTTGAAAGATGCGAGTAACCATGGGATTAAGATCATTCTTCCAATCGTGTGCGAGAATGTTGAAGCTTGCTACAAAGCCAGGAAGGAGCGAGCTATGGCTTTCTATAAAGATTTGTTTCCTCGGCACAGTTGCCGTAGGCGCTATCGGTTTTCTGATTCACCTCATAGCCACCATGCTAGGGGAGTAACAACAAAAGCCGAATGGAATGTTAAATATGGAAAAAGAGAAGTTTTCCTCAATGATTTTTGCTGTGCGAACGACGGCTGGGCAAGAAAAAAACGTAGCGAGGCTCATTGCAACTAGGGTTAAAGCGGGCGAACTTCCGATAAAAGCTGTTCTCGTGCCAGAAATATTGAAGGGCTATGTGTTCATTGAAGCAGATGGCCCTCATTTCGTTGATAAAGTGATAGCGGGAATTAAACACGTGAGATCCAGAGTTCCGGGAACTGTGAGTTTCTCAGAGGTTGAGAGGTACATCATTGTGAAGCCGGTTATCGAGGAAGTGGATATAGGAGATGTTGTAGAGGTCATGGCAGGTCCGTTTAAAGGAATGAGAGCAAAGATTACGAGAGTTGACCGAACAAAGGAAGATGTGACCCTTGAGTTGCTGGAGGCAACGTTCACCTTACCTATCACAGTTCACGCCGACTATGTAAAGCCTGTGGAGAAGGCAAAGGAGGAAGAAAAATGAGTGAGAAGAAGGCTGTTGAAGCCTTGGTGAGTGGAGGGCAAGCAACCGCTGGACCTCCGTTGGGGCCAGCTTTGGGACCACTCGGAGTCAATGTCCTTGCCATTGTGAATAAAATCAATGAGGTCACAAAAAACTATGCTGGCATGAAAGTTCCGGTGAAAATAACGGTGAACGTGGAGACAAAGGAGTTTGACGTAAGCGTGGGAACGCCGACCACTTCCGCGTTGGTCGTTAGCGAGTTGGGTGTTTCGAAGGGTTCTGGGGCTCCCAAAACGGAGAAAGTGGGAAACCTTTCCATGGCTCAGGTTGTTCGCGTAGCGAAGATTAAGCGTTCTAGGCTTTTGGCGAGAGACCTGAGGGCTGCGGTTAAAGAGGTTCTGGGTAGTTGTGTGAGCATGGGTGTTACCGTGGAAGACAAGGACCCGCGTGAGGTACAAAAGGAAGTTGGCGAGGGGAAGTATGACGCATTGTTCGAGAAGGAGCAGTGATATCTACTAACTCGTGAAAAAACAACTTCCTGTTTTGTGTAACAAAGGGTGCCGTGTTTTTTTGTGTAGGGTTTGTTTATAGCCATGTTTTGGTTTTTGTAGCTTTTTTCCTGNGGCAGCTACGGGTTCTTTGATCATTTCAGCTTCGTTAAAGGCCCCAATTTGACTAGAGATAGTTAGGATATTGCTCTAATCCTCCAACATAGCACAAAAATGAAAACTTCAACAACCTTGACTCTTTTCGCAAAAATCTTTTTATAACTGGCTTCGATACGTCTCTGGCACGAGGCCTCAAAAATGCCATTAGATGAGAAAAATCTTCTCCAGACAATTAAGGAAGTTAAGGAAAAGTCTAAAAAAAGAAAATTTGCACANTCCATCGAACTTATCATAAACCTCCGGGACGTAGACCCGAAAAAGCCTGAGGGCAAAATACAAGAACTTATCGAACTTCCAAATCCTATAGGAAGAGAAAACAGAGTGTGTGTGATCGCCTCTGGAGAAATAGCCTTGAAAGCCAAAAAGGCAAACGCAGACCTTGTTATTGAAAAAACTGAGTTTCAAGCTCTAGCTGGCGATAAGCAGAAACAAAAGGAGTTGGCAAAAACCTATGATTTCTTCATTGCAGAGGCCCCGTTAATGCCACTCGTAGGAAAGATTCTTGGTGCCACTCTAGGACCAAAGGGAAAGATGCCAACGCCCGTGCCTCCAACAGCAAACATAGCAGAACANATAAAGAAACATCAAAAAATGGTGTTTATAAGGGTCCGAGGGCAACCAGTTCTTCAATGCCGAGTGGGAACCGAAGACATGGCAGATAACAAAATCGCTGAAAACTCTCAGGCGATAATAAGAAGGGTTGAAGGAAAACTCAAAAGAGGAATGAAAAACATCAGGTCAATTCATCTGAAAACAACCATGGGTTCACCGATTAAAATGAAAATGTAGATGTGAGAAAGAACATGTTGCGTCAAACGGTGCTAGCGAAAGCCGAAGAAGTCGAAGAAACAAGGGCCCTCATAAAGCAGTACAAAGCCCTCGGAGTCGCCAGCCTACAAAAGGTTAGAGCTGCCCAACTTCAAGAATTGAGACAAAAACTGAGGAATAGTGCCCACCTATGTGTCATCAAGAACAGTATAGTAAGAAGGGCAATTGCAGAGTGCAAAGACAAGTCTGGGCTCGAAAAACTTGAAGAATACTTGACTGGAGCTAACATCTTCCTCTTCACCAGCCTCAACCCATTCAAACTCGTATTGCTTCTCGAAAAAAGTAGAATGAAGGCTACTGCGAAGGCTGGCGATGTAGCAGCATACGACGTGACCGTTCCAGCTGGAAACACAGGACTGCCTCCAGGTCCAATTATCAGTCAACTAAGCGCCGTAGGCCTGCCCACAAGAATTGAGAGTGGAAGCGTGTGGATAACTCATGATACCTTAGTGGCGAAAAAAGGTGACGTTATACCAATGAATCTCGCAAGCGCACTTTCAAAGCTTGGCATAAAACCAGTAGAGATTGGACTCACCATGAAGACAGTGTACGACGACGGACTAATCATAACTGAGGAACAACTGCGAATAGATTTGGAAGAGTTTCAACGAAGCCTCAAGGAAGCCCACGCATATGCTTTTAGTTTATCACTGAATGCTACATATCCACTTGCAGAAAACATTACCCAGCTTCTTCAAATGGCACATCATGAAGCGTACAAACTAGCTCTAAACGCGGACCTACCCGCTCCGGACATTATAGCTGACCTCATAAGGAAAGCCCACACGGAAATGCTAAGTCTAAAAACGAGATTAGATGCAGCCAGCGAAAAGGCTACGGCAACAGGTTCTGTTCAGAAAGGTTAAAAAGGGGATTGTGAAAAGAGAGAAGAGGACGGTGAATAGATCATGGAGTACGTGTACGCCGCAATGCTCCTGCACAAAGCTGGCAAACCCATCAACGAGAAGAGCATAACCGAAGTGCTCAAAGCAGCAGAAATCAATGCAGATCCTGTCAGAGTTAAGGCTCTCGTGGCTTCGTTAGCTGAGGTTAACATTGAAGAGGCAATTAAATCTCCATCAGCGCTGATGGCACCTGCGCCGGCTGTTGCAGCAGCTCCAGAGGCTAAACCAGCAGAAGAGAAAAAAGAGAAGAAGAAAGAAGAGAAAGAGAAGGAAGAGGAAGCACTCGAAGGCCTCGGAGCCCTATTTGGATAAGGCAATTTTTGGTCAAGAAAACTACGCCAACTTTCTACAAGTTATGGTAAACTCAAAAGGCTTCAGAAACACGGTCAGAATAAATCAGATGCCAAAGGATTCACCTTACATTCTTGAGGCTTTTGACGTGTTTTAGAACAGTTTCGGTGAGAAATGTAACGGTTAAATGTTTCCTTAAACTCTAACTTTTAAATCTACGGGGTTCATACTTCATGAGTGATTGATGATGAAACGTTTTCCTAAAAGCGAGTATCACGTTCCCTTCTTCGACGAGTACGGGTACATTCGGAAATTGTGCCCGATTTGCAAAGAGTATTTTTGGACTCAAAATCCTGATCAGAAAACCTGTGGAGAATCCACTCCTGAGGGTTGTGCACCTTTAACTTTCATTAACAACCCACCTACCCACAAGCGTTACAGTCTTCAAGAGATGCGTGAGACCTTTCTCTCCTTCTTTGAGAAGCGAGGGCATAAGAGGATTACTCCNTATCCTGTTGTAGCTAGGTGGAGAGACGATCTCTATTTCACTCACGCTAGTATCATCGACTTCCAACCATATGTTACGAACGGAATCATTCCACCACCAGCCAATCCCCTCGTCATCAGCCAGCCCTGCATTCGATTCATAGATGTGGACAACGTTGGACCCACCTTCGGCCGACACCTAACAATCTTCGAGATGGGTGGTCACCATGCCTTCAACTATCCAGACAAAGAGGTTTACTGGAAAGATCAAACGGTGCGTTATCATCACGAATTTGTCACTGAGGACTTGAGGGTGAAGTCTGAGGAGATTGTCTATAAAGAAGACGTATGGTCAGGTGGAGGAAACGCTGGACCTGACCTAGAGACGGTTGTCAGGGGATTGGAGCTCGCCACGCTGGTCTTCATGAAGTTCAAGGTGGTAAATGGCGAGTTTGTAGAGTTGCCTATACGAACCGTTGATACTGGATACGGAATCGAACGATACACATGGCTGTCACAGGGGTCTCTGAGTTGTTTCCATGCGGTGTATGGGGCTGTCTTGGATAAAGTATTGAAGATGGCGGGTATACACAAGACTGACAGCGAATTATTGGCGAAAATAGCAGAAGCATCCGGTTTGATGAGTGTAGAGAAAACAACTGATCGAAGGGAGGTTTGGAGAAAGGTTTCTGAACAGGTAAAAATGGACTTGAATGAACTTACCGAAATGTTGCTTCCTATCGAAAGCGCCTTCGCCGTCGTGGATCACACCAAATGCTTGACGTTTATGCTCGCCGAGGGTGTCGTGCCCTCTAACGTGCGCGAAGGATACTTAACTAGGCTGATAGTTCGTCGAACCTATAGACTGCTTAAGGCACTTGCAATCGATGAGAAACTCGCTGAAATCATTGACATGCAGATTGCGTTTTGGGCACAGGATTTTCCGCATTTGAAGGAGATGCGGAATGAAATCCTAGAAATCCTCTCTGTGGAGCAAGACAAGTTTAAGGAGACTCTTAAGAGGGGAGATGTTCTGGTTAAGCGGATAAGTCAAGGGTTGAAGGCAAAAGCCATCTCTCGGATTCCAACTAAGATGTTGATAGAACTCTACGATTCGCATGGTCTTCCACCAGAGGTTGTTGAGGAAACTGCTGAAAGCATTGGTGTAGAGGTGAAAGTGCCGGAAAACTTCTATATCATGGTTGCTGAGAGGCATGTCCAAGCTCCTCCTCAGCAAGAAGTGGGGAAGATTGAAGGGTTAGAAGCCAAGGTTTCAGACCTCCCAGAGACGCAGATGCTCTACTATAAGGACGCATACCTCACCGAGTTTGAAGCACGAGTTCTTCGAGTTGTGGACAACAAGTACGTTGTCTTAGAAAAAACGGTGTTCTATCCTGAAGGTGGGGGACAACCAGCCGATCATGGACACCTGGAGTTTGCTGAGACAAAATCTGAAGTAGTAGATGTTCAAAAACTAGGAAATGTCATCGTTCATGTTCTTAAAGGCCCAGTTCCCAGGGAAGGTGACGTGGTGAAGGGAACTATCAATTGGAAGCGGCGAAACAACCTAATGAAGCAGCATACTGCAACTCACGTCATTATGGGTGCGGCGAAACGTGTCCTTGGGCAACATGTTTGGCAGTGCGGAGCCCAAAAGGGTTTAGACCGCTCAAGACTGGACATCTCCCATTTTCGTCGGCTGACACTAGAGGAAACCCAGAAGATTGAGGAACTAGCAAATGAGGCTGTGATGCGGAAGATCCCTGTTGAAACTTCTTGGATGTCTCGAGGAGAGGCGGAGAAACTCTACGGCTTTCGACTCTATCAAGGTGGGGTGGTTCCTGGAAAAGAAATCCGTGTTGTGAAGAGTATAGGCTGGGATGTTGAGGCTTGTGCAGGAACTCATGTAAAGAACACTGGAGAGCTCGGGTTCATAAGGATAATTCACACGGAAAGAATTCAAGACGGTGTCGAACGTATCGTGTTCAGCGCGGGATTGCCAGCTCTAAAATCTGTGCAGGAGAACGAGAGACTGCTTTGGAAGCTATCTGAGGCTTTGAATGCACCCCGTGAAAAGCTTGTAAAAACTGCAGAGCGTCTTGTGAGAGAGTGGAAAGAAGCTCGGCGTAGGGAAAAAAAGCTTGTCAGAGAAATCGCTATTCGAGAGAGCTCGAACTTAACCGAACAAAGAAGGGATAGAAAGGCGACACCAATCGAAGGAGTGAATTTTGTTACGCGGAAGTTTGAATCAGTTGATGTTGACCGTATGATCCAGACAGGTAGCCAACTTGTAAAGGCAGAGCCCAACACTGTTTCAGTGTTTTACGGGGCAGACAATAAGAATGCGAGGATTGTAGTTATGGCTGGAAAAGATGCTGTAAAACAGGGCATAAATGCTGGCGAGATAGCAAAGGAGACCGCATCGGTGCTAGGTGGCGGTGGCAGCGGAAGACCAGACTTTGCTCAAGGAGGAGGAACTCTGGTCAAAAAAGTGACAGAGGCGTTGCAGAAAGCTGCGGAAGTTGTAAGAAAACAGCAGGAAAAAGAGTAACAGATTAAAGTGAGTTTATTCATTAAGATTTGTTGGTGCCGAACTTGAGGGATAACGTTCTCCTCAAAGACTAACCGAACCTTTAATAATCCTCAGAGTAGTTCAGAAAGTTTCATGCAAATTTTAGAACAAACCGAAGACAAGTGGCGCAGAAAGTGGGAAAAAGCAAAGATCTTTGAGGCAAATCCGGATTCTACAACAAAAAAATGCTTTGTAACTTTTCCGTATTCCTATGCGAATGGGCCACTCCATGTGGGACACGGCTTCACAGCTGCACGCGTCGACGCTTATGCACGGTTTAAACGAATGCAGGGTTACAATGTTCTGTTTCCTTGGGCTTGGCACTGGACTGGTCAGACTATAGCTGGAGCAAGTGAACGAGTGAAAACAGGGGACAAGGATTTCATTCAAGCCTTAAAAGAGATCGACGGCGTCTCAGAAGAAAACTTGAAAAAGTTTGTTGACCCAGCGTACATGGCCACCTACTACACAAGAGAGAACCGGGAAACAGTAAAGCACATAGGCTTTTCAGTTGATTGGAGAAGAGATTTTCACACCACCAGCCCTACATTCAACAAATTTATTGAGTGGCAGTACGAGCGACTACGAGAAAAAGGATACGTAGCCAAAGGAACGCACCCCGTTGTATGGTGCCCACACTGTGAAAGCCCCACCGGAGACCACGACCGACAAGAGGGAGAAGGCATCCGCCCCGAAGAGTACACGTTAATGAAATTCAAAATTGAAGACGTATACCTGCCCGCGGCTACGTTCAGACCTGAAACAATCTACGGTGTAACCAACATGTGGATAAACCCAGACGCCGCCTACGTTAAAGCCCAAGTCAATAGTGAGCAGTGGATTATCAGCGAGGAAGCCGCCAAGAAATTAAAGGAACAAAGACGAAAAATCAAAGTCCTAAGCCAATTCAAAGGCAGAGAAATTATTGGCAAAGACTTTGTAAACCCCATCAACGACAAAAAATTACTGATACTGCCGGGCTGGTTCGTAGATCCCTCACACGCAACTGGAATCGTGTACAGCGTCCCTTCACATGCTCCCTACGATTGGCTAGCATTAAGAGACCTGCAGACAAAACCTGAATCGCTCAAAGAGTTCAACATCGACCCCGCTTCAGTGAAGAACATACAGCCCATCTCCATGATTCAGGTGGAGGGATCTGGAGAACACCCAGCCATCGAATTAGTAGAACAAATGGAAGTAAAGAATCAATATGACCCAAAAGCCGAGGAAGCAACAAAATTACTGTATAAAAAAGAGTTTCACAGCGGCGTTCTGAAGGACCTTTGTGGAAAGTACGCTGGAAAAACCGTTTATGAAGTCAAAGATCGTCTGATCCAAGACTTCAAGCAGAAGGGCATCGCCGATTCCATGTATGATCTGCCTCAACGAGTAATCTGCCGCTGTTTAACTCCTTGTATAGTTAAGGTGCTCGAGGGCCAATGGTTTCTAAGATACTCAGATCAGGCTTGGAAAGAGAAAGCTAAAGAGGCACTGAACAAGGCATCTGTCTACCCCGAATCCGCTGTACAGTGGTTTACTAACGTCATTGACTGGTTAAAAGAGTGGCCCTGCGCCAGAAAAACCGGTTTAGGAACGACACTACCGTGGAGTCTAGGTTGGATTGTAGAAACTTTAAGCGACTCAACGATCTACATGGCTTTCTACACAATAAACAAGCACATCAAACAATTCAACATAAAGCCGGAGCAGCTAACCGTGGAAGTGTTTGATTATATTTTCCTAGGCAAAGGCAACCTAGGAAAGGTAGCTGAAAAATCACATATAACCCGTGCTGCTTTGGAGTCGATGCGAACAGAATTTCTATTCTGGTACCCCGTAGATCTCAGGGACTCCGCTAAAGAGCTAGTTCCAAATCATCTGACTTTCTTCCTCTTCCACCACGTAGCACTGTTTCCGCCAGAACATTGGCCCAAGGCGATAGGTGTAAACGGGATGCTGATGATCGAAGGAAAGAAGATGTCGAAGTCGAAAGGCAACTTCGTAACGTTGAGAAGTGCCCTAAACCAGTATGGAGCAGATGCCACTCGTTGCGCGTTGCTGTTGGGTGCCGAGGACATGGATGACCCGGATTGGAGAAGCGAAAGTGTCCGTGAGGTAAAAGGCAAGCTTGAAAGCTTCTACAACTTGGCTAACAGCTTGATTGAGGCGAAGATGGAAAACGCGAAAGTGGGGCATTTGGAGAAGTGGCTGATTAGTAGATTGGAACATCGAGCAAAAACGGTAACAGAAAGCATAGAGATAATGAAAACTAGAACGGCCATAGAAAACGTGTTCTTCGAAGTATGGAACGATTTTCGCTGGTATGAACGAAGAAAAGAACGCTCTAACACGAGGATTCTGAGAGAAGCTATGGAAACTTGGATACGTCTGCTCGCCCCATTTGCACCCTACATCTGTGAGGAACTTTGGAGTAAGCTGGGCAGAAAAAGCTTCATCTCATTGGCTGAGTGGCCCACCTACGACGAAAAGAAGACAGATGTCCGATCAGAAGAAACAGAAGACTTTATCAAAAATGTACTAGACGACACATCCAACATCCTACGCGCAACCAAAATCAAGCCAAAAAGAATCTATTACTATTCAGCAGCACCTTGGAAATGGAAAATCTATCTGAAGCTAATGGAAAAGTCGGTTTCCACCAGAGTTGTTCAAAGCGAGGTTATGAGGGAACTGATGAAAGACCCAAACATGAAAAGAATGGCAGACAAAGTCGCGAAGTTCGTTCATCAAGTCATCGATGAAATCAAACGAATGCCAGACGACAAGAAAAATAGACAATTGAAGGTTGGGGTTATTGATGAAAATAAAACGTTGAAAGAGGCTGAGGCCTTTTTTGAACGTGAACTCAACGCAGAGATATCCGCGTATAATGAAGAAAATCCACGACGTCACGACCCGAAGAAAAGAGCGGAGTTAGCTAAACCATATCGCCCAGCTATTTATGTCCAATAGTTCCTTTTCTGTTGGATTAGTATGAATTACATTTAGTGTTAACACGAAAAAGAGAACCGCAAACGTTCATGTCGATTAGGTTTTAAGCCGTGCTTTAACGTATTTTGCTCTTTTGTGTTTAGTTTCTCTGTACTCTTGAATGGTGCTTACGAATGAGAATATAGAAGCCAACAACAAGGGTACCGCAAGCTCCAATAGAGACATGTGTCCGCCACCATAAGCGAAGGAAAAAAACAAGAAAGAGAAAGC
>JGI2171J19970_10001255_pt1 | contig 14158 bp, 12 predicted proteins | sample DeeMarSWOR324_28_FD_19970 | JGI IMG/M metagenome (IMG submission 19970) | reverse complement strand
AAAACCAAGGCGTGCCATGATTTCATTGATGCCTTCATAGAGCCGCTCGCAGCGTGCCAGGAGGTCCTCATAGAATCCGGGTTCCAGAATCGCATCGAAAAACGCATTTCCCGCCATGATTTCGAAGAGGTGTCCATTATACGTGCCGCTGTGCTCTGCCTTGCCCAGGGGCGCGATGTGTCCCATGACCTGCCGCTTTCCCCCAAAGACGCTGAGGGGAGTCCCTCCCCCAATAGCCTTCCCCAGCGTACACAGGTCAGGTGTGACTCCATAACTGGCCTGCATACAACCCGGTTCGGTGCGGAAGCCGGAGAGGATCTCATCGAAAATCAGCAATGCCCCGCATTGCTCTGTCAGCTCTCTCAAAAGCTCCAGGTAGCCGGGAAGCGGGAGGATCGTCCCGCTGTTGTAGTTGACCGGTTCCAGGATGACACAGGCGATCTCTTCCCCGCGGGTGCTCAGTGTTTCCTCAACCCGCTCGAAATCGTTGAAGGGAAGGACGATAACACCCTCTTGTAGGTATTCCGGTAACCCTTCAACAGCCGGGGTAAGTGTAGGCCAGGCGGCTTCTCGCGCGGGCCAATAATTGTATGCCAAATAATCGTTAAAGCCGTGGAAGTGCCCCTCGAACTTCACTACCAAGGTCCGCCCTGTATATTCACGGGCCAGCTTTATTGCGTAATACGTTGTCTCCGTCCCCGTCATCGAGAACCGAAGCATGTCGATGCAGGGGACGGTCTCTGCAATGCGTTGTGCGAGCCTAGCGTGCCATTCATTTTCATAGGCACACATGATGCCCATGTCGAGCGCCTGGTTGATTGCCTCGACAACCCTCGGATGGGCATGTCCGAGCAAGGTAGCCCCAAAGGACGCACATAAATCGATGTATTCCCTGCCATCGAGATCGTAAACCTTGCTGCCTCTTGCCCGGGAGATATAGAACGGACTATTGGTGGCCCTGTTTACCCGCGCTGATGAACATACCCCTCCCGGTAGGTACCTCGATGCCAACTCCAAAAGTTTCTCGTTTCGCTCCATATATCCAATCCCCCCTATGCGGTTAAGGTGTGATGTCCCATTTTACCCGTTCAGGGGGTTTCCGCAAAGGATATTCAATCCTTTTCTTTATTGCTTTGTACAAAGCAATACTCAGAGACATCTTGACAGATCAAGCATGATCCTTTAGACATATTTCTCAAGCGCGGGTGGGGATCTTCCCCTTTTTTCGCTGAAGGATCTCTTTCTTCCGTGCTCCGGTCACCAAATCATGAGGGAATATCATGGCAAAAAGAATTACTGGAATCATCGCGCCCATTACAACCCCTTTCCTCGATGAAGAGGCATCGATTGCTCACTTGAGGGAGAATATTCAAAAGTACAGGGAAACCCCCTTGTCGGGTTTTTTTGCCCTTGGGAGCAATGGGGAAAACAAAAGCCTTACTGAAGAGGAAAAGCTGAGAATTCTTGAGGNGGTGGTCCAGGNAAAATCCGAGCATCAATTGGTCATGGCTGGAACCGGGTATGAATCCACCCGGCAGACCGTTGCCTTTTCAAAAAAAGCGGCGGAGTTGGGGGCCGATTTTGTTTCCCTCTTGACCCCGTCCTATTTCAAGAAAGGGCTTACCGATGATTCCATGATTCGGTATTATAGCGATGTGGCGGAGGCCCTCACCATCCCGGTTCTCGTTTACAATGCCCCGGGCTTTACGGGGATGACCATCTCGCCCAAAGTCATTGAGACCATCTCAAGGCATCCAAATATCGCAGGGATGAAGGACACATCGCCGGACAGTATTGGCCGTTACCTCGAGGTCTGTGCTGAGAATTTCGACGTCCTCTCCGGAACCATTAATACCCTCTTCCTGGGGCTGGCGCTCGGGGCTTCTGGCGGTGTTGTTTCCCTTGCCAACGCCTATCCCCACCCCTGTTGCGAACTCTATGAGAGGGTCAAAAGCGGAGATATCGAAGGAGCCCGTGAGCTCCATTTTAGGCTCTTCCGCCTCAACCAATCCATCTCCGGAAGGTTTGGTGTCGCCGGGGTGAAATACGCCATGGAAGTGGCCGGCTATAACGGAGGCGCTCCCCGCCTCCCCCTGCTCCAACTCCAAGAAGCTGAAAAGGAGTTGATCAGGCAGGCAATTACCAAGGCGGGGCTGTAATGCCTATGGTTGCGAGGAAATCCTTCTTGTAACCACTACGAGGCCTCTGAAAAATCTGAAAAACGAGCTCTGGGCGAAAAACCATACTGTGCTCGGGTGTTGCAGTCGGAAAGGGGAAAGAGGTTAGAGGTTGGAGGCGGAAGATGAAATGCCAAAGTTCAAAATCCAAATGACAAATGACGAGGTCCGAATCACGAGCACGAAACATGCGAGCCCGAACACGATCCTCTAACGCGGTTGTCGTCCGCCGTCTTCGGTCCTACTCATCACGGACAGGACACGAACAGTGAGCGAAGGGGAATTCGGGCAATAGACAGATTAGAAACCACTGAAGCTAAGGGACAAGGCTTTTCTCCGGAATGAAAAAAGATTTTTGAGGGGCGAGGAGCGAGTTTTTCAGAGATTTCGCCAAACGGGTTTCGAAGTGTTCAAGGCCATCATTTTCGACTACAATGGGGTTCTCGTCGATGACCTGAAATTTCACGAGGAGGCCTACTGGCGGGCTGGAAAGCACATGGGCATCCCCCTCACCAGGGAAACCGTGAGGAAATACCTCTCCTACTCGCCCGAACAGAAGAGGAAGCCCCTTTACGGAGACATCTCCGACGAGACCTGGGAAGAGATATCCAGGCTCAGGGCGGGGTTCTATTTCGAACTGGCCCAAAAGGAAAATGTCGTCTTTCCCGATGTGGAACCCGTACTAACCTCCCTTGCCCATAGATATGAGCTCGCCCTCATCTCCAATACGCGCAGAGATTACTTTGATAGGATTTTCCCTCGGGAGCTGGCCACGTTGTTCAGGGAGACGATGTTCTTGGACGAAATTGGCAAGCCCAAGCCCTCCCCCGATCCACTTCTGTTGATGATGGAACGACTGGGAATCGGCAGGGAAGAGTGCTGCTACGTGGGGGATTCGGTTTTAGATGTCCAGATGGCTAAGAAGGCCGGCATCAAGGTCTTTTCGGTTGTTACGGGAGATAATTCATACGAGGAGCTGCGAACAGCAGGAGCGGATTGGATCGTGGACAATTTGTCGGAGTTGAGAGAGAAGTTGGAGGCAGTGGAATGAAGACCGTGTTGCTACCCGAACCCATCCGTCCAGAAGGACGGCGGCTTCTTGAAGGCCGCGTCCGAATCGTGGAAGCTCCGGACCATGCGCCCGATACGCTGAAGAAATTCATCCGGGATGCTCACGGAGTAATCCTGCGGACCGGTGTCCGAATCACCGCGGAGATAATCGCGAAAGCCCCTCAGCTGCAAGTGATTGCGAGGACAGGAGCAGGGGTAGACAACGTGGACGTGAAGGCCGCCACGGGGCGAAAAATCTACGTGTGCAATGTGCCCGATGCTAACGTGGTGTCCGTTGCCGAACATGTAATGAGCTTACTCCTTGCCCTGAGCAAGCAGCTCAAGGTCCTGGACGAGGAGGTGCACCGGGGTAATTTCGCTGTCCGCTACCAGTACCTCTCGACGGAGCTTTGGAATAAAACCCTGGGGATTATCGGCTTGGGGAAGATCGGTCGTGAAGTCGCTCAAAGGGCCCAAAGAGGATTCGGCATGAAGGTGGTGACCTTCGACCCTTATGTGCCATCCGAGGAAGCCAACCGTCTCGGCGCTGAGCCATTCGATTCCCTCACGAAAATGCTGTCCCACTCCGATGCCGTCACTCTTCACGTTCCCTTGATGGAGGAGACGCGAAAACTCATGAGGGCTCGCGAGTTCCGTTCCATGAAACCCTCTTCTTGGTTCATCAATACCTCCCGAGGCGAGCTCGTCGATGAAATCGCCTTGGTAGATGCGCTCAATTCAGGCGTGATTGCCGGAGCTGGCCTTGACGTCTTTGAATCCGAACCCCTCGACCCCGATTCACCCCTGACCAAGATCAGCAACGTTATTCTCACTCCCCACGTAGCCGGCTTAACCAATGAGTCTTCCATCCGCATGGCCATCGGTGCGGCCGAAGCGGTCTTGGATGTTCTTGAGGGAAGGACGCCCGCCCACGTTTTTAATCGAGAACAACTCAAAGAGGCAAAAGGGTGAGGGAGACATGGCTGAAAATTTTTGCGACTTAACGGGAAAAGTAGCGATCGTAACCGGGGCCAGCCGCGGCCTCGGTCAGTATTTTGGCCGGGCCTTAGCAAGGGCGGGGGCAGACCTGGTAATAACGAGCCGGAGGCCGGAATCGCTGAAACCGTTCAAAGCCGAGATAGAAGGCCTGGGTCGGAGAGCCCTCCCGGTCCAACTCGATGTGACCGACCCTGAGAGCATCCGGGAAATGGCCGAACGGGCTTATGAGGAATATGGCAAAATCGACATACTCGTGAATAATGCGGGCTGCAACATTCGCAAACGCGCCCTGGACGTCACGTGGGACGATTGGAATTTCGTGCTCGACACCAACTTGCGAGGCACGTTTTTCGTAGCCCAAGCCGTGGCCAGGAAGATGATCCCGCGGAGGTATGGGAGGATCATCAATATCGGGTCGGTTACNTGCGTGTTCGGCTATGCCGGACTCGCCCCCTATTGCGCCAGTCGCGGAGGAGTAAAACANCTTACCATGAGCCTCGCGGACGACTGGGGCATGTACGGGATCACCGTCAACTGCCTGGCCCCGGGTTGGTTCAANACGGAGCAGACGGCGATCCTGTACGAGAACAAGGAGTGGGTGGAATACCTNTGTGACCGCATTCCCCTCAAGCGTCCGGGNCAGCCTAACGATCTCGATGGCGCCATTGTATTTCTCGCTTCCGATGCGAGCGAGTATATTACCGGCCAGACGCTCCTCATTGATGGAGGNATCTCCACCGGCGCCACACGGGCAACGGCTGAAAAGAAAGGGGAATAGGAGGACATCGAGCCAAAAAGGCAGCGGTGCTCCCTTGGGGGGTCCCCTCCTACCAAAAGGAAGTTGATCTGAGCGGGAAGTCAAGATATAATACCGGGGGCCGAAGGCATGTCGGATGCTTGTCAAAAATAAAGTCCCCCAATATACCCCCCAACCTTCGACACGTGCTCGGAACGGGGAGGCTTAAATAGCCCTTAAGCAAAAGAAGAAACGACAAAGGAGGCAAAGTCATGGACCTCGATCCTAAGAAGATGATGGAGCTCTATCAAGCGATGTTACGGATTCGTCGATTTGAGGAAAAGGTCATGGACCTCTATGCACGGCAGATAGTCCCCGGAATCGTGCATCTCTATATTGGTGAAGAAGCCGTGGCAGCAGGGGTCTGCGCAAACTTACGGGAGGACGATTACATCACCTCCACACACCGAGGCCATGGCCATTGCATCGCCAAAGGCGGTGAATTGCGTTACATGATGGCCGAGCTCTACGGCAAGTCAACGGGCTATTGCCATGGAAAGGGCGGTTCCATGCACATCGCGAATATTGACCTGGGTATTTTGGGCGCCAACGGCATAGTGTCCTCAGGTATGCCAATAGCCGGTGGAGCTGCCCTGTCGATTAAGATGCGGGACACGGATCAAGTCGCTGTCTCTTTCTTTGGCGATGGGGGAGCCAACAACGGGGCTTTTCACGAAAGCGTGAACCTAGCAGCAGCTTGGAAATTGCCCGTTGTGTTTGTCTGTGAGAACAACCAGTATGCTATTTCAGTGGCTGCTCAGCGCGTCGGTTCCGTCGAGGACTATTACCTCCGGAAGGCGGCTTATGGAATTGAAGGGTGTAAGGTTGACGGCAATGATGTGCTTGCCATTTATGAAGCCGCTCGAGAAGCTGTGGAACGGGCCCGTAAAGGGGGCGGTCCCAGTTTAATTGAATGCAAGACATACCGCTGGCGAGGCCATTACGAAGGAGAAGCCGACCGCACATATCACTATCGAACGAAGAAGGAAATTGAATCATGGACGAAGAAATGCCCCATTGAACGCTTGAAAAGGGTTCTCCTGAAGAAGGGAATAAAGGAGGGAGAATTCGAGCGAGTGGAAAAAGACATTCAAAAAGAGGTCGAGGAGGCGATCAAATTCGCGGAGGAAAGCCCGTTCCCCAATCCCGAAGATGCCCTAAAAGATCTCTACGCGGAATCATAGAGCAGAGAGGAGAAAGACATGAGGGAAATTACTTTCGGCGAAGCTATGGTGGAGGCACTGGATGAGGAGATGGAACGCGATGAGCGGGTATTTGTTATGGGCGAGGATGTCGGCCGCTTCGGAATGATTTACGTAGCCAACCGGACGCTCTACGAGAAGTATGGGGACGAGAGAATGCGGGATACGCCCATTTGCGAAAATGCGATCGTTGGNTTTGCCCTGGGAGCGGCGATNACCGGCATGCGACCGGTGGCGGAGATAATGTTCTGCGATCTCCTCACCCTTGCCATGGAGCAGATCGTCAATCAGGCAGCGAAGATCCGATACATGTTTGGGGGAAACATCAAGGTTCCCCTGGTCATCCTGACAACCATCAGCGGATTGCGACGGACAGCCGCTCAGCATTCCCAGCACCTTGAGGCGTGGTTCACCCATATCCCGGGCCTTAAGGTGGTCATGCCATCTTCACCATATACGGTTAAGGGACTATTGAAAACAGCTATCCGAGATGACAATCCCGTAATCATACTGGACCACCAAATGCTTCTTCGGCTGGGAGGCAAGGGGGCCGTACCCGAAGAGGAGTACCTCCTTCCCTTTGGCCAAGCGGAGGTCATGAGGGAGGGCAAGGACGTGACGGTGGTAGCTACCTCGTTGATGGTTAGCAGGGCCCTGAACGCGGCCCAAGAATTGGAAAAGCAGGGTATCCAGATCGAGGTCATCGATCCTCGGACCCTCAGTCCCTTGGATAAAGATACAATTTTAGCCTCGGTCGAAAAAACGGGAAGGTTGTTAATCGTCCATCAGGCGTGCAAAACCGGTGGGTTTGGTGGGGAGATAGCCGCCATGGTGGCGGAGGAAGGTTTCGATTACCTCGTAAGCCCCATACGGCGCTTGGGGTCGCACGATGTCCCCGTTCCTTTCAGCCCGATACTGGAGGATTTCGTTATACCAAACGAGGAGAAGATCACGAAAGAAGTGTTGGCCATGGTGGAGGAATAGTCGTTAAGGAATATATTGGTTGGAGGAAGGTGGAATGGCTACGGAAGTCATTATCCCGGCGCTCGGGGTAGTTGTTGAGACAGTTAAGATCCTCAAGTGGCTTAAATCAGAGGGGGATCGGGTAAAGGAAGGAGAACCCTTGTTGGAGATAGAGTCCGAAAAGGTCACTACCGAGATCACCTCGCCGGCATCGGGGATTGTGGGATGCATCCTCTACCCCGAGGGGGCCGAAGTGCCCGTTACGAAAGTGGCCGCGGTGATCGTGACCGAAGGAGAGGCCGTTCCAGAATCCTATCGTCAGCAAGGAGAAGAAGCCCCACCTCCGAGCGCACCGACGGCTGCGCCGTCAGTTCTCTTGGGAGAAAGAGCATCAGGGCCCGTCAAGGCGGTTCCCGCGGCTCGGAAGTTGGCCGAAAAAACTGGAGCAGATCTCTCCCTCGTGACGCCAACGGGACCCCACGGAACGATTATGAAGAAAGACGTGGAGGCTTACCTGACTTCAGCGGTTTCGGGAAGACGACCTCAAAGAGTCTCCACCTTGGCACGCAAGGAAGCGGAGAGGCTCCGGGTTTCTCTGGAGGGGATCCAGGGCACTGGGACCCGAGGCCGGATCATGAAGGCGGATGTTCTCACGGCTGCAGGGGAGGCAGAAGCCATCCTCGAAAGAGACGGCCCTTTTGGAAAAGTCATTCCCATGGATAAAATGCGCCAGGTAATTGCCCGGCGCATGTCCGAGAGCGCTTTTACGGCGCCTCACATCTATCTGTTTACCGATGTCAACATGGACAAGGTGCTCATTGTTCGGGAGATCATCCTGGAGGATTTTGAACGGCAGTTTAACGTACGCCCCTCCATCAACGACTTTCTGATAAAGGCCGTGGCACTAACTATTCGAGAATATCCATTGCTCAATGCCACGGTAAAGGGAGATGAGATTCATATTCATCCCGAAATTAACGTGGGGGTTGCGGTGGCCTTGGATGATGGATTGATTGTTCCCGCAATTCCCCGGGCGGACGAGCTGGGTTTGGGGACAATCGCCCAAATGAGGGTCGATTTGGTAGATCGCGCAAAAAAGGGGAAACTGAAAATAGAGGAGGTTCAGAGGGGAACCTTTACCGTTTCGAGTTTAGCCAATTTTGATATCACTTTTTTCACTGCTATTTTGAATCCACCGCAAAGCGGCATTTTGACCGTGGGAAAGGCGCAGGATCAGCTGTATCTGGAAGACGGGCACGTCAAGACGAGAAAAGTGGCGAACTGTGGCCTTTCTGTGGATCATAGGATCGTCGACGGCGCCGTTGGTGCGGCTTTCTTGCAGAGCCTCAAGGTGAAATTGGAGAATCCCTCATACGCATTCCTACAACTCTAACGCCCTTACCCGTATGCTTGGAGCGAGTTCATGACAATCTCCCCGCCCAAAACGTCAACGGGTTCAACGGGATCCTCTTATGATATAGCCGTGATAGGGGCAGGTCCCGGCGGATACGTTGCAGCCATCAGGGCGGCCCAGATGGGGGCCCGGGTCCTCGTCATCGAAAAGGACGAACTCGGGGGAACCTGCCTCAATTGGGGGTGTATCCCGACCAAGGCCTTCTTATCGGACGTAAAGCCCCTCCGCAGGATAAAGATCTCCTCCGTGTACGAAGGCAAAGAAGGCCTCTCCCTCAACCTGAAAAAGATGGTGAACCGCAAGAACGAGGTGGTGAGTACCATGGTCGACGGTATCGCCATCCTCTTCAAGAGCAATCATATTCACCGGGTCCGGGGAGTTGCATCCTTCCTCGACTCAAAAACCATCGGGGTGGCCCAAGATGGAAAGCAAGAGACCTACACGGCCAAGGGCATCATCATTGCAACGGGATCCACGGCGGGGACGATCCCTGCCCTGAACATTGACGGGAGGAAGGTTCTCTCCACCAACGACATTCTCACCATCCCGAAAATACCGCGTGATTTGGTGATTATCGGCGGGGGAGCGATCGGGATCCAGTTTGCCACCATCTTCAACGCCCTNGGAACTGAGGTGACCGTAGTAGAGATGCTTCCAAAGATCCTCGCTACCGAGGATGACGAGGTCATTCGGAGACTCCAAAGGGTCCTCGAGGGAGACGGCATAACGATCCTGACCGATGTCGAAGTACCCGGGGGCCGGCCGAAAGGGAATAAGGTCGAGATTGAGTTTCAGGAGAAATCGGGGGGAAAAAGTCAGCTCAGGGTGGAAAAGGTCCTCATAGCCACGGCGAGAACGCCCTGCACTGAAGGGCTTGGCCTCGAAACCATCGGCTGCAGGATGGACGGCTCTTTCATCGAGGTAAACGCCAGAATGGAAACCAATGTGGATGGGGTGTATGCCGTTGGAGACGTAATCGGGAAGATGATGTTCGCCCATGCGGCCTCGGCAGAGGGGGTTATTGCTGTGGAGAACATCATGGGAAAATCGCGCGAAATAGACTACCGCAGAATCCCGACCTGTGTTTACACGCTTCCTGAAATAGCCTCGGTGGGGATGAGGGAGAGGGAGGCCCGGGAGAGCGGTCTGGATTTTCGTATCGGGAGATTTCCCTATCGCGCGAGCGGCAAGGCGGTAGCAATGGGTGAACCCGAGGGCTTCGTTAAGATCATCGCGGATACGGAGTCGGGAGAGATACTCGGAGTCCACATTCTCGGAGAGAATGCCGCTGACCTCATCGGGGAGTGCGTTCTGGCCATGAACCTTGAAGCTGCCATCGAGGACCTGGCCGAGGTGGTAAAGGCCCATCCCACGTTCTCCGAGGCCATTGCGGAGGCGGCATTGGATTGGAGCAGGATCTCGATCCATCAACCCCGCAAGAAAATCCCTCGGAAGGGAACCTCTTAGGCACCTTGAAGGGGTAAATCCGGTAAATCCCAACGAGAGGCACATGGTGGATAAGGTATTGGCCATCGATGCGGGCACGCAGTCCCTCAGGGCCTGTATCCTTGATCGTAATTTAATCGACCTGGAAAGACAGCAAATATCCTACACTCCTCGGGTTAAGTCCAAGACCTGGGTTGAGATCGACGCCGAGCTTCTGTGGAATGCCTTTATCAGGGCCTGCGGCCGATTGAAGGGGGCAAGGGAGGTGGAAGCCATCTCCTTTTCCACCCTTTGTCCTTCCCTTGTATCCATGGATGCCGATGGAAACTCCCTCGGGCCAATGATTCTCCATCTCGACCGCAGAAGCTATCGGCAGGCCCTCTGGGCGTTGGATCGCGTTGGCGAGGAGAGATTCCTCCGAATCGCCGCCAATCTCCCCATTCCAGGCGGCATTTCCCTGACGAGCCTCCTCTGGGTCAAGGAGAACGAGCCATCAATTTATCATCGAAGGGATGTGGTCTTCGGACACGGAGTGACCTTTTTCATGAAGCGCCTCACCGGGGGGTTTTTCATAGATCCTTCCAATGCGTCATTCACCGGCCTCTACAATACGGTGGCATATAGCGACTGGGACGACGGGATCCTGGCAGACCTGGAGATCCCGCGGGAGAAGCTTCCCCATCTCGCCATGTCGAAAACCGTTGTCGGAGAGCTCGATGGGAAGGTCGCTGCTTCGGCAGGCCTTCCCCGAGGAATCCCGGTTGTTATCGGGGCCAACGACACCACCTGTGCCGCAGTTGGTGCCGGGGTGACGGAACCCGGAAAATTGATAAATAGCACCGGTACCGTCGATAACATGGTCCTGTGCCTCGACCGGCCGTTAACCGACAAAAACCATCTCTTGAGGACCCATGCCTATCCGAATCGCTGGCTCGCCATGAGGATCGTGGGTGCGGGTGGCGCCTCCGTTGAGTGGTTTAGGAAGACCTTTTGTCAGGATATGTCCCGGGAAACCTTTTACGACGATTACCTGGCAGAGGTCCTGTCAACATCCGCTGAGCCCGAGGCCCGCTTCCATCCTTATCTCTCCGGGGATCGTCATCGAATCCAGCAGAAAACCGCCTCCTTCACCCGTCTTTCCCTCGGTACGACGAGGGAGGACTGCCTTCTGGCCTTGGCCTACGGAATCGTATCGTTCCAGGCGGAGGGCCTCCGGGAGTGGCGAAGACACGTCCCTCTGGATAACCGTATTTACATAGTGGGCGGCGGAGCCAGCGAGGCGTATACCCAGTACAAACAGAGATTTCTCCGGGATTTTCAGTTCGTCCAATTGGGCGAGACAGCCCTGCAAGGAGCCGCTAAGCTGGCATTCGAAACCCTTGAAGGAGAAAGGGGCACAGAGAGCCGGAGGTGAGCATGTGACATTCTTGAACTATTAAAACTAATCTGGGAGGAGAAAATGGGCATTGAGGTTCTCAGGGAGAAATTCTCATTGGAGGGACAAACCGCGCTGGTTACCGGGTCTGGCCGGGGAATCGGCAAAGGGCTCGCCACGGCGCTGGCCAACTCCGGGGCCGATATCGTGGTGCTCGACATCATCGAGGAGAATGCCCGGGAGACGGCGGAGTCCCTGGAGTCGACCGCCGGTATCAAGGCATACCCTTATGTCGGCGATTTGAGCAAAACCGATATGATCCCCAAATACGTCAAGGAGATTTTGCGCGAGTGCGGGAAAATCGACATTTTGGTCAACAACGCCGGGGTTCAGGTCCGAAAGCCCGCCCTCGAGTTTACCCTCGACGAGTGGAACACGGTGCTCACTGTCCACCTCACCGCATCCTTTGCCATGGCCCATGCGATTGTCCCGGGGATGATCGAGCGGGGTGGTGGCAAGATCATCAACATCTCCTCCCTCAACTGCGTCATGGCCGTTCCCAATATCATTGCATACACGGCTGCAAAGAGCGGTGTTGCCGGCTTGACCNGATCTATGGCGGTTGAGTGGACTCAGNACAACATNCGCGCCAATGCCATCGGACCGGGNTTTGCTCGGACTAAACTGACGGAGAAGCTCTTTCAGGACCCTGAAAAAACCAAGTGGGTCATGGGGCGTATTCCCATGAAANGGCTGGTTGAACCGGAAGACGATTTGGGGTANGTGGCCGTNTTCTTGGCTTCAGATGCCTCTCGTTATATCACCGGACAGGTCATATTCGTTGATGGNGGCTGGCTGGCCTCATAGNCCGCGATGGCACGANTTCATCCCGCCGGGAACCGGAGAAGGGGNAANCAATGAAGGATNNGCAAAAGAAGAAATTTGTNTTGCCCGATGTCAGCCACATCGGCGTGGTGACCAATAACNTGGACAAGACCATGAGGGAATTGGAAGATCTCTACGGGTTAAAGCCCTTTTTGGTCATGGAGCCGGGATACGTAAACACCTCTATCAGGGGGAAGCCAGCTGATTTCAANCTCANATCAGCATTTTACCAATCGGGTCAGGTTATTTTCGAGGTGATCTCTGTCCTTGAGGGCGACACGATCTACGGCGAGTGGCTGAGGGAAAAGGGAGAGGGCCTCCACCATTTGGGCTACGACATTGAGAACATGGGGGAGTGGATCGATTACTATAAGGGTAAGGGCATCGGGGTCCTCCAAAGCGGGGAGCGGCCGGGGGTCAAATGGGCCTACCTCGATACCACCACATACACCGGAATGATAGTGGAGCTCATAGAGAGGACCGAGGAAGGAAAACTCATCACGTAGAAGGAAAGGATCACGAACAATGCCAAAGGGAAAAATGAAGGCACTGGTTTGGGTAGCCGCCCGTACGATAGGCCTCCAGGAGAAGGACGTGCCCGTTCCCAAGGAAGACGAGGTGCTTATCAGGGTGAGGGCCGCCGGAATCTGCGGCTCCGAGGTGGAGGGCTTCCTCGGCAAGAGCGACAAAAGGGTTCCGCCCCTGATAATGGGTCATGAATTCGCGGGAGACGTAGAACACTCGGGAGCTGGTGAGGACGATTCCCTGAATGGTAAGCGGGTAGTGGTCGAGCCCTATCTATCATGTGGAATATGCGAGGAATGTCTCCAGGGACGGGACAACCTATGCCCTTCCAGGCAGCTCATCGGGGTCCATCGGTCCGGGGGATTTGCCGAGTACGTTGCCGTTCCCCGAAAGGCCGTGTATGTACTTCCCGAAAGTCTTGACTACATCGGGGCAACCATTGTGGAGCCCCTCGCGGTGTCAGTTCGCCTTTTCCACCAAAACCAGAGGGGATTGCTCAAGTGGGTGGCCATCTTCGGTGCCGGGGCGCAAGGGCTCCTCGCCCTCCAAGTGGGAAGGAACTTCGGTGCTGATACCATCATATCGGATATCAACCCCCCTCGTCTGGAAAGCGCGAAAGCAGTAGGGGCTTCGGAAGTGATTCACGCCAAGGAAGAGGACCCTGTTCAAAAGATTCATGAAATCACCAAGGGAAGGGGCGTTGATTTGGCCGTTGATGCCGCCGGGCTTTCCATAACGCGGCAACAAGCCCTCGCCTCCCTCAAACAGGGTGGAACCGTTGTCTGCGTTGGACTCGGAGCGGATGAGGCCATGACGACCCTCAACTTCCTCGACGTGGTTAACAAGGAGCTTCGCGTAGTGGGGACCTACGCATACTCCACCTGGGAATTCCTGCAAGCAATGGACCTGCTTGCACGCGAGAGGATCGATAGAACAGGATGGGTTGAGGAAATACCCCTTGAGGATGGTCCAAGGGCTTTTGAGGAACTCGCCCGCGGCGAGGCCCGTGCGGCCAAATTTGTCCTTATCCCGTAAAGGGGACAGGCTACTTTTCTCAGGTTCCCCCCATTAGCTTATTTTCAATTGTTCGATCAAAAAGTAGCCTGTCCCCTTTTATGATCAAATGGAGGTGACTGAAAAGCCCCCGTCAACAACCAAATTTGTCCCCGTGATGAAACTGCCCGCCCGTTCCGATGCCAGCAGCAGCGTTGCGCCGATCAGCTCCTCCGGCTCACCGAACCGTCCCATGGGCGTGTGCCACATGATTGCATCCACCCGGGATTTGTCCAGGATGGCTCGGTTCATCTCCGTTGGGAAGAACCCGGG
>JGI2171J19970_10001253_pt1 | contig 14164 bp, 8 predicted proteins | sample DeeMarSWOR324_28_FD_19970 | JGI IMG/M metagenome (IMG submission 19970) | reverse complement strand
AGTGATGATGTAGCTCGTACCGGCGACTCCGTGGTCTTTGAACATCGGCCATACGTTTTCGTAGTCGGATTTCCAAGCATCATCGAAGGTGAAGACCACCATTGCCTTGCCTTGCTCGGCAGTGCTCCAGTAGTCGTAAGCCTCCGCTATCGTCACTATCTCTAATAGACCAGCATTCTGTTTTCCAATGGCATAGTCCAGCGATTGATGAAGCTTTTCTGGCGTGCAACCATAAGTGCTTGGGTTTGCCTTCACATCGTGAGTCAATATAACCAATAACGCAGCATCCGCCACACAGTCGTCTATCCATCCTTGGATTTTGCCCAATGGAGTAGAGCGTTTTAATTGAGCAGCTTTCAGTTCATACCAGTTTGTTATAGGATATGTACTCATAAACCCCCATACCATTCTACCACTGAGTCGATACTCCGCAAGTACTGCTTCGACCGTGTCGTCATAATTTCCGAATGGATACGCGTGGTGTTTTGGGATAGCTAAACCATGAGCTGTGAACGCAGCGTCCACAGCATCCAACTCCGCACGAATTTCATTCTCGGTTAATTGAGTCAAACTTGCGTGGGTGTGCGTGTGACACTCGAAATTCCAAACTGTACTCCCGGGATTAGCTGATATTGACTCAGCAGCTTCTAGCACGCTAATAACCCCTATAGCCAGCATTGCAGTCAAAACAAGCCCAGCCAATTTCATATATTTTCAATCCTCTTAAGCTGGTTAAAAACTCCACAAGTGAGGTTATCCATCCTTCCCTGCATCATCGACACATAGTAATGTGACTTTGCGATACAAAAAAATTGCGGTTCTAACGAGTTATATTTAGATATTTTTCACTAAATATTCTAATTTTGGTTAAAAAAGAGTACAAAAGTCAACTTTTTAATCTTAATAAGTGTTTAATTTTAATGGGAGTCTTCATGACCTCGACATTAGTGGAAATGAAAAATATTCACAAGTGGTTTGGAAAGGTTCATGCGCTAATAGGTGTTGATTTTTCCGTAAAATCCTCTGAAATTGTGGGATTAGTAGGAGATAACGGCGCTGGGAAAAGTACCTTGATTAAAATCCTGACGGGAGTTCTTTCAAAAGATGATGGAGAAATATATTTTAACGGAAAAAAAATTAAATTCTCCTCCCCAAAAGACGCTAGAAAAAATGGAATTGAAACGATATATCAAGAGCAAGCATTGGCGGATGATTTAAGCGTGACAAGAAACCTGTTCATGGGAAAAGAACTACAAAAATCCATAGGCCCTATAAAACTCCTTGATCATAAGAAAATGAAAAACGCAAGCGAAAATATATTGGGTGAACTTGGTTTAAGTATATCATCCATGGATCAAGAGACAAGGTTGTGCTCTGGAGGGGAAAGACAAGGAATAGCAATAGCAAGAGCGATGTATTTTAAGGCCAAACTTGTCATATTGGACGAACCAACAAGAGCCTTGGGAGTTGCCGGAGTTCGGCGGGTATTGAAACTCGTTAAAGAATTGAAAAGTAGAGGGATTGCAAGTATTTTTATAACTCACAACCTTCACCACGTGTACCCTATTGCGGATAGATTTGTTATTCTTGTTAGGGGAAAGAAAGTAGGAGACTGCCTGAAAAAGGATACTTCGATAAGTAAGCTCATCAATCTTATGATTAAAAGATAACCAGTTAAATTAGAAATTTTAGTCGAAATTGTTGGGTTGCTGGGACGGCACGGCAAAAAATATAAATCAGGATAAAACCCCATCGATCCGTTCCACCCGGCCTTCGCGAACATCCCGCGCTAAAGGAGTCTTCAGGGTATCTCCAGACACAGTTTTCTCTTCTCCGTCATAATATCTCAGCCGGTAAGAGACGATTTTTACTCCATCTTTGCCGAAAGTGTTTTTTCGCTTTTGATTATGGTAGACCACTAGAGTTTTGCCGAGAAACTTGAACGCAAAAGCATTTTTCGGGATTGCTACTCTTCTTAATCTTCCCTTCCCATCGTAATAACTGAATGCCTTTTTTTCCTGGGCGAAAAGCCAATCGGGAAGAGTGGGCTGGAGTTTCAGCATGAGCTGCTTTTTTCTATTCAAGAAGAAGGGATTTTCGCTCACCGCCATGTGGAACCACATATTGAGCATCTCACTAGTGAGACCGCTTAAGCGGGGCTGGTATCCCCAACCGTGGAGTTTCTTGTCTGGAAAGACGCTGCTGACGATAATGGATCCCCCCTCAAGAATGCTTCTCCCGTACATTTCCGGATTGAGGAATGGAACCAAGGCGGTTTTGATGTCCCGGTAGAATTCTTGGTAAAAACCGCTCCGCAACATCTCCAAAAGCCACTTGTATTCCATGTGGAGGTAGATGGCCTCGTTCTCAAGCCATCCCCGAGCGTAAGCGAGAATCCTCCCGATTTCAAAAGGTTCTTTTTGCAAGGACTCGCAGACCTTGTACATCTTAAGTTCCCTGTCGTAGAGTGGGCTTCTTCGAACGCTTTCGTAAATTTGCTTGCCCCACTCTCGGTGAACCCTCAACAAATGAACCGGGCCTTCTAGGAAGAGGGAAACCGGACGCTGGCAGAATTTTTTGGCTCTAACTAAAGGATATCCTGAGTGGCTGAGCGCGGGTATTTTTTTCTTCCGGTCTTTCCATATCGGCTCGTACTCTTTGACCTCGTTAATGAAATATGTATAACAGACGCCATTTTTATGAAAGATTTTGTTCTTGTTTTCCGGCTTGAAAACCTCGTTGAGAACCCTCAGACATGCGTCCAAGAAACGCTTCACCTCGGCAACGGTCATTTTCCGTTCTCGTCCACTGACCCCCATTTTTGTCCTTTCCCTGTAACGCTCTTTCAGCCGGTTGCTCTCCTCCCAGTAGAGTAGGGCCCTTTCTCCTTTTTTGGAGTTTAATTTTCTCTTCATCGCCCGAATTAAACCTCTTATAAATTCATACAACTCTTCATAGAGATTGACCGAAGCGCTGCCTTTTAGATTAAGCTTATCCAAATTTTCCCTTAAAAACAGGCAGTGCCTTTCCAGCTCTATAGTTTCGCATAGAGATGACCCTAGAAGCCCCGGCAGCCCGTTTATGGCATCGCACCAGCCGGGCTTATCGGCCTCCATCTCTATCCCGATTCCTTGCGGGTCTAGCGTAGCGATCTTGTTGGATATAATAGAGAGGAGCTTCACTACAAGGTTGGTTTGGTAGATGCGGCCACGGCCGTATTTAGTCCTTACCTGAGTCGGAAGCTCCCGGCGACTTTTGATCATTCGAAGTTTTTCGAGGTCGCGAATTACCGCACCGTATTGTCGGACCTGCCCATTAATCAAAACGTATTTCTTATCTCGGGGCAAGACGATGTCCGGGTTATCGTAGAATGTGAAGATTTTGCGGCCAATTAAAATCTCTTTAAGCCTTTCGGGGTATATCGCCAAGAAACTGTTGATTTGGTCGAGGTTGTAGGTCCAGTGGTCCATCCAGAACCCTTCGTGTAAATCGCCTACATCATTTTGCCGGCAGAAAAGCAGAAGTTCCTCCAAAATTCTTCCGTATTTCCTTGGATTCCTGGCCTTGTCCCCCTCCAGTTTCATGATGAACTCACCAGGAGTGAAGGGGCGGCTAACTGTTTCTAAAAGCTCGCAGAATAGCTTTTTGCCCTTGACAATACTACCCAGCCATTTTTTAACCCCCCTGATATCTTCGGCGGTATAAGTCACCCCAGTGACCACCTGTGGATTGTAACCGTCGGTCTGGACCAAGTTGAAGAAGGTGACCATGTTAAAGTCTTCCACTTCGGGAAAGAACCAGACACCGGTTCGACGGTTCTGGTTGACATCGCGGTAATACTCGTTTCCTTGGGAGAGATATGTGGGCTCCAGAATGAGGTAGTGGTAATCTCTCTCCAAGTCTCCGTGAATTCGAGAGTAGAGATGAAAAACACTTTTTCCCCTTGCCGTACGGAGCACTAGAGGCATGCCGCCCCTGAGCACGTTGTCGAAGAATGTCTGCTGGCAGTACTGGTCGAACTCCGGGGAGCTTGAGACGGTGAAGGCGTGGCTTTTGATTTGCCCGATGATCTTCAGGTGTTCCTCGCGTTTGCGGAGGAGGGAATTCTTTTTTCTGAGAACTTTCAAGAGGTTGCGCAATTTTTCTTCATTGGAGGTGCTCCCAATCAACGAGTATAAGGTGATCTCCCCACCGGCTGGCAAGTTCAAAGAAAGAGCTGTAAAGGCGCAGGGGGTTCTGTTTTCGTGAATCTGTTTTACTTTCAGGAGGTCTTGAACGGATTTTTCCTCAAAAACCCAAGGATGATCGTAGGTTTGTGACTCGCCGAAGATGACGGATGGATCAGCTATAAAATGATCCTTCAATATTTTGTTATCCTCGCTACGAATTGTTAAATAAAAATTACCCCCAAGAAACTTTCCAACTTGCGAAATATCTTCCGGCGTCTGCTTCAGACGGAAAAGGAGAACATCATCAAGTTGCTCCACACCCATCATGGCTTCAATGTGCTGAGGAATAAATTTGAGGTGGTTCTGGTTCAGACCATAAGGCAGAAACCGCGGGAGACCATCAATTAACTCCAGTTTGATGGTACGGCCACTGAGATTCTTTATCCTCAGTTCCCTCACGAGGGCTGGTATCGGCTCGTTGACCAAGGGGAAATAAAGCACATTTGTTTCTATCCCCCGTTCTTGGTTGACATCGTTGATTTCCAGTTCTTCGGCGGAAACAATCATTTTCTGTTTGATTTCTTTTTCCTTGTTTCTTCGAAAGGGCTCGTAGACCGTGCGACCGTTAATTTTTAGGAAGGTTCGAAAACCCTGCTGACCGACGAGCTGAAGGGCCTTATTAAAGGAGTAGAATTCGAGAATCGCGTGATCTTTATCCCTCACACCCATACTGCAAATGCCTTGCCCCCTGCTGACATAGTAAATCCACATTGGGATCCCCCACTTGCCTCCGATCCCGGGGAAAAAATCGGAGAACGCCTTGGCCCAATTGTAATTCTCCACGACGAAGTGGTAATTCGAATCAAGGTAAGACCTGACAGGTTGTTGATTCATATCAATCTTTAGACATTTAAAGGACGAAGATAATTTAAAGGCTTTGGTTTTATGGTTTTTTTAGTGACTAGATTATAGAAATATAACAAAATTCATTTTATAAAAGCTCTCGATAGTGCTTTTTGTTCACGAGGTACACATCAGTCACACAATTTTTTAATAGCGGGGAAAGATAACTATTGGCGATTCAAATGCCTAAACTATTTGGAACATTTGGAGTCCGTGGCGTGGTCAATCAAGAGTTCACGCCCGAATTTGGGTTTGAGATGGGGCTCGCCCTCGCCACCTACATGAAAGGAAGTGGAAAGGTGGCAGTCGGTTATGACACAAGGACATCAAGCGTGATGTTCGAGCAGGCGATAACTGCCGGACTCATCTCGGGGGGATGTGATGTAGTCGCCATCGGAACCTCACCAACTCCGGTTTTATCATTTGCAATCCGCTACTTCTCCTGTGATGCCGGGGTAATGATAACAGCATCTCACAACCCGCCCCAATACAACGGCATCAAGCTCTGGGGGCCAGATGGAGGCGCATTCCCCCGCGAAGGAGAAAGAGAAATCGAGCGAATAATCTTGGAGAAATCTTGGAAGCGGACCCCCTGGGATAAAATAGGGAAAATCGGAAAGGCCGACGCTCTCACCCCATACATCAAGGGAATTCTAAACCGCATCCCCAAGTTTAAGCGGAAATTAAAAGTGGTGGTGGACTGCGCCAATGCCACTGGGAGCTTGGTCACCCCAAGACTCCTCAGAGAGCTTGGTTGCAAAGTGATCTCGATGAATTGTCAAATAGACGGAACTTTTCCAGGACGGAACCCAGAACCAACTCCAGAAAACATCAAGGAACTCTCAAAAGCCGTGGTGGCCTGCGGTGCGGACTTGGGCATAGCTCACGATGGAGATGCCGACCGAACCGCTATTGTAAATGAAAGAGGAGAAGTACTCGCCGGGGACAGAGTGTTTGCGCTGGTGGCCTTTCACCACCTTCAGGGAAAGAAACATCCGAAGATAGTAACCGATATCTCTGCCAGTTCGGTGCTGGACGATGTTGCGAAAGAGCTAGGTGGAAGTGTTGTAAAAACCTCCGTGGGTGAGCCCGAGATAGCTCAGGAGATTCGGGAGCACGGAGGTGAGCTAGGCGGGGAGGAGACTGGGAGTGTTATCTTTCCGGACTGGGCTTTATGTAGGGAAGGAGTGATGACTGCCCTGAAGTTCATCAAGGCTCTCATTCAATCAGGAAAAAAAGTTTCGGAGTTCGATCGCACTCTACCACAATATTTCCTGATCAAGCAGAAGATAAAATGTCCGAATGAGATCAAAGGGCAAGTGTTAAATTTGCTTTCAGAACGGTTCGCCCGGTACAAGCTAAACAGGATAGATGGTTTACGCGTGGATTTTGATGACGGATGGTTGCTACTGAGACCCTCTGGGACTGAACCAATTTTCAGGTGCTTTTCGGAGGCTAAAAATTCTGAAAGGGCCAAGAAACTCGCAGAGCTTGGGATGCGGGAACTTGGGGCGTGCGCCAAAACCGCGAGTTCCAAGTCAAAAAATTAAATACATCCTTTCTGCGTCCACAACAATGTTATCCGCTTGAATTAAAAAACAAAAAGAGAAAAAAGAAAAGAGGATTTCGGGCGTTTATCCCCTTTTCATTTTAGACTCCAGCCATCTCTTGTACCTCTGCCCAGCTCAGGAAATCGGTCCACTGCCCATCCTGGGCGTCCGGGTAGATGTAGCTTGTGCCTATGAAGCCATATTCCCCGGTTACTATTGGCCATGTGGTGGTGTAGTCAGTTTTCCAACCGTCGTCAAAACTAAGCACTACGACCGCCTGTGTGCCGTTCCAAGAGGTGTATGCATCCCTTATCGGCAGAACCTGTAGTTCACCAGCGTTCTGTCTATCAAGGAGGTAGCTACATACGTTTCTAAGCATTGTTGGTGTACAGCCATACTGGGGAGCGGGGTCCATAACTCTGTGGGTGAATATATTTAGCAACGCGTCATTCGCTATTGCTTGATCTATATATCCTTGGATGGTACTAAAAGCTGTCCACGATTGTATCTCTACAGCATTCATTTGGTACCAGTCTGCCATAGGATAGGTGTTAATGGAGCCTGTCACAGCCCAAGCTGCTCTGCCACTAAGTCTGTACTGTGCAACTACTGATTTGACTGTGGAGTTAAACTCCCCGTATGGATACGCATGGTGTTGTGGTGCTGGGAGACCATGTGCTGCGAAGGCATTGTTCACTTGCTGCATCTCCGACTGAATTTGGGCCTCGGTCAGCTGAGTAAGGTACGGGTGGGTGTAAGAGTGGCACTGGAAATCCCAGCCTCCTGGTGGTGGCGGTGGTGGTCCTTCTTGGGTGGTTGCGCTCGCTTGGGCGGAGGGAATCGACTCGTTGCCGCTCGTGTCGACAGCGGTCACCTTGTAGTAGTAGGTGGTGGAAGCACTGAGACCCGTGTCCGAGTAATTACTCACAGTTGTCTGAGCCACGAAGGTTCCGGGACCAGGAGTGAACCCGCTGGTCGTGCTCCGGTAGACATTGTAATGATCCAAGTCGCCCTCGGTGTTGTTATTCCAGTCTAGGTTAATCTGTGAGGAACTCACAGCAGTCGCCGTGAGGCCGGTCGGGGCGGCAGGAGGCGTCGTGTCCTCCGGAGGGAACACATCTCTCAGGGTAAAATCTACCCAGAAAAATCCGCACTCCTGCGGAACTGCAGCGTCTATCGCATCTCCGATATCCTTCGGCGGATTAGTTAGGTTTTGCCACCAAACTTGGTCGGCCGGGTACCCATACTGGAACCATACGGGGTTTGGATAAAACTCGGGAGCCCAGTAGTTTGCGAACTCGGAAACCATTTCAGCGAGACTACTAAACTGTTGGCTGTCATCGACAAAAATTATATCTCCTCTGTAACTCGGCGGCGTCCGATCTATATTCCAGAACTTGATGAAGAGCGTATAGCTGCTGTTGTGGGATTTTACTCTGCTTTCCCAGCTTTGCGCATTAGAGTCAGTCACTGATGCGCCCGTAGTCGTGTACCACTCCACGTCCAAGCCGAAGCCTTTTACACACGAGTGGTGTCCGTACTGGTCCAACACTAGGTCAATCAGAGTATTCATATTTGCATCCCCTGGTTCAACCTGTAGCCACACATCTATCCCGTGGGTGTCAAAGTAGTCAAGGTAACTCTCGTGCAAGTCCGTGCTTTCGAATGTTATATTCGTGTAGGGGCCCCCAGCCGGTTCTGGGAATTCTAGGTGACAAGTACTTCCAAGTACGTCGGGGGGCTCCATTAATCCCACTAACCAGATTCCGGTTGGTTGGGAGCCGGACCAATAACTCGCCATTTTCTTCATGTCGTTTTCCCATTCCTCTGCACTCGGGAATGGGCTTATGCCGTAACTAGAAGCCCTCACCCCAGCGTGTGTCACCGGTGGTGGTGGAGGCGGTGGTGGTGGTCCCCCAGGAAACACGTCTCTCAGGGTAAAGTCTACCCAGAAAATTCCCGTTTCCTGGGTGGTTTCAGCGTCTATCGCATCTCCGATGTCCTTCGGCGGATTAGCTAAGTCGTCCCACCAAACCTGGTCGTCCGGGTACCCGACCTGGAACCATACGGGGTTGGGATAGAACCATGGGGCCCAATGGACGGTGAACTCGGAAACCATGGCAGGGAGGCCATAGTAGTCTTCCAATATAAACCCTTGGCTATCATCGACAAAAATTATATCTCCTCTGTAATTCATCGGCAGCCAATTATAATTGAAGTGCTTGAGGAACAACGTATAATTCGCGTTGTGAGACTTTACTCCGCTTTCCCAGTTTTGCGCCTCAGCATCAGTCACTGGTACACCCCAGTCGTCTTGCGCAGTGTATCTGTACCACTCCACATCCACGCCGAAGCCTTTTACACATGAGTGGTGTCCATACCGGTTCAACACGAGGTCGATTAGAGTGTTCATATCTGCAAACCCTGGTTCGACTTGTAGCCATACGTCTATCCCGTGGGTGTCAAAGTAGTCAAGGTAGCTCTCGTGACGGTCCGTGCTATCGAACACTATATAGTCGTAATTACCTCCGTCCGATGGGAATTCTAGGTAACAATCGGTACCCCCAGCTTGGAGGGTCCCCACTATCCAGATTCCAGCCGGTTGAGAGCCGGGCCAATAACTCGCCATGGCCTTCATGTCGTTTTCCCACTCCTCTTCACTCGGGAATGGGTCTATGCCGTAGCTGGAAGACCTGCATCCGGCGTGTGTGACAGAGGGACCAGGTTCCGGTCGAGGCTCTCTCAGTCCAGCCATCTCTTCTATCTGTGCCCAGCCCATAAACTCAGACCACATATCGTCCATAGGGTACGGGTAAATGTAGCTTGTACCTACCAAGTCGTGTTCTTTGAATAGTGGCCATGCGTTATCGTAGTCAGATAGCCAACCGTCGTCGAAAGCGACTACTACGGTCGGGGTGGGTTCAGTTACAGCAGTACTCCATAAGTCGTATGCATCCTTCATCGTCATAACTTGCAGTTGACCGGCATTTTGCTTTTCAACGAGGTAGTCCAATAGTTGATCAAGCATCGTCGGCGTCATACCATACTGGGGCGCAGGATCCATCACTCGGTGGGAGAATATATTTAGCAATCCTCCATTCGCTATGCATGAATCTACCCACCCTTTAATAGTACTCCAAGCTGTCCACGCTTGTATCTCGTAAGCCATCATTTCATGCCAGTCTGACACAGGGAAACTCTCTATGCCTCCCGCTACTGTTCTAGCACTCTCTCGATACTGTGCAACTATTGATTTGACTGTGGCGTTATACTCTCCGAAGGGGTATGCATGGTGTTGTGGTGCTGGGAGACCATGTGCTGCGAAGGCATCGTTAACCTGCTGCAGTTCCGAGTGAATTTCAGCTTGGGTCAAGTTAGGAAGGTGTGGGTGGGTGTAAGTGTGGCACTGGAAATCCCAAGCTTCGGTTGGTGGTGGCGACGGCGCCTCGGTGGTCGCGCTCGCCTGCGCTGAGGGGTTCGACTCGTTGCCGCTCGTGTCGACAGCGGTTACCTTGTAGTAGTAGGTGGTGGAAGCACTGAGACCCGTGTCCGAGTAATTGCTCACAGTCCTCTCAGTCACGAAGGTGCCGGGGCCAGGGGTGAAGCCACTGGTCGTGCTACGGTAGACATTGTAATGGTCCAAGTCGCCTTCAGTGTTGTTGTTCCAGTCCAAATCGATTTGTGACGAACTCACAGCCGTAGCCGTGAGGCCAGTTGGAGCTGCCGGAGGCGTCGTATCCGGTACTTCCAAGTAGTAAACCATATTCACGTAATCGATGTTTAGCGACCGTGAGTCCGCACTTTCGTACACGCCCCAAATTATCTTTCCGTCAGCGTCGATGTAGTTAGCAATATTGGCAGTTATGGTTCTGGTAATCGTACCATCCGCACCCGTAGCGATTGACTCGGTGGTGCCTATTTGGTCCCATTCACCGTTGACCAAATCGCGAACCCATATGCTGAAGTTGGCCGATTCGCTCGAGAGGTATCCTTCGAAGTGAAGTTCGATGTTGTCGATATCCTCTACCGCCTCTTCGATATACATTTCCAACCAGAGGAAGACCTCGTCTCTGTAACCCGGGTCTGGCGTCGTCCATCGACTGTCGTCGGAGTTTCCTATCGCGTTATACTCATCTTCCGTCGCCTCGGTCTTCGAGTTCAAGTTGCCTCCGACGATCATCGGGAGGGCAGATGACATCCTATCGACATCGCAATAGTAAGCGGTCATAGTTGGTGGTGGTGGCGGCGCCTCGGTGGTCGCGCTCGCCTGCGCTGAGGGGTTCGACTCGTTGCCGCTCGTGTCGACAGCGGTCACCTTGTAGTAGTACGTGGTACCCGCACTGAGACCCGTGTCCGAATAATTGCTCACAGTCGTCTCAGTCACGAAGTTTCCAGCACCAGGAGTGAAACCGCTGGTCGTGCTCCTATAGACGTTGTAATGGTCTAGGTCTCCCTCGGTGTTGTTGTTCCAGTCCAAATCGATTTGAGACGTGCTCACAGCCGTGGCCGTGAGGCCAGTCGGAGCCGCCGGTGGCGTCGTGTCTGGCGCCTCAGTAGTTGCACTTGCCTCTGCTGAAGGATCTGACTCATTCCCGCTCGTGTCGACGGCGGTCACCTTATAGTAGTAGGTAGTGCCCGCACTGAGGCCCGTGTCCGAGTAATTACTCACAGTCGTCTCAGCCACGAAGTTCCCGGCATCAGGAGTGAAACCGCTGGTCGTGCTCCGGTAGACGTTATAATGGTCCAGGTCGCCCTCGGTGTTGTTAGCCCAGTCCAAATCGATTTGAGACGTGCTCACAGCCGTGGCCGTGAGACCTGTTGGAGCCTCCGGAGGTGTTGTATCAGGCTCTCCAGAGTAAGTCACCGCAAGTTTGGGCCTCAGGGTTGTGCCGGTGTACTCCTTGGAGTAGAACCTGACCCAATCTTGGTTACTGGAGCCTTCAGTCTGATCTTTTATGATCCAGCCAAAGTTGGTGGACGGGTTATTAACGAAGCCTTGAACATCGCTGACGAGTGTAGAACTACTCCAATCTACCCAGATATTCCAAACAGCGCCTGCGGTTACGGTGGCACTGGCTGTAGCTTCATAATCCCCTCCAGAAGTAGTCCAGTTGTTTGTCCCATCATATTTGTTCCAAGTGACTCCGCTTTCAGTCCAGTTCTTCGTCACTTTATGGAGACAATAAGTCCGGTCGTACCCGCGGGTCGAATACAGGTAGAGAGATAAGGTGACTGACGTGATTGTTGACCCAGATGGAATGCTTGATAAATCAAATTTGAGGATTCCACGTGCGTTACCCCAAGCAGATGGCTTAGAGCTGACTTCGATGTATGTTTGCCCTCCATAATTAGTATCTTTGGCCCCTTCATTCATGTAGGAGTCAGCACTTGAAGGCTGTATTGTGGTTTCCGCAGCGCTTACAAGTGGAATAGTAGCGAGACTAATGGACAAAAATGATGTCACAAGTAACAGAGAAATGATGATGCTAGCATGCTTTTCATAAATCGAGTATTTTTCCATTTTTTATCTCCTTTAAGTTGGTTAAAAAACTCGGCAAGTGAGGTTATCCATCCTACCTTGTGTCATAATTATAGTAATTATGTAACTTTGAGTAAAAAAAAATTGCGGTTGTAATAACTCTTTTCGTGATTTTTTACCAAATTTGTATTTTTACCAAAAAATAGTAAATGAAAGAATTGGAATTCCCATCACAAAGTTTAAAAAAGCCCAAAAAATATCAGAAATGATGTGCATGAAGACCCCCATCGAGAAGCAGGTTTCGGAAATGCTGTCCAGCGAGAAGCGAGGCGGGTTGCCTCACGCGATGCTGGATGTGCTCAGGATCCTTGTGGTCTACAAAGGGGTGAGCTGGAGGTCAGAACTCGTCCAAGACCTTGCGTTGTTAAATGTGTTCAGGGGGGATCCCGAAGCGGTCGATGAGGGGGAGCTGGACGAGGCACTCAGAGAGCTGGGGAGGAAGGAGCTGGTGAAGGCCGAGGAGCGTTTCAGAGGCACTATGGACGCGCGAGGCAGCGCCAAAGATAAGCTGATATCCCTCGCGGATTGCGCGGCAACCCAAAGTGCCTTGTCAAGGGATAGAACGCTCATGTCTTATGTGAGCCAAAGAGGATGATTCTAAACAGGGGGTGAGAAGATTCGATTCTTTCGGCTCTCGAGGGGGAATAAAAAAGAAACAGCGGGGGCGGGGAAGCCAGAAGTGAAAAAGAAGGGGATAAGACGTTTTCTGCGATTCCCGAGAAGAAAGAAGGAAAAAGTTGTAGAGGTGAAAAAGCCCGAGTTGAAGGAGGTGGGGCGGGAGTTCCCAAGGATAAGCGCGGCGGAGCAAAAGAAGCACATCGGCAAGCACGTGGCGATCGTGGACGGAAAGATCGTTGCCTCCGCGGACACGGCAGGGAAGGCGCTCGCGAAGGCGAAGCAGGAGCACTCCGATGAAAAAATCGACCTGAGGTACATTGGGGGCGAGCGATTGCTACTTAAGTGCAAATGTCTCGAGGGGAAATGAAGCTTTCGACGGTCCCGCTCAATGTACCCTCCTCAAGATCCCCTCGATCTCCCCGACCTCCTTGACAACTTTCCTCCCCCTCTCGGTCAGCCTTGTGAGGATCACATTCGGAAATCCCCTCGTTCTCTCCTCCTCCACCAGCCCCAATTGCTGCAGCACCCTCAGCGCCGTGTACACCACCTGCTTGTCCATCGCGGTGCCCTCAATCAGTTTGGTTCTGGAAATGGAACCTTCCTTGTGGAGGGGAACTCAGAGGAATTCTCTCTCAATAGGGGCAGGAAGTCCAAGGCCTAATGATAAACACAAATAATGTGGGCTGACCAAGGAAAAAATGTTCACAACACCGATGAACATGTTTTTATATTCTACTGAAAAATTTAAAACGCGCAATCCGCCGGTGCGGTTTCCCGAAGGCGAAAGCTTTTGGGTGAGGTTATCCATCCGACCGCACCGGCAGGCGCAGAGGGGTGGCGAAAGGCCGACGGCGGCGTAATGAACCGCGCTGGTAAGCGATTATGTGGCAGGGACGGGTTCAAATGCCCTCATACTCCCCGAGCGCGGCGGGGCCTGGTCCCGGGTATTTTTGCGCGCGACCGCCGGGGCCCGCCACAGCTTGGAAACTTTAATTGGGATACGTGGACTAATTACACGGTTGATATGCCCGGGGTGAAAATCAGGATCAATAACGTGGTGGTGTCCGTCACGTACGAGGGTACCAAGTTCGACCTCGAGAAGCTGGCGAGGACATGTTACCTGAAGTTGCTTGGGTGAAATTGATGTGGGTTCTCGGCCATGCTAAAAATCCAAAAGAAATTTCCAAACTCATGCAAACCAATCTGGCCGGTGAGATTACTCTCGGAACCAGACCTGACGTGTTCCTAAAGCCATCTTTCGCCCCAACTCCGTGAGGAGGTTTTAGAGAAAGGGATGAGCGTGGCGCTTTAGTTTTAGTGAAAATCCCCTTGCGACCCACCTTCTTCTGCTAACCAAAAGACTTACAATTCTGTAGGCGTTGCTT
>JGI2171J19970_10001235_pt1 | contig 14244 bp, 8 predicted proteins | sample DeeMarSWOR324_28_FD_19970 | JGI IMG/M metagenome (IMG submission 19970) | reverse complement strand
AAATAAACTGGCAGTAAATCATCCCACAATTTCAGATGGCCCGATTCAATTCTTTTCATAACAGACTCATCACTGTGGGTAGTGAATATTCTTTCTCCATAGGGCGAATGGACAGCACCGATGGATTGCAAAATTTGTGTATCAAAAACAAATGCATTCTTCCCGGTGTTACTGACCATTTCCAGGGGCACACCGGATGAAATGACAGCCTGAGCCGCCTCTTTGTCGATTTCATAATTGGTTCCCGACAAGGGTTTGGCACTGTCGTTATACCAAACAATCTTTAAAATCCTGTCGATTATTTGAGGCTTGACTTTGAGTGCGCCGGCAATATTCGTCAATCCCCCTAAGCAGACAATGGTAACGGGTTCATCTTCCCTCTCAATGGCCGATAGAATCAAGTCAACAGCAAGAATCTCAGCTCTTATTTTAGTGCTTTCTTCATTTCCCCATCGAACTCTCTGACAGAAATTCCGCCATGATGGCGCTTTTTCTTGAACAACACCACCCATACCACTAGGTATTCCCTCATGGCCGAAACCATTGAGAAGAGCCTTTATTTTAATCAGCCCTTCTTCTGGCGAAAGCGCTCCATCTGAAGCCGTGATGGCCAGTATTTCAAATTCTGGGGAGGCGAGGAAAAGGTTGATAGCTCTGAGGTCATCCAGTGCGGCATCCGTATCTATCAAAATGTGGAAACTGGCTTTACCCGAATGACCATGGAGGATGGTTATTCCTAATAATACTAAAATGATTGTCAAGGCCGTTGATTTTAAAAATGATTTGAGTTTGTCTATATTAAGAGAATGCATGAGTCCCTCCTCTGGACACTATTTGTTGCTGGGATGGTCCCATAAAACAGAGTATATCAGATTTGGACCATTACCTCCCCAAAAAAGGGATCAAAGCTCTGCGTTCAGGCGGGTAATCTTCGAACTGCTTTTTATACCAACGATGATGGTCCAGCGACCTTGGCACAAGAATGACCACGGTCCAGATAAAGAAGGAGAGGGCCGGGAGAGACCAGACCATCAGAGCAAAACCGCCCCATTCCACGATTTCTCCCAAGTAATTCGGACAGGAAATAGTGCGGAACAATCCTCTCTGCGGAATTGAATAGTGCTTTTGCCCCAACTTTCTTAATCTGAAGAGGATGCTGTCAGACCACCAGTTTATTCCCAAACCAGTCAAGAAGAGTAAAATCCCTAAAAGAAACCGAGGGTCCATGAGCCAACTTTGAGGATAATGCGGAGCTACAGACCCGAAATAGTATCCGTTGAAAAATCCGTTGACGATATTGAAGCCGAAACCCATACCAGCTATCAATGCGGGAATTCTCTTTTCCCGCGCCTTGATCCGAAAGGGGAAGATCAGAGTCCTGTTCGTGTAGTGCAGCATCCATAAACTGAAGAAAAGCCAGGTCACCGCACTTTGCTCAGTGGGTCCGGCCAGAAAGAAATAAGCGAACACAATCAGGGCTGGCAACTCCATAAAGAGCCACCCCAGATGATTAGGAACCGTGATACCCCATCCTGACCTGGAATGACGGCCATAGGGCGCAGGGATTTTCAGGAGTAAAGGAAAAAGCAGGACGCCAAAAGCCATCCAGACATAGACCAGAATGGTGAATGTTGTTTCCGTCATTTCTGATCAATCCATGAAGCCGTTCATTTTGTACCAGTCGAACGTATCCCTGAGGGTTTTCTCCATCGGCCTCGGATTGAACCCGAGTCGCTTCCTGGCCTTTTCACATGACACGTGGCTGTGCGCTGTTTGCAGGATTTTCAAAGAGTCTTTTGTGTACAAGGGCTGAGTGCTGTTCAACCGACAGTACAACTTCAGGAAAGGCAGCCCGATCCTGGCCAATCCAGGAGAACAGGTCATCTTCTTATATCGCTCTCCGCTGATCTCGTAAGTCAGCTCAGCCAGCTCACACAGATTTTTCCAATGGCCGGATAGGATGTAACGCTCTCCTTTTTCACCTTTCTCAATAGACACGATCGCTGCTTTTACGACATCCCGGACATCAACCCAGTCATAGCCTCCGCTGATTAACGCTGGAATCTTCCCGCGGTACATCAGGATCAAGGCTCTGCCCAGCAAAGAAGGGGCGAAATCAAAAGGACCGATCACGGCTGTGGGATTGAGTATCACCACATCCAGCCCTTCCTTCACAGCTTCCTGCACAACCAGTTCGGATAGAGCTTTAGACCGGCTGTAATCGACGCCGTCCTTTAGGGCCAGTGACCGCCCCTCATCCAGTATCCTGTCAAAGGGCTCGTGGACAAGTGCATGAATCGAACTGAAGTGGATTACTCTCCGCACTCCTTCTTTCCGGGCTGCATTAAGGACGTTCTCAGTCCCCTTGACGTTTTTTTCGAAAAGCTCTTCTTTGTTTCTGACCTGGATGGATATGACAGCGGCTAAATGAAAAACGACCTCTGCTCCCTTGACAAGCCGTGAAAGCAAAGAGGTGTCCATCAAGTTTCCCGGGACACATTCCAAAGGGAGTTCCTTGATTCCATGATCGTTTTTGTGGATAAGAGCTTTGACTGAATGACCGTTCTGAATCAACGCCTGGCAGAGATTGACCCCGATGTGACCACTGGCTCCTGTGACCGCAATTTTCATTTGGCGAATTGAGGTAGTTTATACCACAGGGAAAGTGAACGGTCAATTCTGACAAGTGTGGACATAAAGCATGAACTTTTCCGGATAGTTTTTCGTTATAATAGGTAAAAGTGTTGCTTTCTATCTCAGTGTCGCGTTTCGCCGCTGAAAGAAATCGATGAACAAGGAGAATATGATGAAAATTCGAAGGGCCACTGTACTGATTTTGACTGTCGGTTTATTCCTTTCTATCCTCACCACAGACCTTCAATCTGAGCCGCGAGGCCGGCATCTCTTTTTTAATTTTTCTATTTTCTATCCTGTTTCCATCAACCAGTCCAAATACGACTCAACCAACATCAACCTTTCCCTGTTTTACGGCCGTGTGGGACAGGTTCACGGGTTTGACCTGGCAGCCGGCGTATCCGCTGTGGAGGATAATGTCAAAGGGCTCCAGGTGGCCGGATTGGCGGGAGTCTGCGGCTCAAATCTCACCGGAGTTCAAATGGCTGGCCTCTTCGCCGTTGCCGGAGATGAATTATCCGGAGCGCAGGTCTCGGGTTTATTCAACGTCTGCGGAGAAGAAGGCGAAGGGCTGCAGGCATCGAGCTTCATGAATGTGACGGGAAATTCTTTTCGCGGTATCCAGGCAGCCGGATTCATGAATGTCGCCGGAGAAGAATCCATAGGCCTACAAGCAGCCGGGTTCATGAATGTCGCTGGAGAAGAATCCAAAGGCCTGCAGGCTGCCGGGCTCATGAATGTCACAGGTAATACTTACCAAGGAATCCAGGCTGCTGGCGGATGGAATGTCGTCGGAGAAAGTTGTCAAGGAATACAGGCCGCGGGTCTGTTCAATGTCACAGGTGAAAGCTTTAAAGGTCTGCAGGCTGCCGGGATATTCAACGTCGCTGGCGAGCGTCTTAACGGGCTGCAGGTCAGTAGTATGAACGCTGCCAGCACCTCAGCGGGTGTTCAAATCGGGTTGGCCAATGCAGCCGGAGATTTGGAGGGAGTCCAGATAGGATTGGTCAACTACTCTAAAAACACCAACGGAGTTCCAGTCGGCCTGGTCAATATCTCTAAATACGATGGGCGGATGAGATGGATCAGCTGGGCCAGCAATCTCACCGGAGTGAACAGCGGAGTGAAATTTTCGATCAAGAGGATATACTCTATTGTTGCCCTGGGAAGCATTAACTTCACCGACGATATGAACGAATGCCTGGCCTATTCCTGTTTCTATGGACTCTCATTCCCCCTGGACAGTTTTTCCCTGAACACAGATATCGGGTACATGTACATGGATAATGCCACACTATTCCGAAGCCAGATGGGAGAACCTGACCAGCAAGCCATCACACTGCGGGCTTCACTGAACAAAAGGCTTTCGAACACGCTTTCGCTGTTTGCCGGCGGAGGCCTGAGCCACATCATGGAGAGGGGCGCCCCTGCCGGCTCAAGCGAATTCCAACCCGTTTTCTTCGCCGGCCTGGAATTGTTTTAGTCTTAGGGGACGTCTGTATATGCTCAGTAATTAGGCAACTCTTTTGACAATGATATTGAAGGGTAAAGTGTCATTGCGAGCGCAGCGCGGCAATCTCCTAGAGAAAAATACATTTCTTTTGATGAGATTGCTTTACTCCGTTCTCAATGACATTATAAAAACGTTACCGAATTATTGAGTTAGTACAACGTCCTCATTTCCCATGTGCAAATAAATATTACTATTTAATTATTCTTAAGAGATTGCCACGCTGCGCCCGCAATGACGCTTTTATCTGCAGAATAATTCAGGTTAACAACTGCTAGCGAATTATTGAACGATTTTTTATCTTTTTACCTTTTTTTACGTCCCTTTTTTTATTTTTTCCAATCCGGAAACCTGCCCGGAGTATAAGGCGCACCGATCTCATCCAGCTTCTTCTCGATTTTCTTGACATCCTCCTCGACTAATTTTTTCAGCTTCTGCAGGATTGGACCAAAATCATCAGCAACGATTTGATACGCATCCCTCTGAGTCTGTGTCGGGGCAGAAGTGGACCGTCTTTGTTCATAGATGATGCTGCTTATCCGGCTGCTCAAGCCGGGCTCAGCATCCTTATCAATCCTCGAAAATGTCCTGTCGCCGAAGAGTTTGATCTGGATTTCATCGACATCAGCCTCAAGGGCCTTGATCTGGGCATAAATCTGGGAGTCGTCAACCGTGACACTCTTCAAGGCCACCCGATAATGGCGGGCTTTATCCGCCACTTCCCTCATAACACTCGAGGCGGCATTTACAGCTCGACTCAGTTCTCTCACCTTCTTCTGAAAAGCCGCAAGCTCAGCCCGGTCTTCTGCCGGAAGAGATGTGTTGCCCAACACCACGGCTCTGAATTCCAGTGGATCTGTGAGCTTCGTCACCTCTCCATTGACATTTTTCGAAAGGAAAACTTTGTATTCCCCGGGAAGAACCGGAGTGCTCGAGCGTCCACTCGAAGTGGGATTCGTATCCTGCAAACTCGTCGGGGCAAGAGCCGGATACATCAAATCCCAGACAATCCGATGAAGTCCCGCCCGGGCTGAAGCCCTGAGCTTGCGCACAACGTTATCCTCATCATCCAGAATAGTGAAAATAAGATAAGGGGTTTCCTCCTCTTCTTCCGCTTTAATTTCCTCATAGGTAGGATAATAGACAGGCTTTCCATCTTTAGAAGCTGCCCTTTCTTTCTCCANNCGTTTATCTCTTAAGGTTTTGACGGATTCTTTCAGATGATAGGTGAATACCGCTCCNAGAGGAGGATTNTTCTCGTTGAAATACATCTCCCCTTGAAAACCCTTTCCTNCNGCTCCCCCTGAACCCAGAGGGGAGGACTCGACATACATCAAAGCATCCTTAACCGGAAAAATATGGGCCTCAGAACTGAGAATCTCCTTATTGAGAGAACGGAGCGGTGTGTAATCATCCAGTATATAGAATCCCCGGCCAAAAGTCGCCAGAGCCAGGTCATTTTCCCTCTTCTGAATGGCAATGTCACGAACGGCGATAGTCGGCAGCCCGCTTTTGAGCTGCTTCCAGTTTTTTCCTCCATCCACACTGACAAACAACCCGAACTCTGTTCCTGCAAACAGGAGGTTCCTGTTGACATGATCTTCCGCCAACGCGTAGACCGAGCCTCTTTCAGGCAGGTTGGAAGAGATGGACACCCAGGTTTTGCCGGCATCCGTGCTCTTCAGGACATAGGGTTTGAAGTCGCCGTTCTTATGATTATTGAACGCCGCATACACTGTGTCCTTTTCGTGCCGGGAAGCGATGATATCATTGACATACGTTCTATCCGGAACACCGGGAAACTTATCGATCTTTCGCCAGTTCGCCCCTCCGTCTTCGGTCACCTGGATCAGGCCATCATCCGTACCCGCATAGACCAAATCTTCTTGAACTGGAGATTCATCCAGAGCCACAATGGTCCCGTACTGAGAAGTACTGGCGTTTTTCGCCACTGCATCCATGGGCCATATCCGGCCCATGACCTCGAGTTTGTTCCGGTCGATCTGGCGGGTCAGATCACCGCTGATCACCTTCCATGTATTTCCCCGGTCGTCACTGCGGAAGACCTTGTTCGCGGCAAAATAAAGCCTGGTGTGGGAATGCGGACTGACCAGAAGCGGCGCATCCCAGTTCCAGCGGTAAGATTTTTCTCCTTCTCGTTCCTTTGGCCTGATGCCCAGCCTCTCTCCGCTCTTCTTGTCAAAACGGATCAGGTTGCCGTGCTGCGACTGGGCATAGACGATGTTGGGGTCTTCCCAGTCTACTTGAGACTCGAAGCCGTCCCCGCCCTGCGTCACAAACCAGTCCGAATTGACAATCCCATGGGAACTTGTGTTGCGCGACGGACCGCCCAGGCTGTAATTGTCCTGAGTTCCGCCATAGACATAATAGAAAGGTTCGGAATTATCGACCGCCACTTTATAGAACTGGGCCACCGATAGATTCGGAAAATACTTCCAGGTTTTTCCCCGGTCGAACGACTCATAGATACCTCCGTCACAGCCCACCAAGTAGTAATCCGTGTCATCAGGATCGATCCACATGGCGTGATTGTCGACATGTTTGTGTCTCTCACCCAGTGCGCTCCAGGTCCTTCCTCCATCGTCACTCACCTGGAGGTAAACATCCATGGAATAAACCCGGTTGATGTCTTTGGGGTCACAGAACAATTCCTGGTAATAATTGCCCCGGGAAGTGTAGCTGCCTCTTCTTTCCCAGGAAGCACCGCGGTTTGTACTGCGGTAAAAACCGCCTCTTCCGGACTGGGCTTCGACGATCGCATAGATATAATCGGGATTGACAGGAGATATGGCCAGTCCTATCCGGCCCAGGTCCCCACCCGGAAGCCCTCTTGTGATTTTTTTCCATGTTTTTCCACCGTCTTCCGATTTATGAACGGCAGATTCCGGTCCCCCCCCGACCAGGGTAAACACATGCCTCCGCCGCTGATGGGCCACAGCATAGATCACATCCGGGTCTCGAGGGTCAAGATAAACCTCGCTCACTCCCGTGTGCTCACTGACCGTCAAGACTGCCTTCCAGGTTTTACCGCCATCCATGCTTTTATAAAGGCCTCGCTCTCCACCTGCCCGCCATAAGGGACCGTAAGCCGCCACATAGACGACATCGGAATCCCTCGGGTTGACGGCGATCATGCCGATGTGCTCCGAAGTCTTGAGACCCATATGTTTCCAGGTTCTGCCGCCATCCTCCGTCTTGTAGACTCCATCTCCGTAAGCGACACTGCGCTGGTTGTTGTTCTCTCCGGTCCCGACCCAGACAACATTGTGGTTGTTCGGGTCCATGGTCACACAGCCGATGGAATAGGAGCCCTGGCTGTCAAAAACAGGCTGATAGGTCGTCCCGGCGTTTGTCGTTTTCCACACGCCGCCGGATGATGTGGCCACATAGTACTCGCTTGGCTTCTTGGGGTTGACGGCAAAGTCCGATATCCGGCCGGAAGTCACGGCCGGTCCGATGGCCCTCAATCTCAAGGCGTTCAAGGACAGCTTCGCCAGTAAATCTTCCTGAGGCTGCGCCTTTTTTTTGTCCTTGGAGAGCCCAGCCAAAGGGCTAATCAAGATCAAACACAGGAAAACCAATAGATAATGCTTAAGATTTCTAAAACGCATTGTCCCTCCTTTTTTATTGGAATTTAATTTCATTGAGAGATTCTCACTTTTATCAAAGCCAAAAAAAGGTGTCAAGTCGAGAAAATTGGGGACAGTCCCCAATAAACAAAGGCGGCATATTTTTTGAAGTCAAAACCGGGTATTTTATGGTTACAGTAATGTTGCTTGGGATCTTTCCTTGTGTTTACAGAAAATATTAAAGACAATTGTCCTCCTGATTGGGCTGAACATTTCAATGGTGACAGTTGTGCAACCTCTGGCTTGCAGCCTGAGTTCAATTATATAAGTAAACAAAACGGAATCAAAAGCCTGTATAATACTGAGGAGGAATAGATGAATTCTTCAAGATATTTTCTGATAGTATGGGCCTCTGTTCTCTGTTTCTGTGCCTTTTCTGTTCACCAAATTCCTCTTTCGGAGTCTTATAAATCTGGAAAAGTCCGCTTCGTTCAGGAGTTAGTCCTGGATGATGAATCCATGCCAGAAAATCTCTTCTTTGAGCGTCCCACTTCCGTTGTCTGTGATCAGGACGATAATATTTATGTGTTGGATTCCGATGCCAACAACATCAAGAAATTTGATTCGAACGGCAGATTCATAAAAACCATTGGAAGGGAAGGGCAGGGGCCTGGGGAGTTTAACAGCCCGTATTACTTAACTTATGCCAAAGATCGCTTGGTTGTATGGGACCTGAGGAACAGGAGATTGTGCGCCTTCACCCCTGAAGGCAAATTCATAAAATCCAGCAATATCCCCTATGACGAAGGATCGGTGAGGAAATTAAGGTCTCTTCCTTCAGGCGAGATCGTGGTCGAGAAGGAAAAGAGCTATCGGAGAGAACCGGATAAGCCCCAAATATGTACGATTGACTTGTATTCGATGGATCTCGAGTACGTAAGGACCATCTATGAGCGAAGTCTCTGGCGAAAGAAATATGTCCGCACTAAAGAATTCGGGATCTCGACTCTCTATTTTCCTTATTCGCCGAATGTTCACTGGGACGTATCCCCTGAGGGGAAGATAATCATCGGATTCTCTGAAAAGTATGAACTGGAAATCTATGACAAGGATGGAAAAAAGCTTGTGACTTTCTCACATTCCTATGAGCCTGTAAAAGTCACTGAAAAAGATAAGAAGGAATATTTTGACAGTTTAGAATTTTACAGGGCTGGAGCGAAATTGAATGAAATCCCAGAGTACGTTACCAAAGAAACACAATTCCCAAAGAATATGCCTGCGTTCGACAATGTCTTTATTGATTCGGAGGGAAATGTCCTGGTCGCGCTGAACAGCGAAAATGAAGATGAGGATGAAAAGACGTTTGATGTTTTTGACCGAAACGGGAAATTCATATCGTCTGTGCAAATCGTCAGTGACACTCCCTACCGCTTCTCCCGCCAAACAAAACTCCATGAGAGGTCATTGTGGCTGGTAAAAACCGGCGAAGATGAACTCTATCGAGTGATCAAATACAGGATAGAAGCAGAGTCGATGTCTTTAGACTAAAAACAGCAATACATAAAGAATAGTCATCGCTCCTCGGTCGGTTCCTCCACCGTCTAGGGCAACAGACAAGCCAATCTGATCGTCATTCTCAACATCCGAAGCGGTCAGCGATCACCTCTCCCTAATTGTCCTGTCTCCCATAGTTCCGAGCATAAACACAGTGTCGCCCTATTTCAGAAACAAATCACGCTCATTAACTCAAGATTGCGCTCTGAACATTTTCAAAAGGAAAATAATCGAAATAAATATGTATAAATTACTTGACAATTTGTATGAATTAGCATACATTATGTATGGTTATTTTGTCATAATGGAGGCGAACAGGATGACTCAACCTACGAAACGGGCGTTATTCACTCTAATAATCTGGGGAATTGTCACGGCTGCATTCATTCCCATTTTCTTTTCCAGAGGAGGACCGCCAACCTATGCGCAGGATAAATCAAGATTCGTATTTGTGGCTATCCTCTTTGCAGCCGGTTATATCTCTTATTTCATCATGATGTTTTTGACCAGGACCAAAGGCAGAACAGACAAGATCGTCAAGGATGAACTTGACGAGCACATCCAGAGACAGTCGAGTGGAGTCGCTCTCATACTGGTCCTCGTCTATGTATTTTCCTTATGTATCACTCTGTATGAAATTTACCGTGAAAGCGAGTGCGTTCCCGTCGGCTGGATGTGGTTCCTCGGATACACGAGCATATTCTGGGGATACATATCACATTCAGCCTTGGGACTGGTTCTCCATTCGAGGATGGTCGGTGGTGGCGAAAGCTGAGATCAAGAACAGAGTCAGGAAGCTTCGTTTTGAAAATAACGAAATGACCCAGCAGGAACTGGCAGATCGTGCCGGATGCACCCGCCAGACGATCGTCGCCCTGGAGCAGGGAAAGTATGTGCCATCTTTAGCTCTCGCGTTCAGGATTGCGAAGGTATTCAGAGTTCAGCTCGAAGACGTCTTTGAATATGAGGAATGAGAGGAGCTGATTCCCTGACGTTTTCTCAGGTAATTCAAGGTGGTGTTCAGAATCCTTGATTTGACAAGGGGACTGTGAAGCACGATAAGAAAAAGCGCGATCAAGACCGATATTATGCCGAGAACGAGTAAAAACCTTTTTCTCATACTAGAAATATTCTGCTATCAAAATCAGAGAGAGGAAATAGAAACCGTTCTTTATTGAGCGGGAAGTGTATTATCTCACGTGATTCAAGAAGTATAGTGCGCGGACTTCTTCTTGAAAACTATACTGACATTGAGCGGACATTGCAGATTGGCAAGAATATCAGCTTAACGGTGTTCAGGAAAGGAGAATATCAGAAAGCAAATTATACTCTATCAGAGCGGCCGGTAATGCCTTGGGATATTCTCATCAGTCAAAGCTCTCTGGTCACTGCATATCAAAATAATGATGATATGTTCCGTTACTCATAAATAGTCATCTCCCATCCATCCTTACACACACTGACACTGGAAGGATAAACGTGACTTTTGTATAAATCTTATAATGTCAATTGAAATCTCTTCGGTCTCCTGCGCTTTCATTTGAGCCTGCCGGAAATCAGATTGACCTGGGTATGACGCTGTGCTATATAAAATTGAGAGCCTCCGCCAGAATGAATGTCACCAGCATCATCCTTTATCTAATCGGATTGGGTTTGTTGTTGCTTTGCTCCAGCTTTTTTTCCGGATCAGAGACGGCACTCTCGGCTCTCACTCAAACGCAGGTCCAGAGAATACGTGGAGATAAAAAGAAAAGCAGTCGGGCTATCATAAATTTTTTGGATGAGCCCAGGCGGCTATTCATCACAGTCCTGTTCGGAAACACGCTTGTGAATATGGCCTTTATTAGCATCACGGGTACTCTCATCTACAACAACCTGTTCAAAGGAAAAAGCCCCGCCCTGTCTTATGTGGCGGCTATCTCAATCCAGACAACGCTGCTTCTGATCTTTGGAGAGATAACGCCCAAAACTTATGCGATCAAAAATTCTGAGAAATTCTCAAGAGCAGTGGCACGGCTGCTTTGGATCTTTTCTTTACTTATTTATCCCTTTAGAAGGGGATTGCGGTTTCTGACAGATATTTTACTTCTTTTATTCGGAGTGCGCTCAGTTGTTGATCAGACTCCTCTNACNAGCGANGAAATAANAGCGATAATAAAAACAACTGAGGAGGAAGGAGCTCTGGATGAAGAAGAAGGGGAAATTATCCACAATATCTTTGAACTCCATAATATTCCAGCAAAGGAGGCCATGGTTCCTCGCACCGAGATGGTGTGTGTGGAGGCTTCCCAGACTATCCAGGAAGCTTTCAATATGACTAAGGAGGCAGGATATTCAAGGCTTCCTGTGTACAGAGATCAAATCGACAATATCTGCGGCATATTTTACGTTAAAGACATGCCGCGCTGGAAGGGGTTGAAAGTTGAAGGCCTCGGTGGCAGGAGTATCGAACAGCTTCGTATAGAAGAGTTTCTTGCCCAAAGCGAAGTCCTCAAGGAGCTCAATCCCGGCAATGAAAATACGCTCATCCGACAGCCATTTTTTGTATACAAGACCAAAAAGATTGAGGCATTGATGCGGGAAATGAGGAAAAAAAAACAACAAATGGCTATCCTCCTTGGAGAATATGGCGGGATTGCTGGTTTGATCACGTCAGAAGATATCATAGAAGAGGTGTTGGGTGAGATTTTCGATGAATATGATAAGTTATCTGAATTGACAGTTAAACATGATCCGAAGGATCGTTCGAGCTTTATAATACCTGGATTTGTGAGCCTCCGGAGCTTAAACAGGCAACTGAAAGTCAAGCTTGATCTATCGTTAGCGGATACTATTGGTGGCTATGTTGTTCAGCTTTTCGGCGCGATTCCCAGCATGGGCGATGTTGTCACGGATAAGTCGAACAACTTGGAGTTTGAAATCCTAAAAATGACCAGGAACAAAATCAATCTTATAAAATTGCGTAAGCTCACAAAACCAGCAAAAAATACCAAACACTTTAAGCTGACTCTTTTGTGCCTTCCCATATGGAGTCTCGCTTCACTGGGGACAGTTCAAGGCGGCAGTTCAATTCAAGATGGTTTTTTCCCGATACTTGTTTTTTCTTTTTTGCTGGTTCTCTCCCTTTTCCTAATCGCTTTTTATGCTGGATCTGAGACGGCTGTGGTTTCTGCATCAAAGGCTAGGATTGATGTTTTGGCCCAGAGGAAAAACACGCAGGCTCTCATCATCCAGAAACTGTGGCAGGAGCCGGAAAGAATGTTGGGCATTGTACTGGTAGGAACAAACTTGATGTCCACCTCTGCAGGTGTTGCCGGACTCCGACTCATCAATTATGTCCTTCCTGGACGAGAGGGTTTGCAGGAGTTTTTGAATACGGTTATTATGACTCTTATTATTCTTATTTTCTGTGAGATTCTTCCCAAAACAACATTCCGCGCTAAGGCCGATTCCCTGGTTTTACGGAGCGCTTATGGTTTATGGGTGTCCGGTCTCCTCTTACGTCCGATCGTGGCATTTGTCACCAAAATCACCAATTTTATGGTAAGGATGGCAGGCGAAGAAGATACTGAGGAAAGACAGCGCATTATGCGCGAGGAACTCAAACTCCTGGCCCAAATGGGTGAGAAGGAGGGAGTACTCAAGAGAGAGCAGCTCCAGATGATTTCCAGTGTGCTGGATTTGGAGGATATGACTTTAGAGAAAGTCATGACCCCTCTTGTGGATATCGTGGCCCTCTCAAAGAAAGCAACCGTCAGGCAATTCTATAGAACCGTATCAGAAACAGGGTATTCAAGAATTCCAGTGTATGAAGACAGAGTGGACAACTTGATTGGGCTGGTGAATATACTCGATGTTTTGTATTCAGAAACCCCCTCTCCGACAATAGCTCCTTATGTAAGAAAAGATGTCCGCCACGAACCTGAATCGAAGCTGGTTTTCAACCTGCTGAGAGAACTCAAAAAAAGCCGCGAAACCATGGTTTTTATGGTCGATGAATACGGTGGTATTGTCGGATTGACGACGCTTGAAGATTTGATCGAGGAGGTTCTCGGCGAAATAAGGGACGAGAAAGACATGGACGAAGAAGACACAATTCACCAAATCAGTGACAAGAGCATTGAGTGTGGTGGCAAAACGGAGATCCAATGGATAAACAATCTTTACAGGATGTCGATTCCCTCCGGGGAGTACAACACAATAGCTGGATATGTTATTTCTCTGATAGAGAGAATTCCCAAGCGCGGAGAAATTGTGGAAACAGACGAGCTTAAGATTGTTGTTCTAGATGCAGACTCAAGGAGAATCCGTCGGCTTAGAATCCAAAAGAAATAGGGCGTGTCCCTTAATTGCCGGTGTGTTATCTTAGATTATTCAAGAAGTATAGTGCGCGGACTTCTTCTTGAAAACTATATTGTTTTTGGTATGTCTAGCTAAGCTTTATTTTTACTTGATCTTTTCCTCAAACTTCATTTTTTCCCAGAGTCTGACAACCAGGTCCTTGCTCCCCAGTCCGAAAGCGATGGCCAGAGCTAGACACAGCGCGCCGAACAGCAGAAGAAATGTATTCGTAACGAGGTCAGAGGCAATACGGAGTTGATTAAGAGTGATAGGTATGATGAAAATGATCACGATGGCATAGGTAATCTTCCCGATAACATCTGGCTTTTTGACCCCAATGTTTCCGGCAAAAACCTGAACCAAACCGGCGACAAAGCGAGCGAGATAGAATCCGATGACCAGAATCACCAACGCGACGAATATATTGGGGAAATAGAGCAAGAGGTCATTCAGGACATCCGAGACCGCAGTCAATCCAACTGAGTTGAAGGCAACGACAAATGTGATGATGATGAAAAACCAGTAGACAACACGGCTGATGATAGACACAGCGTCTTTCTTAAGTTCCCCTTTTCGAAGAAATTCTTCAATACCTGCCTTCTCAGAAAGAACATG
>JGI2171J19970_10001234_pt1 | contig 14247 bp, 15 predicted proteins | sample DeeMarSWOR324_28_FD_19970 | JGI IMG/M metagenome (IMG submission 19970) | reverse complement strand
TCTAAGACTGTCTCTTCGAAACTCTGATTTGTCGAAATCTCCATAGATCGCTTCCACCCTGAAACCTGCCTGTTCCAACAAGTTTTCCACTTCCTCTTTGAAAAGTACTGCAACCTCTCCATACTCATGATACCTCTCCACAAGCTTTCCCTTCCTGTAAACATCGAAGAAGAGGTCGAGGCTGCAAATTCGTCTAGCCAGATCTCTTCTTGTGAATATACTTCTCACAACCGTTTCGTCCTTGCTCGTTTCCTTTCTGTCGATCCACCAAGTAGCCGCAGGCTTTCCCGGCGTCACTTGTTCAATGTCGAAGGCAAACTGTCCTTTTTCCTCCAAGTGATTGTGAATGCCACTTAGACATCGCTCTCGATCTTGAACTGTGACGCAGTGGTCGAAGGTTGAGGCTGGAATGTAGATAAGGCTAAAGGTCTGGTCAAGCTTGAGATTCGTCATGTCGCCTCTCGATAGTGTTACCCGATCTTGAACAGCCTCTGGTTCTTTCGCCAACTTCTCTCTCGCCACCTCAAGCATGTATTCCGAGTTGTCAAGGCCCACGACCCTGACTCCTGCCCTCGCAAGTGGAATGGCTACTCTGGCGGTTCCAACGCCGAGTTCGAGGGCGCTCTCCCCGCTTTGGACAGCAAGTTCCTTGTAGAATTCTAAATCATCCTTTGAGCCAAATAGGTCGTAGAATTTGGCTGCGAGTCGGTATGTCATATCATCACCAACAGAATGCATACATTCTAATCTAAATATGTTAGCGTGTGTATTTGGCGCCTATTTGAATCAAACCCCTTACTCGGGTAGAGGGCTTGTGGAGGTGGATGAGTTTCCGTGACAAATAACTTAACAGAGGAAAGACTGCCTTGGAATAAATTTTTATATTGTGCTTCCTGCTCTCATGAGTTGGAAATTTGTCATTCAACAAGGTGTTATTATGGCTACGATTAGGGAAGTGCCAAGCAAGGTCAGACGTTTTGAGAGGATAGGCGCCCACACCCACATAAAGGGACTGGGCCTCGACGAAAATCTGAACGCGATTAAGGTAAAAGATGGAATGGTGGGCCAAGAGAAAGCCCGGGAGGCGGCTGGCTTAGTCATTCAGATGATCAAAGAAGGAAAGCTGAGCGGCAAAACCGTCATTCTAGCGGGACCTCCAGGAACAGGCAAGACGGCTATTGCGGTGGCGGTTTCTCGGGAATTGGGCGCAAACGTGCCGTTTATTCAGATGAGCGGCAGCGAAGTCTACAGTAGCGAACGAAAGAAGACGGAAGTTCTTCTGGGGGCCATCAGGAAGTGTATCGGGGTGGAGATTCATGAGATGCGGAAAGTCTACGAGGGTGAACTCATAACGATCGACATAAAGACCGCTCCTCATCCATACAATCCATACCAGAAGGTTCCTGAGAGCATCCGCCTAAGCCTGAAGACCGAGAAAGAGGAGAAGACCATCGAGGCTGGAGCCAGCATCGCCCAACAGATCATGCAGGAAAACATCTCCGAGGGAAACGTGATCCAAATCGACGCCGAAACTGGGAGAGTTGTAAACCTAGGGTTAAGCCTGGAAAGCGCCAAAGGCAAAACGTACGATGTGGACACCCGTAAGAAGATTCCCCGACCCACCGGTGAAGTGATGAAAGAAAAAGAGTTCGTCTACACCCTAGCTTTGTCAGATATGGATGAAATCAACGCCCGCCGAAGATTCGGAGGCGGGATCTTCTCGATGTTTATGGGCGGCTCAGAAACGAAGGAGATAGACACCGAGGTCCGCACCGCAGTGGACGAGTCCGTGAAGAACTTGGTGGATGAGGGCAAAGCGTTTATCCATCCCGGCGTCTTGTTCATCGACGATTCACATCTCTTAGATCTGGAAGCCTTCAGCTTCTTAGGGCGAGCCATAGAAAGCGAGTTGGTGCCCATCATCATCCTAGCCACCAACCGAGGCGTCACCACCATCCGAGGCACCGACGTGAAAAGCCCAATGGGCTTCCCCCTAGACTTGATCGACCGCTCCGTAATCATAGCAACCCACGAATACGATCCAGAAAGCATCAGAGAAATACTTTCAATAAGATCTGGAGAAGAGAAGGTTGAACTACAAAAGAAGGCCCTCGAAAAATTGACAGAGGTCGGAGCCAAAAGCTCACTGAGATATTCGGTTCAACTACTTAGCCTATCCGCACAAAACGCAAGAACTATGAAGCATAAGAAGGTATCCGCCAAAGACGTGGAGAGAGTTACCAAACTCTTCATGGACATAGGAGAAGCCGCCGAACACCTCAGAAAGTACGAAGAAAAGATGATGAAGCACTAGCAGGTTTCGGCGTTTTTCTTCAATTGAAGAATGATTGCTACATGAGCGCGCACAAGTACTATGTGCGCGACCGCACTTTTCGGTAGAAAACAGGTTCGAAAAAGGGTTTCTGAGATAAATGAAAGAAAGAATATAAAACAACGACAAACATATGAAATGCACTTACAGACAATCATATCAGCGGTGTCCTTATGACGTATTGCACGAAGTGCGGGAAAAAACTGCCTGAGGGCGCAAGTTTCTGCCCAAGCTGTGGAGCATCTTTTGGACCTGAGGCTGGCTTACATGAGACGGCTGCTGAAAGAATCGGGCATGATCGTTTTCTGCAGCAACATTGGATAAAGAGGATTATTGCCATTGTGATTGATTCTATCATAGTCGGCATTGCCGCTGCAGTTCTGTCCATCGCTGTTTTCTTTCCGCTGTTCTTGGCGAATCCCTTTTGGTTTTTCGATTGGCTGAGTTTTCCTTTCGCAATGGGATTGATTTGCGTTCTTTACTTTACCGTAGCTGAGTCGATTTATGGAGGCACCATCGGAAAGGGGATGGTCGGCCTCAAAGTCACGACAGTGGATGGGGGCAGACCGAGTTTAGAGAGTTCCTTCATAAGAAACATCAGTAAGATCTATTGGATTCTTCTAATTCTGGACGTCCTCGGTGGTTTTTTCATCGCGAGGGATCCTCATCAAAAGTATAGCGACCGAATCGCACACACAACTGTTGTCTAACACAATGCGAGCCATATGCGCGCGGTAAATGACAGACGCCAAGATGAGAGAAATGGAAAAAGTTGGAGGATTCCTACGATTAATCAGACCACTAAACTGTGTGATGATGGGGTTTGGTGTGATCGTAGGGGCTTCACTCGTTTCCTCACTTGACTTTTCAATTGATCTCCTCCTGGGGTTCATAACATCCTTCACCTTGACAGGCGCCTCCATGGCGATAAATGATTACTACGACAGGGACATTGACGCCGTAAACGAGCCGAAACGCCCAATTCCAAGCGGCACGGTAACACCAAAAGGAGCGTTAGTCTTCGCACTTCTTTTGAGCATAATAGGGTTTGTAGCATCCGCGGCAACCAACTTTCCTGATTTTTCATACGTTGTTGCTGCAGCAATTGCGTGGACAGTATCCGTAACCTACGTAACTAGAGGGAAACGAACAGGTCTTGCCGGGAACTTTCTAGTTAGCACTTGTGTCGTGATTCCCTTCATCTACGGCAGTTTCGTTGCACAAGCACCCGAATTGTCTGTTGTACTATTCTCGGCGATTGCTTTTCTCTCAAACACCGGCAGAGAAATCGCAAAGGGAATAGTAGACGTTGAAGGAGACAAGGCTCAGAATATCCATACAATCGCCGTGCTTCACGGTGAGAAAACCGCAGCGGTTGCTTCGTCAGTTTTCTTCCTCCTTGCCGTAGCTCTGACCCCCTTACCGTGGATATTGAAGCTTGTCTCTCCGTATTATCTTGCGCTTGTCATCTTAACTGACGCTGGACTAATCTGGTCGTGTGTTTCGCTTCTGCGGGATTACTCTCGAGAAAATACGAGAAAAGTCAAGAATCTGATTCTATTGTGGTTTGTCATCGGGCTCTTGGCTTTCATCCTTGGTACTTTTTGAGTTCACCTGATTTTGCTTCCCACTTCGATGTCGCTTTCAGGCTTTATCAGAATGACGTTGTTCTTGTCATCTTCGGCGGCGAGTACCATGCACTGCGATTCCACACCCATGAACTTTCTCCTCTCCAAGTTCAGAAGGAAGGCAAACTTCTTGTCTACAAGCTCTTCTGGTTTGTAATGCTGCAACAATCCTGCCACAGACTGCCTCTTCTCAGCACCGAAGTCGACTATCATCCTGATGAGGTTCCTTGAGCCCGCTATCTCCTTGGCTTCAACAACCTTGCCGACACGCATATCGAGCCTCTGAAACTCCTTAAAGGATATCTCCATCCCAACCACCTACGACATTCATCATCTTGTATCTTGGAAACGGTTAAGTTTTCCAGTTGTAATAAAACTTACCCCAGCGCACTTACTCGGATGCGATCCGGAATGACCAGAATTCGAAGACTGACAATAGGCGACTGCGATGAAATGATTAAACTCTGGGAGCGATCATCTCTGCCTTTCAAGCCGAAGGGTCGAGACAGCAGGCAGGAAATAGGCCGCCAGATGACTGTTAGTCCCGAGCTATTTTTGGGGGCCTTTGAAGGAAGAACGTTGGTAGGGACTGTGGTCGGCAGCTACGACGGCAGAAAGGGATGGATCAACCGTTTGGCTGTTGATCCGGATCATAGAAGGCAAGGGGTCGCGCGAATTCTGATTGCTCGCATAGAGAACTCTCTTAGGGAGAAGGGTGCCAGAATCATCGCCGCCTTAGTTGAGGAGTCGAATCTAAAGTCTATCAGCTTGTTTGAGAAACTAGGATACGTGACTGATAAGGGCATTCTCTATTTTAGTAAACGCGAAAGCGAAGACGTCTGAAACGAGCAGAGCTATTTCCTTCCGAAATATTCTCTCACTCGGATGAGATCTTTCATGGTGTTTATCGTAAGCCACAGCCCGTTGTACTTGTATCCCCGCAGCATTTCCAAGTCGGCAAGTCTCTGGAACGTCTGGAGTTCCATATCTCCTCTCTCGGGAAAACGCTTTCTCACGACATCAGTCTTCAGAACGTAATGTCCCGCGTTCACATAAAATTCCAGCGGCGGCTTCTGCTCAAACCTCAAAACCTTGGAGCCCCTCGTCTGTATCTTCCCAAACGGCAGCATCGGCTTCGCCATCAAGATTCCCCCACCTTTGTCTGCGTAATCGTAGAGCTCCTTTGGATCATAGAAAACGATGTCGTCAACATTCATCACGTAAACCCTTTTACCATCACACAGCCCCACCGCCTTCTTGGTCGCCCCACCGGTTCCAAGCCTCTCCTCCTCGACGGATAACTTGACTATTCCCTCTAACGTATGAGAACGCAACTCTTCAGCTATCTCTTTAGACGCGGCTAGGATTATCGACTCAAAACCGTGATTCGTCAGCCAGCTAACCTGCCTACCCAATAGAGTTTCGTCGTCGATTCTCAGAAGAGGCTTGGGAACCCAGGTATCGGGCTTAAGCCTCCACCCCTCTCCGCCACAGAGAATTATCGCCTCATACAATTCCGATCCCTCGAATCACAACCCCTTATGAAAGCTTCGAGATTCACATCTTCTGTAAGTATATATTAAAGTTATTCTCCCTCAGTTTTGAAGGGCGCTGAGGATGAGGAGCGATCTCAAGGCTGTTCTTAAAGACAGGCTTAAGCCATGGGAACTCAAGCTCCTATACAAGTCCTATGACGTAGTCGGTGACATAGCAATCATCCGAATTCCTGAAGCCCTCAAACACGGAAGCAAAGCCATCGCCGAAGCCATCATACAGGCCCAAAGACGCGTCAGAACGGTGCTGTGTCAAGCTAGCCCGGTTTCCGGAGACCTTCGACTGCGCAAGCTGGAATGGGTTGCTGGTGAGAGGAAGACCGAAACTACTTACAAAGAGCACCGCTGCGTTTTCAAAGTCGACCTCCAAACATGCTACTTCTCACCCAGATTGTCACATGAGAGGATGCGAATCAGTCAACAAGTTCAACCAGGCGAAGTAATTGTCAACATGTTTTCCGGAGTAGGCTGCTATTCTGTAATCATCGCCAAATATTCGGCGGCTGAGAAAATCTATTCTATAGACGTCAACCCGGCGGCCGTTCGGTACATGCACGAAAACGTTAGACTCAACAAAGTTGGAGACCGGGTTGTTCCGATCGAGGGAGACGCAAAGGATGTGATTGAGACGAGCTTGGAAAGCTCGGCAGATCGCGTTCTTATGCCCCTGCCGAAAAAAGCATATGAATGTCTTGACTATGCAGTACGGGCGCTTAAGCCGACGGGAGGATGGATTCACTACTACGACTTCGAACACGCCAGCAAGAGCGAATCGCCTCTTGAGAAAGCCAAGGCGAAAGTGGTTGAAAAGCTGCGAGATGCCTGTCTGGATTTCGAAGTGTCCGCCCGGCGGGTTGTCAGGACTACAGGGCCCAACTGGTACCAAGTAGTTCTAGACATTCGGGTAGAGAAAACTCTTGATTACACGAAAGCGTGGGGATCAAGAAGCCATTTTTAGAATGACTGCTTACTTAATTACGTAAGTGCAAAGAGAACCGGGGAGTGCTCCTTGCGTAAGAAAGAGAACGTGAAGAAAGAATGGAATGATGCCGCAGAATCTTGGCTGGATTTCGTGCGGAAGGGTAAGGACTACTACAGGGATGAACTTAACAATCCTGCAACTTTCAAATTAATAGGAGATGTAAGAGGCCTATTTGTGTTAGACTTAGCGTGCGGAGAAGGATACAATACAAGAATTCTGGCGAGAAAAGGCGCTAAGGTAGTCGGGGTAGACTTCTCGGAAACGCTGATAGAGCTCGCGAAACAAGAAGAATCCAAGGAAACATTCGGAATAACCTACTACGTCTTGGACGCCGCTGAGCTGAAAACTCTTCCAAATAACCACTTTGACCTCGTAACGTGCTTCATGTCCCTTCAAGACATCGAAGACTATAAAGAGGCAATATCTGAGGTGGCACGGGTTCTGAGGAACCATGGTCGATTTATCTTTTCAATCCCTCATCCCTGTTTCGAAACGATGAATGTGGATGGAAAGAGAAAGAGTGCCGCAAGAACGTATTTTGGAGAAATCAAGTATCCTGTTGAGTGGAGAATGAAGAGACTTGTTAAACCATTTAGAACTACTTCCTTTCACAGAACGTTGACCTGCTATTTCGATGCACTCTATAGGCGTAGGTTGGTGGTGTCACGGCTTGTGGAGCCCCGACCAACACAGGAGGGGCTACTCAAACATCCTGCGCTCAGAGAAGTCTTAATGAAACCACAGTCGATAATTGTCGAATCTACGAAAACTGCAGATAAGTCCGCATAGACCCCCGAGTTTCCAGCTTTCTCCTGGGATCTCGGCAAATCTTTTATAGGTTCTAACTAGACACTAAGGATTGTTTTGGAGGGGTAGGTTATCAAAAGGAAGCTGATGGATATTTTGGCTTGTCCGATTGACAAGTATCATCCTCTTGAGTTGCACGTCTTTGAAGAGAAGGATGAGATCGTGGAGGGCGTGATTATCTGTCCAAAGTGTCTCCGTTGGTATCCCATTCGAGATGAGATTCCAGAGATGCTACCGGATGAACTTCGAGAAGAAAAGGACGAACTACCTTTCTTGCGAAAGTGGAAAGCGAAAATTCCTAAAGAGATACTCTCAAAGGGCAAACCCTTTAACCTTAAGGGAGAAGAAAGTTAGCTTAGCGATCTGCTAGCTAAACTCCTCTTCCAACACCACGATACANAAAGCCCTCTTTTTCCGCCTTGTCGGGATTTATGACACGCGCCATATCCACTATTGCAGCGGGCTTTTTCATCAAAAACTGGAGTTTCCTTAGATTCAACCGACTAAATCGCTTATGCCCCACGGCAATGACCAAACAATCTGACTTCTCAACAGTCTTTGTCAACGTTCTTTCTGCTTGATATTCCATCTCAACCAGCTCTTTGTGAGAAAATAGGGAGTCGTACACCCACACACGTCCACCTCTCCTTTTCAGCGCATCCACAAGTTTCTCTACTAAGGAACCCTCAGTTTCCCTCGTGTTTGGGCGAGAAGAAGCACCGAAAACACATATCTTGGCTCTTGTCAGGTTTTTTCCACCCGCTCTTAACGCATCCTTCACGAGCCGCACCGTGTGCCCTATCATTCGTTCATTCACTTTTCCAGCAAGTGCCAGCATACGAAGCCTTTTGTTAAGGGCTTCCGCCTCCTCGTTAAGAAGGTGCGGTTCCACCGTTGCGGAGCCATCGACGAGTTGGGGACGTGAAAGGTAGGAGTGCGGGTTTCCGCAAGTTGCCTTCCAAGCTTCCATGAAGTCTATTCCCGCCTCTTCGCAGAAGCCGGCCAACTCGTTTGCCAACGCAATATTAACAGTCTCATATACCTTTTCCAGAAGCTTGACGGTTTCTGCTGTTTTTATATCTCCCATCTCAACCATCTCCCCCTTAGCCACCGTGCCCAGGACTGTACAAGCGGCCTTCAGACTGTGCTCGTCATTGGCTCCAACCACCGCTTTTTTGGCGTTTGTCTCCTGGAAAATTCGCGCTGTCATTGGAATGTAGGCCAGACCGAAATCTTTTCCCGCCTTTAGCCCAGACGATTTTTCGAGGTGTTCTTTTGCTAGGCTTTCAGTTACACCTGGACCTGTGGTGCTTGCGAAAATGAATAGAGATCCTTGACGTAGGCTGAGACCTGCTTCTCGGCATCCTCTCGTCATGTATGAATAGTCAGGGTTTTTTCTCTTGTCGATGGATGCTGGAACGGAGAATACTATGATATCGCTTTCCGAGACGGCTGTCCTGATGTCATTCTCCACTTTGATGCAATTATTCTTCATGTGCTCATTCAGGACCGTGTTGAGTTTCGATCCAGCGGAGGAAATTGTGCGTTTTTCTGTCTGATTGAAGATGCGGTGATCTGCATCAGCATACACTACTCTGAATCCTGCTCTGGCGAAAAGCCGAGCTTGGGCTAAGCCTGTTCGCCCGCATCCCAAGATACCAACAGTGTACTTCTCGCGTTTTTCAGGTGTATCGATGTCTCTCCTTTCAAGCATCATCGCTTCGGACATTTTTGCTTACGTCATCCTCATTCTCGAGTTTTGTGCCACATACTTTGAGTGGTCTGTATAATAGTGTGAGTAATAGTTCTCAAACATGGAAAGAATGTTTCAGAATACGTGTGCCCTGCTGAACCTAGGACTCTGTTGAAAATGTTTATTCAATCGTTTGTAAGTTTGCCAATCAACTGACTCAGTTTTGCCTTGTACTCGGTGAGCAGCTGACTTGCCCTTTTTCGCGTTTTTGCTTCTGCATAAAATCTGTAGATGGGTTCCGTTCCACTTGGTCTTATGAGGATTGAGCTTTTGTCTGGAAAGCGTATTTTCACACCGTCAGTTGTGTCTATGCTCATGCCTTCAACCTGCTGGATCAATTCCTCTAACAAGGGCTGTCTGAGTTCTATTGGGCACTTGAGCTTGTCCTTTTCCAGGTAATAGCGAGGCAGATCCGCCAGCAGCTGCGAAAGTTTTCTCCCTGTTTTCGCCATGATATTCACAATCAACGCGGTCGTCATCGCCCCGTCTCGGACTGGTTGATGAGGTGCATAGAAGACGCCCCCGTTCTCTTCGCCCCCGAGTTTGGCGTTTACTCTCTTCATGGTGTGAGAGACTATGATGCTTCCGACCTTGGTCCATACAACCTCTCCCCCGTACTCTTCTGCTATTTCTTCCACGAGATGGGAGGAGCTGACCGGCGTGACTATCTTCTCTCCCGGATGATCCTGCAAGAAGCGTTTCTCGATGAGTGCGAAAGTTCTGTCGCCCCAGTGGATTTCTCCCTTTTCGTCGACGAAGATCGCCCGATCGGCATCTCCATCATAAGCCACACCGAAGTCTGCACCCACCGCCTTGATTATCGATGAAAGTTCGCCCAGATTTTCTGGTCTAGGCTCAGGGGGTCGGCCAGGGAAGGTTCCATCGATGTTCGCGTTTATCGTCGTAACCTTACATCCAATCTCACGAAGCAGATAAGGCGCGACTAGGCCGCCGACACCACTCCCGGCGTCAACCACGACGTGAAAGCATCTTTTCTGAATGGCCGTAGCGTCTACGTGTTTCTTTACAGCCTCTCTGTAGACATCGAGAATCCCCGGCAACGGATAAATCTCTCCAAGTTCATTCCACTTTGCCGCTTTGAGTTTCTCATCGAAGAAGAGATTCTCGATTTCGATTTCTCGCTCTCGAGGCAACTCGATTCCGTTGTCTGCGATAACTTTGACTCCATTATACTCAGGTGGATTGTGCGAGGCAGTAACCATCACTGCACCGTCCATTTCGCAATGCTTAACAGCGTATTGAATAGCCGGGGTAGGAACCATCCCCACGTTATAGACGGCGCATCCTGTTGATGTCAACCCTGCGATGACCGCCTGAGTAAACATGGGACTACTGGTCCTGCCGTCACACCCAACTAAGATATGACCTCTTTCAAAGAATGTCCCCACAGCACTTGCGATTGTCATCGCGAATTCTGGTGTCAGCTCGACATTTGCAACACCGCGGATGCCGTTGGTTCCAAATAGTTTTCTCCTGTTTCGAGTGGTTTTGCTATTTCCGCTTCCGATAGATCTCAAGTCCGTCCGTTTCGGTGACATCTTCAAAGCCTGCCTCTATGAGTTCTTGATCCTCCTTTAAATTCTTAGCACTCTATGTATACGCGCATGCGAAGCCGGAGTTTAGCTATCGTGAAAAGGCACGAGCTACTCGGTTGATGCGAAAATATATAGAAAAGAAAACAAGCCAACAAGCAATGGTTTTGTTGATGAGCGCACATGCTAGGCACACAGGAAAGGGATAAGGAACACACACGCTCTTGCTAGCGTGCAAATAGGATAACTTTGATGTAGATAGTATTGCTTGTGATATCGTTGATTCTAGCACGTAAGGGGATCGCGTCTGCTTCAAGTTCTTGGCGATGTATTTTCGGCTGGATATAGGGCTTAGCTCGTAACAGGTGTACGCTAGAAGTACACCCAAAAAAATTCCAAGGGATCTTCTGAAGACCTTTAATATACGCGCAAATCTTGATCATGCTTCTTGATGCTGTTTCTCAGGATTGTTCTAAACTGTAGATCTTTAAACATCGATCGCTCGAAGGTAAAGCACCTATACGCAAGATTATCCCCGGCTCCATGTCTGCGCGGTTGCCATAACAACCATAACAGATAAAGCATACTATCAGTCAATCATGACGAAGCGGAGATAAACCGTTGCCACAAGAGATCAGTGACGTAGAGGAATTCATCCGAATAGCGAATCGCGCCTACTTCTGCGACATAAAGCGAGTAAGCAGGGTTGTGAAACTGAAACTTCGAACGCCGGGAAGGCTCTATACCTTAAAAGCGGATCCAGACAAGGCCGAAGAGATCATTAAAAAACTACGTTGCGAAATACGCGAGGTCTAATACTCTGACGAAATAGACTAAAGGGGATTTCGTCAGTTCCGCGTGTCATTTCTTAATGATTTTCATTCCTATCGATGCTAAGAAAAAACCGCCTAGGAGTTGTGCAAGCAAGGTAAGAAGCCACATCAGATATCCGCCTAGGGTTTTCACTTCTCCTATTCCTACTTCTCCCAGAGTCTCTCCGAAAACTGAAAGCTCTTTCTCATAGACGTATGCTTGGAATACCGCAAGGAAAATTACTGCAACGCCAACTGCAATCAGTATGCAGGCGAAAGCTCTTTCCAACTGAAGTTTCAACTATGTCCCACTCTTACCGCTTAACAGGCAGCAGATTTTATGGATTCTTGGCAGCCTTGGTCCTCGAGAATGAGAACCAGCGCATCACTCTTTTAGGCTTGGGTGTCTCTCTTTCAGCTTCGATGGACGCGATCATTGCCTTTGCGATCTTTGCCAAGGCTTTGGCCTGTTTGTCTGGCGACTGGTTTCTGCTTTGTTTCTCGAGTTCAGCTATGAATTCGCCGAGAGCTTCTATCGCTTTCTCGCCGTGTAGGCTTGGGATGTCTGGAATCTCGATGGGCATTTCAACCACAAAGACCTATATCAATTCTCTATAAATCGGATCCTCTAAGAGCTGGCATACTTCTGTATTCGATATGTTCTGCAGACCGCGTTAGTACCGTGTCGGTACGCAGACAGCCAAAGCAGGAAAAGCTGGGATGAGGCTTCCAGTTATTGATCATTTGGGGTGTTCTTTGATCGCCCAGGGAGTATGTACGCTTCCACTTGTTACCTTTATCGAAGGTAAGAGTATGGAAGAGAAGTCACGGGGCGGAAAGAGGTGTGAGCAGAGAACAGGTATCAACCAAAAGCATGAAATCTGCACACATAGTGTGACATGGTGGTGTGGGCTTCGCGGGTCGACGCAGGTTACAGATAGTTCCCCGCGTTAGGCAACACAATTTTCGAGCATTTTTCGCGCCGTTTCAACATGAAAGGAATGTTAGGATTGTCCAGATTGGTTTTGCTCGTGTGAAATAAAGTTTTAAGCATCCGGCCCATTTCGGAATATTGTGTTGCCCCGGTAGCTCAGCGGTTAGAATAATGTGACAAAAGCAACGGCCTTGTATATGAATAAGGATAGCCGTAGGTCGCGGGTTCAAATCCCGCCCGGGGCTCCAGACTGTCTGAACTAACTTGACCGTCGATGGTTAGAGGGTTAGGGATGAAATAGATCTGTCTGCGAAGATATCTCGAAGGGGATACTCATGAGAAGGGGCCTAGTGCTCGCCGGTTTTTCTCTCTCTGTAATTAGTATAGCCGTAGGCTTCTACGCTTCCCAGCGAAATTGTCTTATCGCCTTTCTTACTGAGGGTTACATGAGTTTCTGGACCGGCATCGAGCTTCTGGCCGGACTCACAGCCCTCGCGGGCTTAATCATCGCCCTGGTCAGTTTCATCAAGAGAACCTGAGCTTCCTGTGCTCACCTTAGGAGCCCGCGTTCCATTTTAAGGAAGAAGTTAAAAGAACAGAAGTCACAAACTGGGACTAGTGAGGTACGATAGATGGATTGGGGAATGCGAAACCGCCTATCCCGACTGATACAGAAAGATGGTCATTGCTTGTGGCTACCCATAGATCACGGTTATTTTCAAGGACCTACTGCGAAACTGGAAAAGCCTGGAGAGACCATCAAACCACTCCTCCCTTATTGCGATGCTATCTTTGTCACAAGGGGTGTTCTGCGCAATTGCATAGATCCAAGTAGCACCAACCCCATCATCTTAAGAGTTTCTGGCGGCACAAGCATGGTTGGCGAAGATTTAGCCAACGAAGGAATCATCACTTCTATTAAAGAAGCCGTTCGACTCAACGTGTGTGCAGTGGGTTTATCCATATTCGTTGGCAGCAAGTATGAGCATCAATCTCTATTGAACCTTGCAAAACTCGTTGATGAGGCTGAAGAATACGGCATGCCAGTTATGGCTGTGACTGCTGTTGGGAAAGAAATGAAGAAGAGGACTGCCCGCTATCTTGCTCTATGCTGCAGAATTGCTGCTGAGCTTGGTGCGAGAGTGGTGAAAACATATTGGTGTGAGAACTTTGAAAAAGTTGTAGAAGGTTGCCCTGTTCCAGTTGTCATGGCAGGAGGACCCAAAGTAGACACTGAACTTGAGGTGTTTGAATTTGTCTATGACGGCTTGCAAAGAGGCGCTATTGGCGTAAATCTGGGAAGAAACGTGTGGAAAAACGAGCATCCGGTAGCGATGATAAAGGCATTGAGATCAGTTATCCATGAAAGTGCCACGCCAAAAGAAGCCAATGAATCGTTTGAGAGATTCAAGAAAGAAGAGAAAAAGTAGTTGCTGGCATCATGCGGGCAGCGATGTATTACAGCAACAGAGACATTCGAATAGAAGAGATACCCAAACCTGAGATTGGCCCCGATGAATTCTTGGCCAAAGTTATGGCTTGTGGTATCTGCGGCAGCGATGTGATGGAATGGTATCGCATCAGGGAGGCCCCAAGAGTTTTAGGACACGAAATGACTGGAGAAATCGTGAAAGTCGGAGAAAACATAGAGAATTTCAGAATTGGCGATAGAGTCTTTGTTTCTCATCATGTTCCCTGCAACACGTGTCATTACTGCCTAAGTGGTCAGCATACGGCATGCGAAACATTGCACACCACGAACTTTGATCCAGGAGGCTTTGCTGAGTATGTCCGCGTGCCACAAATAAACGTAGACCGCGGCACATTCCTATTACCCGAGGAGATAGCATTCGAAGACGGCACATTCATCGAGCCACTGGGCTGCGTCCTGCG
>JGI2171J19970_10001229_pt1 | contig 14257 bp, 15 predicted proteins | sample DeeMarSWOR324_28_FD_19970 | JGI IMG/M metagenome (IMG submission 19970) | reverse complement strand
CAGCTACATGGGGCTCAAGAACCTCATCGTGGGCATTACAGGGGTGCTTAGCCCGGTGGTCGGCGGCATCCTCTGGGGACTGGACCCCGACCTGCTCTTCTGGGTGCCCGTCGCCCAGTGGAGCCTCATCGCTTTCCCTATACTGGTTGTCCTCATGCAGAGGTACAGCGTAGACGGTAACGTGTTGCCCCAGTAAGGGCTTCATCCGATACGTGGGTACGATCATTACAAGAATTCAAACTAGATAAATTTGAACTACCGACCTCGGGGTTGTATCTAAGTCGTTTCAGCTGATGCCTCATTGTAGATAGCCCTGGCTACCCTCTTTGTTCTACACAAAAAATATGGTCATAGTATATCTTGATGAATGTACCCATGCTTGTTTTAAAAAATAGGTTGGAGGCATGATTTACTTGAGTGATATATATTCTCTCGAGTCCATGATTGGACTAATATCATAGGTGCAGATATCAGCCCATCCTCTGAGGTTTCTAGCCATCGTCTCTACGTCATCAACTTCCACAATAGTAAACGCTTTGTTGGCCCCCAAGATTGTGTGAATTGGGAAATAGAACTTAACGTCACCTATCGGCGTCCAGTTTCTGAACCTTTCTGTGACTTCTTTAGCGTCTTTTCCCTGCCACCACCAAGTCATTAGACATTTAACCATTTTTCTTTCACCTTTGGCCAGATTCTACCGTTAGCTCTGAACGATAAAATCTAATCCAATATCATCAAAACCGTATTTAATTTTTTACTGCTGATTAATGCTAGCGTGTATACCGAAGGAGACCCACTCGCCCTGAAGTACAACTTTTCTATGCAAAGAATGATGGAGGGACGAGGGCGAGTACTTCTTCCCTCACGACGTCGAATCAATCGACGTCCTTTCCTTCTTCTATTACAGGTGTGAAAGGTTGGGCGGTGTACGCTGCCTCTACTCTATGCTACGCTATGATGTGGATGGCGAATCCTCATCTTTCATGTGTAAGTTTTGTGATCGAGATTATTCTGTCATGCCATGCCCCATATCTTCGAGATACTTCTCGATGGCTTTTATGCCCACAATTGATATGGCTCCCTTAATTCCCCTGTACTCAGCCTCGATGTATCTTCGAAAGAGTTCGTCGAGATCGTCGGGAATCGAAATGGTGATCTTCCGCATCATAATCCACAATAGTCTACATTAGCATACATTAATAACTCTTTTTATCCTTTGGTAGAAAAAAGGATGCTTTTATATACTTAGATATACTTTATATGATTGCGGTGCGGTAGCACTCGGCCTTTCTTTTTGCGAGCGCGCAACGAGAGAAAAGGAGCGCGCACTGACGAGGGTGAAAAAATTGGAAACAACAGCAAGAACGAAGTATCTTGCATTGGGCCTTATCATCATTGCATCGTTATTCATATTCTCGGATAGATTCTACAGTCCGATGTACACCACGGAATCAAATAATGCTCGATTCAACCAATGGATAGATTATTACAGTGAATGTGATGGCTACACTGTCGAGTATAAAAACTTTGAAACTTACAGGGGTGATAGCGACGTCATGACCTTAAGGCAGGCTAGCACACTGGCAGGCGATGTCCAGAAAGTTAGACAGATCACGGGCTCTGTGACAGTTTACTTCGACTGGGAAAATGACGTCATATTCTTCAGAGGATCGGGTCCAGACACTACATTGCAGTACTGCTACTTCGTTAATTTTTAATTCACATGCATGCGAATACCTTTTTTTCTTATGCAAATAGTGACCCCTATATTATTGTTCTCGTTAAACAGTAAATCCTTCATGGGTATGATAATACAACGCCAATTAGTTGAAAAAAGAACCTGAGATAACCTTATCCCCAATACTCAAGTAGCGTGCTGCCCGTTGAAGGATACTCGAAATCATTTTAAACACCATTCTTGTATTAACTAAAATGATTTGAATTGAGTCATGTCAAATATACACTAACCCCTGTCGATAGTAAGCCCAGCAGAAAATTCAATAAACCCAGTAAATATGACCCCATATTAGACAAATTCCTGGTAGGAAGAGACAGAGTAGTCACAGTGAAGGAAACTGGACGAAACCCCAACTACCTTAGAATGCAGTTAAAGAAACGAATCGATGCACGACAACTCGACTTCAAAGTATCTGTAGTCGAAGACGAAGTATACCTCGAAAAATAATCAACAACCGTACGTGTCGTACGTGCCCGTCTCAACTAATCAGAGGCTGCCCAGTCTATCTCTGAAGACCTTCACAATGACCACTCTGGGGTCCCTCGATTAAATCGTTTGATAGTGATTTAGATGAGATTCATCGTTGTTTTTAGAAGCTGAAAACCTTTACTCGATACATACAACTCCTTACCCCCAATAACCGTTCAAAAACCCACATACAATTATCCAATAAAAAAAATAGCTAAAAAAAATATTAACTAGTCCCCCGAAAAAACTCTTATCGTAAGTAACCAACGATAAGGAAACCCAAAGTCGTCGCCCGCTCACCACGATACCCCCTCCCGCCATCGACCCCACACCCTTCCCCGAATACCCGGCACCCACATATCATGGAAGTCTAGAACCCCACCCCCACAAATAGACGAGACTTAACGTCTACATCAACCACAGCCACCTCAAGAATAACAACATCCCTGTTAGCCGAGACAAACGAGACCCAGAAAACCCATACCCTTAAGGATGGTAGCGGGGGGTAGGTCTACGTTGTCGTCTAATTTTGTCGGGTTAACGTATGAGTATTATTGTATGGAAGGCGCAAGAAAATAATAATAAATTTCTCGACACCTTCTATGTATTGCTTCCAAGTGGTTCATTGTAATTTTATAGGAAATTTTAAAATTAGTGACGATTTTTTTTCTTCAATGTCTAATAAGAATCCTAAATGCCCAAATTGTGATGAAAGAGTTACAATTAAAAGAGTCGGAATATTAAGAAAAAAAATTATTGTGTGCCCAAAATGTAACTCTACATGGAATAGTTTTAATGAAATTATTCCAAGTAACAGAATTAAGTGTGACTTTATAATGAATAATAAAGTGATTTTGTTACTTATCCTCATTAAACTTTTTTCAATAATAGTTCCCGTATCAGCTAATGAAAGCATAACGAGTTCATATCTTCAAACTGATCCAACAATAGATGGAGTTATTAATAATGGAGAATGGGATGACGCAACCTTTGTTGATATAAGTAACTTAATCGGAGGGACAGCCAAAGCTGCTGCATGGGTTGATCTTGAAAATTTTATTTCACACGCCTATATTAAAAACGATGAAAAATATCTATTTATAGCATTAGACTTGATCACTTCTGATCAGGTAGAGGTTGAATTTGAAAGCGCAATGATCATACTTGATGGCGATAATAGCGAAAAATGGCCTACATCACCAGCAAACATCGTGACATACCATTTCAGTCCTACTACATCAATATTGTATACTAGTAGATATTACATTCCTGAAGATCATGAAGGTAAAGGAATACCTGCAAGTGAGTTTAGATCCTCTGCGTTTGTAAAACATAGTGACGCCCAAGGTCATGATCAATATGAGTTTAAAATTCCAATACATGACTTCAGAACTGAAATACAATATAGTAATCCTCTAGGTATCTACATCGAAGCATCAGCAGGCTTTTTTAATCATACTGGACAGTTTGGTGTTGCAGAATATCCTGATTTTAATAATATAGAATATATGATTAATGAAGGCCCTATCATATTTGGAGATCTATATCTAGTTGATAATTCATCATTAGTTGAATCTGTGTTAAGTGGAGTAATATCTGATGTTAATTCAGGAGAAATAATAAAAGACGTTGAAGTGAACATAAATGGAATAAGTTATTATTCTGATTCGGATGGTAGATATAATATATCATTACATAAAGGTCACTATGGAATACAAGTAAATAAAGAAGGATATGAAACATGGAGTCAAACCATAGAAATAAGTGATGAACAATACATACTAGATATACAGCTCACAAAATCTGATGAATCTGCCCGTGTGTACGGTGAACCCCATACTCTATACTCGTTAAAACGTCTATCAAATCAATCAGAGACCTACCGGAGTATTATCGTCGGAGACGGATATGTTGCATGGATGATCGAGGACCTGAATGAGATCTACTTCACCGATGAGTCTTATGTCATAACAATCAACGAGGACGAGAAATACTCGTTTAACCCCGATATAAACGAGGAGAGAATCTTCTGGCATGCCCTAGGTGACTGGGAAGGCTCCGAGTTGATCATGTTTGACATCGAGGAAGGCGAGACTTACCGGCTAACTAACAATTCGTATGATGAGTTAGATTTGTCCTGTGATGGAGATCTAATTACATACACTTTAGCAATGGAAGAGTCTAACTCAGAGATATATTTACAAAGAATCTCGAATAGCGAAGTCACCAGGTTAACAAATAACAATTACCCCGATAACGGTCCGCATATTTCAGGAGATATAGTAACCTGGACAGGCTATTTTAGTGAACATGAGTCGAGTGGGGAGGTATATTACTGTATTATCTCATCTGGCAGTATTATCCAGTTGACAGACGATAACATAGAGGATAAAGTACTCGATGTCGAGGATGAAAAAATTCTCTTCATAAAAAGAGACGTTGTTGAAACTCTGTACCTATATGATATCAGATTGGGTAAGTCCTATAATATATCTGATATTAATAGTAGGCCGAATGAGCTTCCTGAGATTAGCGACGGGTTTGTGACTTGGTCAGGTAGTAACCCAGCTTACCCGAACTTAGACTCGGAGATCTATCTCTATAACATTGAATCAGGTAAAAAACAGGTCGTAACAGTAAACGAGGTGGAAGATATTCACCCATCCTTTTCTTCAGGTGTTCTTGTGTGGCAAGATTATACTGAAAACGACTTTGAGATCTATAGATATAGCCCTGAGTCAGGAAGGGTTGTTCGGTTAACCTTCAACAATGTGAGTGATTATAACCCAATGACATCGGATGGTCTAATTGTTTGGGTTACTAGTGATGGATTGTATGAGGAGATTGTGGCGGTGGATATTGTGCGCTCTGAATCTGAGATAGTAGAGACCATAGAAACACCAACTATTGAGGAATCCGATGAGAATATGGATGCTGAAGCTGTCGTTTTATGGAGTAAAAATTTTGGAGGCAAAGATTACGATTATTGTAATGATGTTAAACAAACAGTAGATGGAGGATTCATATTAATTGGAGAATCCAAGTCTTTTAGCATTACCGATGATAGTGTTATTTATTTAGTTAAAACAGATTCAGAAGGAAACCAGCAATGGAATAAAAAAATAAAATACTCAGCACTAAGTTCTGATTCAGGTAATTCCGTTCAACAAACATTTGATGAAGGATACATAATTGGAGGAAGTACTGAAGTCTTTACATCTACAGGCGCCGCGAGCGCAACTATAGGCACGTATATTTTTGTAGTAAAAACAGACTCAGAAGGAGAGATATTATGGAAGAAAAAGTTTGGTTCAGGGGGGGGTGATGACTTCGCTTCTTGTATTCAACAAACCTCCGATGAAGGATATGTATTAGTTGGATCATGTCTGATGAAAATCGACAGTGATGGAGATAAAATATGGGAAAAAGACATCGAGGGACAGTATGTTATTGAAACAAAAGATAGAGGTTTCATTATTGTTGGTCCGGGTATGTATTCTCATTCCTCTCTTGACCTGTCATTAATTAAAACAGACTCGGAAGGTAATGTGAATTGGATAAAAACTTTTGGTGGTTCTGGTCAAGAAGCTGGTCTTTCAGTACAACAGACTTTTGATAGTGGCTTCATAATTAGTGGAGCTTCAACATCATTTACTGACGATTATGAGTCGCGTGCGCGGGGACACCTTTTTTGAAATGTATTTAATTAAAACAGATGTTAATGGTAGTGAACAGTGGCAAAAAAATTTTCCCGATGCTGAAGCAGGAAATTCTGTTCTACAAACGTTTGATGGTGGATTTTTCGTTGTAGGTGGCACATATATTGGTGAAAAAAATGGCGTTTTCGACTGGGATATGTATATAATTAAATTGGATGAAAACGGAAACGAACTGTGGAGCGATTCAATAGGAGGTCTAGGTTTTGAAACCTGTACATCTGCTCTACAGACCTCAACTGGAGACTTTATTTTAGCTGGGGATACAAGTTCCTTTAGTGCTGGTTTAGGTGATTTTTATTTATTAAAAGTAAAGGAAAGTAATGCGCGAGCACCTATGCCAACACCTGAACGCTCTCAAAAAATTCCCGGGTTTTCCATTTTGGGGATTTTATTTGGTGTAATGTTTCTATCTATTCACGAGCGGTCAATATCAGGTAGAAATAAAGGAAAAAACACTCAAAACTATTATGCGCAGGCCGATTAAATAATTTTGTTAAAAATGGTTTTATTTCTTATTTTAGGATTTGGGGGCAATTTATTGGTTTACACTGTCCTCGTATTTCTTTGCAGTAACCACCTTTCTCATGCCTACATATTCGCTTAAGTCTATCAAAAGATAACGATACTATACCAAGTTCAGGTTTAATCAACGAGGAAAGGCTCCGTTTAACCTCAGAAGGTAAGCTATAGATGTATATAGGTCTCCCAGGGCCACTCCGCGGCCTCTTAATTCTTTCAACAAGTCTTTGTTCTACGAGTTTGTTAAGATGATCTCTAAGTGTATTATGAGAGAAGTCAACATAGGAGAGGATCTCATGGAACTCTACATTATCTTTACTTCTTAGGGCTTTTAATATTGCTACATCAAAAAGGTCCATTTGAATATGATTCGTTAAAAGATTAATTTAAACCATTTTACACCAATTATTTAACTAGCCTGCGCGCGTTTTATCTTATCCCCGTGTCTATCTCAATTACTATTTTGGTGACTTGATCGGGTTTAATCACGATGGTCATGGGCAGAGCATTTTCACATCCTAGAAAGGTGCAATTGGTGAGATTAACCTCGTATGTTCCGACCTTGACTCTGGCTTGTAAGTATCCTGTCTCATTGAGAGGGATTAAAACCCCATTTCCAAAACTTGGCTGTAAGATTATTTTCCGGGATGTGTAGGTTCCCGGTGGTGGTGGGCAGCCTGATGGTGGCTCAACCGGACAGAAAAGGCCTATATCTACCTTCCCTTCAATCACGCCATACCGAGTGAATGGTCCAAGCCCCAAGAAAAATAGTAATAAAATAATAAGGATGAATTTGATTTTCCTGTTATCGCGGGGTTGGATTTCGGGCATTATACTCCAAATTTACCTCTGCCACTAGGGCTTAGGGCAATCATGAATACGGAGGGAGCCCAGGTCTGGATAGACGAATCCTACGTTGAATAAGCTATTTGTTCTCAGAAGAGCCTAATATTAAATAGATGTAATTGTTGGATACTTTTAAAATCGTTCTGAACGATATCTATTGATTTACCAAATTCGTCGAGTACGGACTCCCAGACCATTATCTAGTTTTTATATTATTCTGAATATATTAACTTCTCATGAGTATCACGAACTATAATGCACCTTCGCCGTTCTTATATCGAAAATTCAACAAGGAAATTTGGTATAAAGAAATTCTAAGCTATATGAAAAGGAGATACTCCTCTATTGAAGATCGCTTTATTGAAACGCTTAGGTATGTTGAATTCCATCCCACTAATTCTGGGGTTTTTTCATATGAATATGCAAGTCTACTTAGAGATATTGGTAGCGTATTTAGTTCCATTCTTGATACATTTGTAAGAGAAACATCCGAAATAGATGAAAGGAAAATATTAGACATTAGACATTATAGAGAATTTATCATCAAAGAAATTGATGCGGTTCATGACTTAGGTACAGGTCTTAAAAACACACCTAAAACATTGGTAGTGGTTCCATTCAAAGATATAAGGGAAGGAAAACTATCCTGGTGGGATGCTTACAACTCTGTTAAACACTCAGATATTCAAGACTATACTTTGGGGAATCTTGGAAACGTTCTATATGGATTAGCCTCTTTAGCAATCCTCTATCGAGTAATGGATCACACAGGGAAGCCAAGCGGGAAAATCTTCGGAGATATCGGCTACTTCCCTGTTGAATATTATGAAAATATCTATCAGTTCCCACTTGAACCCATGTATGGAACATAATAACTAGGATAAAATCATTCATTCAGGTATCTTTCACCCACAGTAAACCATTAAATATCCAGTAGAACCAATGGGATTTCATGACTCAAAGTGAAGAGACTTATCTAGGTTGGGTTAAAGGAGCATACTTCATGACATCTAGGTCCCTATTCTACATGGCTAAAGGGCTAATAGAAGAACTCGGACCAGAGAAAGGAAAAGATGTATTCATAAACCAAATCAAGAAAATGGGAGAAGGCATGGGGAAACAGACAAGAGAGTATCATGATTCTCTTGGTAAAGATCGTACTATGAAGGAGTTTCTTAAAGATGGGTTTTCTGATTCCTCTGTTTATATGCATGCATGGGAGGGTGAATTGAAAACTCTAACGAAACATGAAGGTATAGTTGATTTCACTAGTTGTCCATATGCTGAAGGATTCAAGGTTCTTGGTGAAGAGGGAGTTGAGATAGGAGAGTTGTACTGTAACCACATAGATGACGCTATAACACAAGCATACAACCCAAAGTATGAATGCGTAAGATCACCAAGCCTTAACAAAGACGGATTATGCACACTACACTGGAAACTCAAAGACTAACCTCTTCTCCATACTGTTAAATCAACCTAAACCAAGCAATATGTATGAGTTCTACTAGTCACAAGTTCCAAGATAAGATGGAGATTACTGTTGAGGAGTACTACCAAAACCAATACTATAATGTCGTCCAGCTAATCAAAGAACTCCAAAAGAAAATAGGCAAGAACCAAACCAAAGAAATCGTAAGACCACTATTTGAGAAAATGTTTGTAGAATGGGGTAAACAGGAAGGGAAAAAGAACAACATAAACTCACTCAAAGCCTTCGCTGATTATGATGGAAGCTCATTCACCCAATCCCATTCCCATGAGGTCAAGGAACTTTCGTCTGCTAGATACCTTAGTCATGTAACTGAATGTATTATGGCTAATGTACTCAGAGATATGGATGCACCTGAGATTGGATATGATGTATTATGTAACGCAGACTTTGCATGCTATGAAGCCATGAATCCGAAACTCAAGCTAACAAGAACAAAGACATTGATGCAAGGAGACCCATACTGCGACTTTCTATTCACATGGGAGGCAGACTAGATGAGTTCTGTATTTTCTGGGTTAACAAAACTAGAAGGCTATACTTTCCCAACATATTACTCAACTGGAGCCAAAAATAGAGCCATAGAACTATCAAAAATAGCATCCAGCTGCCATGAATACATCAAAGAACTATACCCAGTAGAAATCCCACTCACACTACTAGTCCTAAACAGAACGGATTCAGAAAAGAAAAATCCAGGACACATGTTCGAACTAATACGTGGCTACAAAAACATTCTATGGTATCCAAACCTCAAAGAAGAGAACGCAGTCTACAAAGAAATGTTACCATATTTCGAAAATGGTCCAGACGAACTTAAGCAAAGACTGAGAAATCTATTGCCAGATAGCAGTAACCCATTCCTTACTGCAGGTCTCAACTGGTGGAACACCTATGTAATCCATGAGATGTTCCACAACTATGCACCAGCATACGGAGTAAAGATAAACTTAAGCTGGTTTGATGAACTTGTTGGAGACTATGTAACCTATGCTTTCCTAAAGCGATACTCTGACCAATATAGGGTTGAACTGGATGTCAGTGAAGTATCATTTTCTCTACTCTATAAAGGTGGACACTCTTTAGTTCAGTATAATAGCATAGCGGACTTTGAGAGGCTTTACACAGGTGTAGGTGCAGCTAACTATTGCTGGTACCATGCATGGTTCAATGTCGGTGCGTTTGAGCTGTACAAGATGTATAGAGAGGAGTTCATTAATGAAGTCAATGAACTCTATCGATCTGAGTCAGGGTTTGATTCAACCAGTGAGCAACTTGTATCAAGATTAGATTTAGAGCTTGAAGGGTTCAAAGATTGGTATGATGAATGGATAAAACAGAGACCATAATCTTTTCTCAATACTGTTAAATCAAGCTAACTAAGCTTTTATCCCTATAACACTGAAAACTAATCATGACTTCAATTAACGAATCCAGAAATTACCTTCGATCAGATATGTGGGGTGAATGGAGAAAATGGGAAACAGACCAGAAGAAAAGGATTCCACCTCCTCCTCCTCAAAAACCCTATCCTAAAGATTCAAAACTAATTGAATTAATATCCCCAGATAATTTTACAGTTGGAACCATGCCCTTGAGAGACGTTATAAATAAGCGTAGAAGTAGAAGAAAATATAGTAATCTCCCTCTCTCACTTGAGGAACTTTCATTTCTACTGTGGTCAACACAGGGAGTACAAGAAGTACTTCAAGAAGGCGTGATGGTGATGAAAACAGTACCCTCAGGTGGAGCTAGACACTCCTTTGAGACTTATCTTGTCATCAATAAAGTAACAGGTCTTGAACCAGGACTGTACAGATACTTATCGCTTGACCACAAACTATTATTTTTAGGATCAAAGCCAGGCTTAGATGAGTTAATTACTGAGGCATGTAATAATCAGAGATTCATTAAAGGTGCTGCAGTCGTATTTGTTTGGACTACGATTCCATATAGAATGGAGTGGAGGTATCACCTATTATCTCATAAGGTAATTGCAATAGATGCTGGACACTTGTGTCAGAATCTATATCTTTCCTGTGAATCGATTGGGGCTGGGACATGTGGTATAGGTGCTTATGATCAAGATGAAGTGGATTCGATTCTTGGTGTAGATGGAGTAGATGAGTTTACCATTTACGTTGCTCCAGTAGGGAAAACAGGAGTAGGGGAGGCTTCTTGATGCTTGTTGAGAAGAGTTTGACAGAAAATATGTGAGGATAAAATCATCGATAAAAAAAGGAGCGACTGATTTTTTCTAGCTGCTTGGTCGTGTTGCTAACCATGTCTCGCTGTCTACTTCTCTTACTATGACGTAGGAGCCTGTGTCTCTTCCCTTCATTGCTTTATATTCTTCAAGCATGGTCTTCTGAATTGCCTTCGCCATCCTGAGTTGCTGTTCCTTGTTCAAAGTGTCTCTTTCTACTGTGATCTCAATTAGTGGCATTTTGCATAACCAGTATGATGTTGCTGGTGAAAATAAATAACGATTAGGGTGATGCGAGGATAAAATCATCGATTAGGTTGGTGTTCGGATTGGTCACTAGAAGAAAAATGGAAGTAATCTTGTTTTTTAGTCTTGACTTACGACAACTGTGGTACTTGTTCTACCTAATCGTTTTCCATCGAAAGTCATCGACTTACCTAGGAACTCATTAAAGCCTGTTGGCTCTATATCAGATAGGTAAACAGCAACCCAATCATCATACATACCTGCTGGATAACCTCGTCCAAGTAGCTGAATCCCGTATTCTTCCATTAACTCACGCCACTGTTTTAATAGTGGTTCCCAGTCCCATTTGCTGTAATCTAGACTTGCCCACTTGGTGTAGACAATGTACATGTATTTGACCATCTTTTTCCCTCATATGATAAGATATGTGAAGTGATGATAAAATCATCGATTAGTTTGTGAATAGCTTTCTCGATTTGGATATTGTTTCTGGATGTCCTCTTTGTTTCCTCATGCGAACCATTTCATTATACAAAAATTCAGGATCCTCATAGAGGTGTGCACCTGCAGTTTCTCTCCAAATCTCAATAATTGGCAGAAACCTTTCCCAGATCATAATTATTGAACCATATTGTGTGCTGTATATTAGATCAGCATCAATCAACCCTTTACGAAGCAAAATCCCTAACCCCTCGAGACTCGAGAAGTAATGCGTCCACTTTGCATGAGCTTCTAAATTACTAGGTAGACAATATTTTTCCATGAAATCATCGTAGTCTTTCCATTCCCATTGGTGCATTAATTCAACGGCTATGGTTTGAGTTGGTAATGCGATGTGATTATTGTATATGCTCATGAATAGCTGTGCCTCTCTTGTCTTGTTTTGATTTCGGAGCACCATTGTGTAGTAGAGTATTGATGCCGTCAATCCTAAACCAGTTAATACTAAGGCAACTATCTCTAGTGAAACCATGAATACAATTAAGGTATTTTGATGATAAAACATTCGATACATGAGATAAGCTGTTTTATGGCTTTCCTGGGTGAAATGGGGAATTCTGTGTTATGTATATGAGTGTGCATCATGGTTACAATCTAGTCTGATACACATCGATACCAAGACTCAGACTTGAGAAACGGCATGGGCATAACGTTGAATTTTATTGTTGTACAGGCCTCCTGTCCATAATGTTGAGACTAAGTATTGTATAAGGCCTCATGGAATCGTATCCGGTTCTAGCAGTACAGTGTAAAGTCATAGAGGTTGAGTGTCGGTGCCGTTGCCTGTTTGCTGTCTGAGGCCAGCTCCATCTATAAAGGTTGGAGAAATGCAGGGACATGAATCCGGTCCATATAAATGTAGATATCATGGACAATCTACCAGCAGCAGAGTAATCCATATGATTGAATCTCTGAAGGCCTGTTTACCCTTTTTCTGCGTCTGTCTTCAGGGCTTTTCAAGAGCTGGTTACTAGTAAAAAAGATGAGAGGGGTGTTTACTTCCGTTTTCGTAGAACTTTGCATTCATCATAGTCTGAGATGTATTCGAATCCTTGTTCCAGTAGCTGGGTGAATTCTTCTATTGTCTTAGCTATCTTTACGTGGTACTCGTCTGAGTAGCTTACCAATCCCTTGGCTATGTGCATGTAGTGGAGCGTTGACTCGATGTTTCTATGTCCCATTAGGTATTTAACGTGAAAAATGTCTCTTGTCTTGATGTACTGTGTCGTTCCGTACCAATGACGTAAATCGTAGAGTCTTATCTTCAGCAGCTCTGTGTCTCTGAGCTTCTCGTATGCCTTTTGACGGTACTTTCTCCAGCAGTTTCTAATGGTTTTCACCTTTGGGAAGATGCGTTTGTTTATCGTTGTGATTCTGTTTCGGTAGATGTATTCTCTTAGCAGGTCCTTTGCTTCCGGTTTGAGTTTTAGTGTTCTCTCTAAGCCGAGCTTTGAAGTTCGCACTACGAGGCTTCCCGTTTCTAAGTCGATGTCTCGTAGTGTTATCTTGCTTATCTCGTCTGGTCTCAGGCCGTGCTTGCTAAGGTGGTAGATGGTCGCGTATCTTGGTGTGGCCTGGCTGATTATGAGGTTGATTTTCTCCTCTGTCGGTACTTTTACAGGGTATGTCTCTTCTTTGAGTTTGGGCCTATTCCAATCGATACCAGCTTCTTTACAGTAGTGCTGGTATGCGTTGAAGTAGTTGGCTCGAGACTTGTTCTTCCAGTCCTTATTGAAAACGTATCTCTCAATGCTTTCAGGGTCGTTCAGGTCGGTGTGTTCGTTCAGGTGCCTCAGCATCTTTGCATAAGTTTTCTGTGTATTCTTGCTAAGGTTTCTTAGACTCCAAAGTGTCTTGACAAGGTTCTCAGAAGTGGGCGATAGTTCGTTGGTAGCGGGGGGTAGATTTGAACTACCGACCTTGGGGTTATGAGCCCCACGGGCTAACCTGGCTGCCCCACCCCGCTCCGACCCAAACAGACAATCTATACGCTTATAAACCCTATGCGAAACCAGACAAACACAGAAATGAGCCGAGGCAGCCAACGAGACATCGCACAGCAACGAATACGCATCCTCTACAACCAAGCCAGACACGTCTACCCCACAAACCCCGAGCTCAGCAGACGCTACACCCGGCTCCTCAAACGAATATCCGAGAGGACACGCACCAGACTACCCAAGGATGTAAGACGAGGCATCTGCAGAAACTGCGACACAGTCCTCATACAGGGCGTCAACAGCCACACACGGATCAGACAGCGCCGCGAACCCCATGTAGCCATCACCTGCCACACATGCGGCCACGTATACAGGACTCCCCTCAGAGCGAGGTCGCCGACCTAGGACCTCTTCCCCGTTCTCACCAACCTAGGCACCGTGAAGGCTGCAAGAAACACGAGGGCTAAGAACCCCAGATATACGGGACTCAGAGCCGCGACGTTGCCTAGGTACACCATGTACCAGCACCTAGCCACCGTCCCCACCACCGTGAAAGCCATGTAGCGCATGAAACCGACCCTC
>JGI2171J19970_10001228_pt1 | contig 14258 bp, 15 predicted proteins | sample DeeMarSWOR324_28_FD_19970 | JGI IMG/M metagenome (IMG submission 19970) | reverse complement strand
CAGGGCTTTGAAACACGCTTCTTCACAGTCAGAGGAAAAAACATTGGATTCTGCACTCACTGCGACCACTGCTTAACCCATAAAGAGTGCGTCTTCAAGGACGATATGCAAGAAGTGTACACTTTGCTAAAAGAAGCTAGAGGTATAATCTTTGCCACGCCAGTTTACAACGGCGGCGTCAGTGCTCAAACCAAAGCAGTCATGGACAGGTGCCGCGCAGTTGTAGCCGCAGATAAGAACTTTTTCAAGTATAAAGTCGGTATGGGAATCGCCGTGGGAGGAGACAGAATCGGCGGGCAGGAAGCCGCCTTACAGCAGATTCACACGTTCTACACCCTAAACGGCATGATACCGGTCAGCGGCGGATTCTTCGGCGCAAACCTAGGCGCCACCTTCTGGACAAAAGACACCTTGGAAGGCGCAAAGCAAGACGAGGAAGGTTTCAGAAGCCTAAAGAAAACAATAAAAAAGTTCGCCGCGTTTCTAAAGAAATATGAAGAGAAATGAGCAGGGAGAAGCTAAACATGGCTGAGGAAAAGATCAAAGTTAAGAAAAGAAAGGTTGCTTGGGGAATCACAGGCGGCGGCGACAAAATCGCCGAATTCCTAGAAGTCATGAAAGAAATTCAGAAAGAATACGAGAGCACAGTGGAGATTCAGGCTTTTCTGTCCAAAGCGGCAGATATTGTCCTAAAATATTATAGTCTTGAAAATGATTTGAGGAAAAACTTCGCAAAAGTCAGAGTTGAGCTTAATTCCAATGCGCCTTTTCTCGCTGCGTGGATGCAAATGCGCAAATACGAGTTTCTGCTCATTGCTCCTGCCACATCAAACACGGTTTCAAAAATCGCAAACAGCATAGGCGACACCTTACTCACGAACGCTACCATAATGAGTTTGAAAGCGTTCGTGCCCGTTTACATTGCACCAACCGATTATAAAGAAGGCATAACATACACGAAGCTTCCAAACGGCAAAGAAATGAAACTGAGAGTCAGAAAGGAAGAAGTGGCGCAAGTCAAGAAACTAGAACGCATGGAAAACATTTTTGTGCTGAAAGGACCGCAAAAAATTCGCGAAGTCTTCAAAAAATGGTTTGGAGAAGCTTAGCCTCAACTGACTGCTAGTTAAGCCACAAGTGATGCGAGTAACCCGCCAACCAGCCCCAAAAGTATTGGAAAAGGCAAACCTGGAAAAATTCCCTTCTTTTCAAGCATCACAAGGGTAAAGAAAGAACCAACCAAAATGCCGACGAGCGAAACGAGCCAGGAGATCAAGCCGAAATTGAAAAGCATAATCCCTGAAAGCATAGAATAAAACACTAGGTCGCCCAAACCCATTTGAACATCCTTAAACGAGTAGCTTAAACCTTGAAGCTGGTCAAGTCCCAAATGAGCTATTTTGCCCACAGGCCCATAATAAACCGCAAACACATCGTAAACCGCTAGGAAAGCAAGAATCAACACGCCACTCAAAAACGGGATAAAGTTTCCGAAAAACACTCCAAGTGCGCCGCCTAAACAGATCACTGCAACGTTACGCGCTTTGCTGCCTAACCTGAAAACGGCAAGATCAAAGAAGACAGTTATAACTATGGAGAGAGGCAAAACCAAAAACTCCAAGCTTGGAACAAAAGCAAAGATCACCGACAGGTAAATCACTGACAACAGCAAAGAAGCAGTCGTCAAAGCGAAGGCGATAATCAGAGTGATCAGCTTGCGGCTTTTCCGCTTGAGAAGAATATAAAAAACAGTGGCGCTTATGGCGATGAGAACAACAAAGTAAAGGGCATTACCGAAGAGACCTGAAGCGGTTTCTTCTGGAAAAGGCGTGACACTGACAGGCGGCACTGGCTGAGATCGAAGTAAGGAAGCGCAACCCAGCCCAAACAGTAAACTCGCCAGTATCGGAACCAAATACACGATGTGAGCATCAAATTTTTCAGCCAAAGTTCTCACCCTAACTTGTTAATGCTTATTGAAGCGTGTAAGTAGCACTGGTCACAAAATAAGCTTTGTTTTATGTCTGTGTCGGAAATGGAATTTGAAAAATGCATAACACATGAAGAACGCAAACAGTGCCTCAAACCCAAAGTGTGTCCAAGCTCATGAACAGCCTCTTTCAGCGCTCTCGCAGAAAAAAGCTCCATGTTGGGCGCATCGCCGTAAAATTCAGGTTTAAGCCTCCATAAAGATATCAAAGCAGCTTTCCCAGGGCAAGCAGCCTCCCCGAAAACAAAATTCAGTTCAGGAACAAAAATGTCCGCGTCCACAACGCCTAACACGCGGTTCAAATCTGTCTTTTTAGCAGCGTAGCCTTGAATTTCACTTAGAATAACGTTTGAACGATATTGATTGCGCTTTTTGTCGAAGTCTTCCTCTCGAAGAGGAAGTTTTTCGTCAATCACCAGACACGTGGTATCTGGGAAAACTCGCGCCAAGTTTTCCTTAATTCGCATTAGTATGTCTGCATCTGCTTGTCCAATGGGTAAAATGCTAATTCTCATAGCTACGCCCTAAACCTCAAATGTATCGCCAGTCTTTGGTGCAACAGCATCCAAACCGAGTTCAGAATTAGCCCAATTCGCAAAAAGCTCACAGTTTCCTTCATCGCCATGGACAACGAAAACTTTAGGCTTTCCACCCAGTTTTCGCAAAGCCTCTTTAAGTTGACTTGCCCCACAGTGAGAGGAGAAATCAAAATGCTCATAAAGAGCTTTAACTTTGCGCACCTTGCCATCAATCGTGCAGATGCCCTTCTCCAAAAGCTCTCTTCCAGGAGTTCCCGGAATCTGGTAGCTCACCAAAAAAACGGCGTTGTTGGCTTTTTTCCCAATTTTCGACACGTAGAAGGCAGCTGGACCACCTTTCAGCATGCCTGCGGTTGAGATAATCACGCCTGGCGCCTTGAGCGCTTTTCGGCGGTCTCGCCAGCCTTCAACCCAATCAACCGAGTGCATAGCGTTCATGAACAATTTCGGGTCTCTTAGAAACTCCTTGTAGTTCATTATTATTCTGCTTGCTTCGCGTGCCATGCCGTCCAAGACTATGGGATACTCAAAATGATGAGCAGCTAAGATGCAAGCCATTTCTTGGGACCTTCCAACTCCGAAGGCGGGCACCAAGACGATTCCACCTTTCTCCACCACTTCTGTAGCGGATTCCACAAAACGTTTTTCAAGTTCTGAACGATCCGCGTGGTCCTCGTTTGCATAAGTGCTTTCTATGACCACAGCGTCCAAGTCTCCGTAGTCCATGGTAGCGCCTGCCAAGAGTTGGCTATCGGTGATGTTGAAGTCACCCGTGTAAAGCAACCTTTTACCTTCAGCCTCAATCAGCGCTTGGGCGCTTCCAGGCGTGTGCCCCGCGTTCAAAAGCTGAAAGCGCATATCACCCACTTTCTCTTCAACGCCAAAATCCAAATGCTTGTTGCTTTGCATCATGGTTTTCAATTCTAGATATTCAAAAGGCAAATAGTAACCAGAAAGGTGAATAAAATCTTGAATCAGAAGTTGCGTTAACTCCAAATTCAGCCTGTTTGTGTATAACGGTATTTTGCCGCCGATGTAGAAAACCGGAAGAGCACCTGAATGGTCAAGATGGCTGTGAGTTAAAATCAGCCCGTCAACTTCTTTGGGAGGCACATGCATGGGGAAACCTGGTTCGTGGTCAAACATCACTCCGTAGTCTAACAAAACCTGAGTTTTTTTAGATTTAACAGCTATTCCTATTCTACCGACTTCACGGGCTCCGCCTAGAAATCCAACCTGCAATCAGACCAATCCTTTTCTTTGACAGCGAGCAAGTAACCATGAAACTGGTGCGCTCTTTTAAAAATGTATTGACCTCCCTATCGAATGCACCGCAACCAAGCCTTTCTTTAATGCTTTAAGGATTTCATCAATGTCTAAAGAAGCGTGGACTTCCGTGTAAACGGTGTATAATTCTGATGGATTATGTGCGTCGCTGCCAGCCACGCCAGGCAGCCCCATCGATTTAGCGAGGCCTTGAGCCAACTTATTGGAGGCTGGTGAAGAGACGCCGTTAAGAACTTCGATGGCGTCAACCTTGTAGTTTCTGGCTAGGTCGCCCATGCCGTACTCGCGGTAGGGGTGCGCGACCACGGAAACGCAGTCTCTGTCTCGGGCGAAGTCAAGAACACCTTCCACAGTCCATGGTTTAGGCGGAGTTTCCTCGGTGCCCAAAACCAGCAAGTCTCCTTCAGCGGTGCTTATCTCCACGCCTGGAATAATCAGGATGTCAGGGTAAGCAGCGGCAAGCTTTTGTGTTACGCTGAGACCTTTCACTGTGTCGTGGTCGGTTACGGCTGCGACTTTGATTAAACTGTGCGCCACAAGTTTTTCTACAAGAGTTTTGGGTGTTACTGTTGAATCTGATGAATACGTGGTGTGAATGTGCAAATCAGCTCGAATCAAGGTTATTCGCTCAATTGTTTTCGCAGAATCATCTCTAAACGAGTTAAAATGTTTTTGCTTCCTTCCGCTTTGATATTTACGTGTTCGAACCGTACGCCCTTCTTCACGCATGTGCTCTTGCACAGTTTTTTAACGCTGTCGCCCCACTGCTGAGGGTCGTGAAGCAACACGACGGTTTCGTAGTGCGCGCGTTTGATGTAATCTGACACTTGATCTGCCACGTAATCGACGGTTTCCCTGTCCAGTGGAAGAGCTATCTCGTGCTGAGAGAGCGGGTAAACTTCATCAAGCTCCAACGGAATCAAACCGAAAGGCGCAGCGTAGAAACAAACATGAATACTGCCTGAGGGTTCCTCGCCTAAACGTTGGAAACCTTGCCTTATTTTATTGAATTCCTGCGCTTTATGAAAAGGCTTTTTTCGAGTTTGAGGCACAAGCAAAAGGACCCGTGTGTTTTCAGGTGGACAATAGCGTTTCAGCATCCGATTTCTATAGTGAATGACTTCAGGTCGAGCAAGCCCGATAGAACTGAAAAAGAAGAGTCCGCTACGTTTCACGGTTGGACTGTATTTCACAATAGAATCTGCGTGGTTTTTCAGTTTTTTCAGTGCGGTAAACAAGGCTGGATGTGCGTGTGCTTTCATTTCCAGATGCTCCCACAGTCTGCCGTCTCTTATAGCCTGTTTTATTCGCTTTAGTTCGGCTTGGCAAACGTAGAGGTTGTGCTCAGCCAGAAATGTCTCGCGTTCTTTCGGTGTTTTCTCCATAACTTCTTTGGGGGTCTCGCTTGCGCATCTTGAGCATGAGCATGGGAAATAGTCAAGTTCGCTGAGCCGCCAAGTGCCGTTTTCGGTCATGTAACGATTTTCTCGAGCGTATAGCGCGTAGGCGGCGGAATCGAAGAAGTCGCAACCTAACGCCACAGCTAAAGAAAACATCATGGGGTGCCCAGCGCCGAAAAGGTGAAGGGGTCTTTCAACGGGCAAATTCATTTTAGCCGTCATTATCATGTCGACAAGAACGTCGAAGCGGTAGCTTTCCATGACTTCGGTTGGGCTTCCTAAGGCGTGTATTTGGAAGGGCAGTTTGCCTGTTTCGACGGCGGATTTTGCCACAAGGTCCAAATGGCGTCCTCCTTGAACTGGACCCACCCAAAGAATATCTTCGCGCGTTTTCGTTTTGAAAAATTCTTTAGCTCGCCTTAGAGTTTCCTCCACCGTTTTCGCGGCATGGGTCTTTGTTACTTTCCAGCCCGTGGGAATGTCCAGTATGGTGGCTATGTCGCTGCCTATGCGCTCTTGGTACTCTACGATTTCCGCTTGGCTTATTTCCACGCCGCCGTAAACAAGAATCTGGTACGCGCCAGAATCGGTCATAACAACGCCGTCGAAACCTAAGAACTGGTGCAAGCCCTGCTTTATTGGCTTATTTTTGAAACGTTTTTTGAGAATGTACGCGTTGGTTATTACGGCTTCAAAACCAAAATCCTCCTTAAGCCTTCTCGGAGAGACAGGTTGAATGTTAGGATTTATCACTGGAAACAGGAGCGGAGTTTCCACTGTGCCGCTTTTGGTTTTGAGCTTGCCAATTCTGGCGAGCAAGTCCTTGTCTTTTATTTCAAAGCTCATCTGTGAACCTAAACAAATCACTCTGCACGCTTATAAAAAACATTAGGCTTAGCACTATAATTGGAGACATCTATAATTTCGATGAGGCATCCTTATATCGTTTGTTTTCTCTAATACCCTTTCGACGCAAAGGAGCCAAACTATGGTTTACACGATTGAAATTTACGAAAAGCCGAAACTCAACGATCCCGTCTTGATTGAGGGTTTGCCGGGCATAGGCTTCGTAGCCAACATTGCCGCTTTGCACTTGATAAGCGAGTTGAAGGCGAAACGGTTTGCCGAGATAGTTTCTGCCTCTTTTCAAGATTTTGCGGTTACAACTGAAACTGGAGGTGCCCGTTCGCCCATAAACGAGCTTTACTATGTTAAGCGGGAGGATGGAGGTCGCGACTTGATAATTTGGCATGGTAACACTCAAGCGTTAACAACGTTTGGGCAGTACGAATTATGCGGCAAAGTGTTGGACATAGCGCAAGAACTAGGCTGTCGCTTCGTCATGTCCATAGGCGGCTTCAAGAAAGACGAGGTGCAACCTGTTCCAGCGATTTACAGCGCGGCTACAGATCAAGAAACAATAAAGGAAGCCTTGGATTTGGGAACAAAGGTGATGGTGGGGCATATATTTGGCATTGCAGGTCTTCTCATAGGATTGGGCAGACTGAGAAATCTGAAGGGCTTTGCCCTTTTGGTGGATACGCTGGGCATGTATCCAGACGCGAATGCCACACGGCACGCTTTAGCTGCTGTAGGCAAGTATTTGAACTTGAATATTGACTTGTCCAAGTTGGATGCTACGGCGGAGCAAACAAAGAAAATACTGGAGTCTTTCGGGCTGATTAGAAACATTGCTGAAGAAAAGAAGAAAGAGGAGCAGCAGATGCGCTGGTTTATTTAGCTTTTGCTTCGCTGATGAATGTTTCGTAAACTCTTTGCACGCGCTCGGCAGCTGGACCTGAACCTTCCACAACGCCTTTTTCAGTTAGCTTAACCTTGTCCATGACCCAGATGAAGCCCTTATCTTCATACAGCTTAACCATTGTTGGAAACACTTTTTCAAGGCGGCTGGCTAAAGCTTTCAAGTCAAAGGCTTTCTCCGTGCTCAATATTTGAGCAACGACGTTTCCATTTAGGAAAACCCTGTGGGCGGCTTGCCCAGCTTCATCTTTTGCTTCGCCTATGCAAAGATTCAAACTGTCAGGGTTGATGCCGACGAGGGTGCCAGTAAACGTCTTTCCCGTGGTTGTTGCAACAATCACAGCTTTATCTATCAGCGCTGCGACTTCGGTGAAAAACTTTCTCTGCGCTACAGACAACTTTAAACCTCCATTCAACCTAACGAAATTGCACTACAACTATATATCTTTGATTTTCTCAGAAACACAAAAACGCATGCCTTTCATGCTTTTGCTTATTCTGAACTCTAGTGCTCGGAAAAGACTATAGCCCCTCTATATATAGCTTGAACTGAAGCTTAGAACTATTGTTTGAAAGCTGTCTAAAGCGTGTCCTGAAAAGCTTTTATTCGCGGTTCAATTATTCTACGGTTAATGTCTGGCAAGGAATTTTTCGTAAACCGCTATGAGCAAATAGGTTGGGAATTCGAAGACGCTAAGCCCAGGCAAGCCATCAGAATAAACGTTACAAACGCTAAGGGGAAAAACCTTGAAGAAAGGCTGCAAGCCTCAGGCGTTCAGCTTGATAAAGTTCCTTTTCTCGAAACAGGCTATTGGGTTCGCAGCGCCCAAGTTTCCGTAGGCGCCACCGCCGAATACCTGCTAGGGTTATATTCGATTCAGGAAGCTGCAGCCCAAATCCCAGCCACACTGTTCACCGCTTTGAAAGACAGGACCGTGCTGGATGCCTGCGCCGCCCCAGGTGGAAAAACCGTGCAGTTGGCGTATTTGATGGGTAACACTGGCGTGTTAGTGGCTTTGGATGTCAAAAAACAACGGCTGGGTGCTTTGTCAAATCATCTGGAACGCTGCCACGTTAGCAACGCGGTGGTTTATAATCTTGACGCAAGGCAGGCTTCTCGGCTAAAATTAAAGTTCGACAAAATTCTCTTGGATGCTCCATGCTCTGGAAATTTCGCTGCAGGCAGATTCTGGTTTGAGCGAAGAACGCTGGAGGATGTGGAGCGAAACGCGGGACTGCAAAGAGAAATATTGGCCGAAGCTGCGGCGTGCCTAAGTGATGAGGGCGAAATTGTTTACTCAACCTGTTCTCTGGAGCCTGAAGAAAACGAAGTTAACATGGATTGGGCGATAAAACACTTGAGCCTCCAAATCGAAGAGATTGACTGCCACGGCCAAAAAGGATTAACTGAGGTTTTTGGAAGCCAATTGGATGGTTCAGTGGCGCGTTGCAGGCGAATTTGGCCCGCCGAAACTCAGGGCTTTTTCGTCTGCAAGCTTAAAAAGGTGGGAGAAAAGCAGTGAAAGCGATAAAGAATTTTGTGTTTCAGTGCGGCGCCAAGCTTTCTTTAAGTCCCGAGTTCATACTGAACAAAGGTGGACGCTTTTTTCTCGTTAGCAATAATCTGCGGGGATACATCCAGAAAGACTTCTATTATGCAGGAACTTATTTGGGGAAAGCCAAGAAGGGAAAATTCTTTCCGAGTTTTAACTTGTTAACGATCCTCGCAAAGGGTGATGCTAACAAGATTGTTGTTGACAAGAAAGCGGCGTGGCTGTTTATTTGCGGCAGAGACATTTTCCGAAGAGGAATACTAACTGTGCGCGGTTCGCGGAGAAAAGGTGATCATACGTTGGTGATGAATGAGTTTGGTGAGTGTTTGGGCTTTGGCAAGATTGTCTGCCGCTTGGACGGAGAGGCAAAGAAGATGGAGGTTGCAGTTGAGAACGTTTCGGATGTTGGCGATTTTTTACGCAGAGAAGCCTAATACGCGAATGGGCTAGTCGCTTGTAAAATGGTTGCTCTGCTGTTTTTTCTCCTGTAGCCTGCCATATAAAGCATGGTACACATTATTTCAGTAATGTGTTAATTTCTTGAACGTTTATCTACTAAATAAAGCGATAAATTTATATATGTTTATGTGGAATGTGGTTTCCATAACATATGAAAACCAAAAGACCGAAACTTATGTGAGGGTGTGTAAAAATGAAAAACTTTAAAGATTCAGTTTGGAAAGAAAACGTGGAACAAGCGGTCAAACAGATAAAAAAATACGAGATAAAATTCGTAAGGCTACAATTCACCGACATCAACGGCATCATAAAAAACTTGGCGGTATCCTCCAAGAACATCGAAACCATCTTTGAAAACGGCCAGTCCTTTGACGGTTCATCCATAACAGGCTACAGACCAATCGAAGAATCAGACATGGTCTTATTCCCAGACCCAACAACCTTCGCAGTTTTGCCGTGGCGAGCAAAAGAGAAATCATCGTGCAGACTGATCTGCGACGTGTATACTCCAGAATACAAACGTTTTGAGGGCGATCCACGATACATCCTCGAACGAGCACTAGCAAAAGCCAAAGAAGCAGGTTTCACTTACATATGCGCTCCAGAACAGGAATTTTTCATAGTAAAAGAGAACGACTCCGAGTTACCAACGCCAATAGACTTGGCTGGTTACTTCGATTTTCACCCTGGCGACCTCACCGAAGCAATTCGACGAGAAATAGCTGACACCGCTGAGCAATTCGGCATAGAAATCGAAATATCCCATCATGAAGTAGCCTTGGGACAGAACGAAATCGACTTCAAGTACGATGAAGCCCTCGTTACTGCTGATAGAACATTAACCATGAGGATGGTCACCAAAATCGTCGCTGCACAAAACGGTTACCTAGCCACTTACATGCCGAAACCTTTTGCGGGCATTAACGGCTCAGGAATGCACACACACCAAAGCCTCTGGAATCCTGATGCAACCCAGAACATGTTCTATTCTGACGATCCAGATGCTGCTTATTTGTCGGAAACAGCCATGAACTTCATTGGCGGGCAACTCGCCCACGGTCGCGAAATGTGTGCGGTTCTCGCTTCTTGGCCCAACTCGTACAAACGATTAGTGCCAGGCTTCGAAGCGCCAGTTTACCTTGCGTGGGCGCACAAGAACAGGTCACCGCTCATCAGAGTCCCCAACTTCGGAGGAAGAAAAGCCGCAGCCCGATGCGAAATACGCTGTCCTGACCCGTCTGGAAACCCGTACCTCCAGTTTGCAGTTCTCCTCATGGCAGGATTAGACGGCATCAAGAACAAGACCGACCCCGGTGAACCAGTGGAGCTAAACGTTTACGAAATGAGCTATGAGGAACGGAAAGAAAGAGGCATAATTTCTCTGCCCGAATCCTTGAAAGAGGCTGTGGATGAACTGGAAGCCAGCCGCCTAATGCGTGAAACCCTTGGCGAAACTGCCTTCGAAAACTTCCTGCGAGAAAAACGCAAAGAATGGGACCTCTACCGAACGCAAGTGACCGAATGGGAAGTCAACAGGTACATCAGACGACTCTAAACAGTCAAAAGCCCTTTTTCAGGGCTTAACCACTTTTTCTGTCTGTCTTAGCCTCTAATTTTTTTCGCTAACTTTTGGATTTCTACGGTGGTCTGCTCATGTTTTGCTAAGTCCCGAACGACCACTGCACCTTCTTTTAGTTCTCTTTCGCCCACTATAACCGCAAAGTCAACTTTTCGCCTGTCAGCGTCTTCCAAAGCCTTAGCCATCTTCCGCCCCATAACCTCAAACTCCACCGACACGCCCGCTTCCCTAAGCATTTGCGAAATTTTTAATGCTTCAGCTTTCAGCTCTTGCTTCACGGGAATCACCACAGCGGTTTTCTCTCGCCGCTTTGACACGACGGTTTTCTGCATTTGCATCGCCAAGGCTATTCGGTCCAAACCATGTGCAACGCCCAAGGCTGGCGTCGATTCGCCTCCAAAAACTTCAATAAGCCTGTCATAACGTCCTCCGCCGCCTAGGGCTATGTCCAACTCTGGTATGTACACTTCGAAAATCATTCCCGTGTAGTATTCGAGTCCTCTGCCAAAGCCTGGCTCCACGGTTTCGATTGGGCATCCGCTTTCGGTGACGAGTTTCAAGATTTCCTGCAAATTGTCAACGGCAGCTTCAGCCTCAGCATAGTCTTTCACGTATGCTTTCATTTTCTCTACGGTTTCGAATGGGTTGCTGCTTTTGAGCTGCACCAGTTCTTGAAGGGTTTCTCGACATTTTTCTGATGTTATAAGGTTGAAGGCTTCGTCGTATTCTTTCTTGTCCATCAGTTGCAGAATCGCGTTTTGAGTTTCGTCGTCAAAGCTCTCTTGGCTGAGGATTCCTCTTATCACGCCTATGTGACCTATTTTGAAAGCGCAGTCATGCAAGCCCACGGCTTTCATTAAACTGTTTGTAAGCAGTACTGCCTCTGCGTCAGCCTCAGGATTGGTTGAACCCATTAATTCAAAGTTTGATTGCCAAAACTCGCGGTATCGCCCGCGTTGAGGCTCGTCGTAGCGGTAAACGCTACCCACACTGAAAACCCTCAGCGGTTTCGGCTCGTTTTTCAAAGCGGTTGTGGCTAACCGCGCTATGGAAGCGGTGAATTCTGGGCGCAACGCTACGGTGCGGTCGCCTAAGTCTTTGAATGTGAACATGCGCGAGCGGATTTCTTCGCCTGACTTGGCGCTTAACAACTCGTATGGTTCAACCAAGGGCGTTACGACTTCCTTGTAGCCGTAAAGTTGCGCGGTTTCTCTGGCTTTGGCTATTACGTGGTTCAGCTTTTCGGCTTCTTCAGGCAGCAAATCGCGCATTCCGCGGACAGTTTGAAAGGTTGGCATGGTATTTTCCCTTTGTTATTTGAATGTTAATGGTGAGACTGAGTAGTAAACTATTTCTCCTCTGCGGTTCATCACAGCCAGAATTAACTCTTTCTTTTGGCTTTGGCACTGCTGCAGAGTGACTGCTAAGTCGTTTATAGGCAAGGGTTTACCCTCTTGAGTGCCCAATACCAAATAAGAAGCAGTATCCTTGCCATAAGCGCCTCGCTCATAAATCCGAAAGTCGATTCCAGCACCGAAGCCTTCTCTGACTACGTAGCCTCTGCTACGCAGGTCTCGATAAACCAGATAGTTAACCCACGCGTTCTCGTTCGCTTTTTCATAGCACTGCAAGAGGCTTTGAAAAGCCACTTCCTTCCCTATTTCGTCTTTAACCTCCAACAGTTCCTTATCCACAAGGTAGAGCGCCTCGTAAAATGCAAGCGTGAACACGTCGTTTTCCGCTGTGCCGTACCCACGTTGAGAAAGTGCGTCGATGCTGCTTTTTTCGTCGATTCTGACGCCTTTTTCCACAAGCGCTCCAGTGGTTTTAAGTTCTGAATTGGTTACGGGTTTAGTTTTGTTATCGCTCATAGTTTTCAACCATCATTTTAGAGTAGTTAACTCTTTAACGATATACATTTCTTTTTCTATAAAAATGGAGTGCGGCAATTTCCAGTATTATTTAGCCAATGAATCTTGAATCGCTTAAACGCTTAGTTCTAGCAGTTTGCGCAGGTTGTTGATTTCCACAGCATCCGTTCCCGTTACTAAACGTGAAAACTTGGGTTTCGCCTCTGACCCTATTGTAACTAAAATGTCTCCTCTGTAAGAAAGAGTAATTGTTAGCCCCTCCTCCTTTAATTCTCCCGCCATATCTTTAAGCTGTGCAAGCTTGCTTCTGATTGACGCGCCGCCTCCTGCGCTGTCAACTACGTCTTTCAAAAATTCTTTGTTAGCTATGCTGAGCTCGATTTTGTTGCCTTCAGCTTTTACTTGAAGGGCTTCTTCATCTCCAGTGAACAGGGTAACTTCCCCAGATTTGACAACGTGACCTAACCATGTCGGTAACTGCACGTCTTCACCTCTTCTTATAGGGAAGCTACTTCTTCGGTGCTTCTGTCACGTAGAGAATATCTAAGACTATTGAGCCGTTAAGTTTTGCTTTCACCATACCTAAGTCTAAGGTTAGGTCTTGAAAGCTGAGTTTAATGTCTGATTCTTTTCCTGCGAGCTTATCTATGAGTTTTAGTAGGGTATCACCCATATCTTCAGAACTTTTTGCCATAAATCTTCACCATCTATAATAGCAGTTTTATGAAAAATAAAGTTACCGCTTTGCTCTTCCCAATCATGCCTTTTCTGCCACTATTATTTTGAAAAATAATAAACCAGCTGTGGTTCATTTTTGCGCGCTTATGCTGGAACGTTGGTTTTGAACTTGACAAAGTCTTTTTTGTAGTAAACACCGCTTTCATGGATAATCGCCGACACGTACTTCAACGGGGTAATGTCGAAGGCTGGATTAAGCACACCTGTCCCTTGCGCGGCGACCTGCTGAGCACCGTAATGGGTAACTTCCATGGGTTTTCTCTCTTCGATGATAACGTCTGCTGCTTTGCGCGTTAGGTCGAAGGTGGATTTCGGCGCTGCCACGTAAAATGGCACTCCATGCTCGTGGGCTAACACCGCAACAGTGAAAGTGCCAATCTTATTAACCACAGCGTCTTGGACTATGCGGTCGGCGCCCACCACAACCTTATTGACCAAGCGCTTGTGCATGACGTAGCCAACCATGCTGTCCGTTATCAACGTAACAGGTATCCCGTCGCGTTTAAGCTCGTAAGCCGTTAGCCTAGCGCCCTGCAGTAACGGCCGCGTTTCTGTGGCTATGACCTTGATCTTTTTCCCTTGCTTCCAAGCTGCGCGTATAACGCCTAAGGCGGTGCCGTACTCAACCGTAGCCAACTCGCCTGCATTGCAGTGTGTCAATATAACATCGCCATCGTTGATGAGTTCAGCGCCTTTTTTGCCCATAGCCCGATTCGCCTCTGCATCCTCATCCGCGATTCGCTGAGCCTCTCGAACCACAAGTGTCTTCAACTCCTCAACGGTTCCAGAAAAATCTCGGGCTTTGTCCAAAACTCTGTCTGTCGCCCAAAAAAGGTTCACAGCCGTCGGTCTCGTGCTCTTCAGCGTTTTCGCAGAGTCTTCCAAGTCTGCCAGCAATTCCGATTTGCAATTGGCTTTTGAGTGGCAAGCTGTCAAGGCTAGACCGAAGGCCGCGGCTGCGCCAAGTAATGGGGCACCTCTAACTCTCAGGTTTTTTATGGCTTCAGCCATCTCGTCAATTGTTTTTATTTTCAAGGTTACTGTTTCGTGGGGCAGTTTGGTCTGGTCTATTGTGATGACG
>JGI2171J19970_10001226_pt1 | contig 14264 bp, 10 predicted proteins | sample DeeMarSWOR324_28_FD_19970 | JGI IMG/M metagenome (IMG submission 19970) | reverse complement strand
TGTAGACGAAAAAGATGCGGCTTCGCTGGCGTCGACGCCAGCCACAGCACGTAAGGCATGACGGGCAGGTTACTGGCGGTCGCGAACCCTCATCAGGCGCCGCGACGGCGACTTGGAAACTCCAGCAATACGTGGCCCCGCAGTCCGAAGACGAGAGCGTTGGCCACGCCGGGGTCCATGCCCGGGTTCATCACCCACTGCAGGTTCGGTTCAAGCACGAAGAGCTCGCCTAACTGCGCCTTGTACGTTAGCTCGAGGACCGTCTCCGCTCGCTCCGTCGGGATCGCCGCAGCGCGAAGCGCTCGCAGAAAAGCTGACCCGTTGCGTGCATAGGCGATGCCCAACCCGGCTACGTCGTCCGGTCGGCCTGGCAACGCACCGAAATAGACCAGCCCTCCTCCCACGTACAGGTTCAGTCGGTTGACCGCATCAGCCGCCGTTCCCACGCGCGCGAATGCCGAGAGACCGCCGGTCCCGTTCGGGTCCTCGTGAAGCAAGCGCTCGCCCAGCAGGTAGAACCCCCAGCTCTTGCCCGGCGATGCGTCGGCATCCCACGCCTCGAACGACCGCGTGTACGCCCAGCCGCCGAGCGCCACTTTCGTATGTACCCGCTCGACAATGCGACCCCGCCCGATGCGCCACCGCCGGCTCCTTCGCAGCTGACGGCCGATACCCTGCCCCCGCCCCCTTCGCACCCGGGACAGCGGCTCGTCCAAGACCGGAATGGCACCGGGCATGGGCCGCGTGTAGCCCGCCTCGAAGGAGATGAGTGCTCCCTCCCCGTCGCCGAGTGCGAACCGCGACCGCTCGGCGACGGCCACGGCACCGTCGCTCACACCAAGAAGAGCGTACAGCGCCGGAACCGGCCGCGCCTTCAGCCGTGCGGCGAAACTGGTGAGCGGGTAAGCCGAGGGCCCGCCCTCACCGCTGAGGCTGTACTCGGGCCCGAATCCGAAGGAGCTGTTGAGGAAGTCGCCAGCCGCCGGGATCACGTCGAACTCGGCGTTGACGTCGTAGACCCCAGCCAGAATCGAGAGTCGGCGCGGGACGATGTTGTGCTCGATCCAGGCCTCGTAGAGCCGCCACTCCCTAGGCGCCTCGATGTTGCTGACACCCTGCAGATCGCCGACTCGAGCCCTCACGGAACTGCCACGGTTCGACTGCACGTGAACCCGTACCGACGTCTCCTTCACGCCTAATAGGACATCCAGGTTCAGGTGGAGCAGCAGATCGAGGTTGTCCAGAGCGACCACCTCCCTGGACAATCCTCCCCGCGCCGGCAGAAAGGCATCAGCCGCATAACCCAACTCCAGCCGAACCCCCGCTGGCTCGCCCGTAACAGCTCGCCTCGTCCTCGCTGGCGCCTGTGCCGTGAGAGCTGGCGCCGTGAACCCGCTCAGCGTCAGCGCCACGACCAAGCCTGCGATGATCCCCGGACCTCTCAGCTGTTCCTCCCGGAGCTACCAACCAGACGGATCTGCCGGCCCCGAACATAGCCCGTGACGATGCCCTACAGGAAAACCAGAACCGGCAGCGCGAATTGCGGACTCTGCGCCGTTCAGAACAGGAACCGCGTGGCGACGGACTGCAGGTTCCACACGGCGAAAACGAGTCCGAGCGCCAGCAAGATAGCCGCGAGTCACAATATGAGCTAGCTGAGCTCGGCGATTACTCGTCCCATCGAGAGCTGCGTGGACCCGACGCACTACGTTTGGTGCGTCCGCAGCGGAAACGAGCCGCTAGGCTCTCCCAAGGTTCAGGCGCTTACCTGTGTTGGGGGGACGCTTAGGAAAAGATCGTACATCAGCGCTTCACCACTGGCAGTCTGATCTGAGACGGATAACGTCGAGAGTGGTGCACGCTGTTGTGCGCGACGACACCTTCCGTCTCATCGTAGTTGTTGCCGCCCGTGTTCAGGTTGCGGGTGAACCTCGGGAAGTTGCTGCTCGAGACCTCGATCCGGATGCGGTGCCCGGCGGCGAAGTAGTTGCTGGTCGACATGGGGCTGACCGCAAGCTCGTATACCCTACCTTCCTCCATGAAGACTTGCACCTCGTAGCCCTCTCGATAGCGCGCGCGCTGGATCGTCTCATCCAGGTTGTACGCGCTCCCGTCGGGATAGACGTCGAGCAGCTTCACCGTGAAGTCGGTGTCCCTGGCATCGGACGATACGTAGAGCGTAATCTCGATCGTCCCGCTCACCTCGATCCCTTCCCCCAGGGGCTCCGACGTGTAGACGAGAATGTCCTGCCGCTCCTCCATCTGCCTCTGATCAAACGCGCCGGCGTCGATGGCACCGCCGATGCAGCATACGTTGCCGCCGTAGGATGTCACGGGATCCATCGGGTCGTAGCTGAACGAATCGGCATCCCCTCGCGAACCGGGTACGCTCGTCGTGAGCCTTCCATCGCCGTGCAGCGTGTTGGCGTTGCCGTCGCTGTCGAGGTAGTAGGTCACCAGCTCCACGCCCTCCGGAGGCCACGTCGCGGCTGTCTGCCACTCGTTCGAACCCATGGTGTAGTACCGAACCTTCGGCAGCGTATCGGTGAGTCCGTTCGCCTCGCCCTTCAGCCAGTAGTCGAACCAGCCGTAGATGAGCCCATCGTAGTCGAGACGGGCGTCACCGACATTGCGTTCGCCTACGATGGTCTCCTCCGAGGCACGCGTGTACGCACAGTGCGTCACCGGTGCGACCACCGCAAACTGATTCTCGGCGACCTCCGGATCTCCCGCGACCTGCCTCACGTGATTGAACAGCGCCAGGTTGGGGCCGACGGAAACGTCATACCACGACATGAACCACAGGCTGGGGACCCCGAAGGGCTCGTCATCGTGATACAGACCGCCCCTGTACCAGGCCGGGTCGTTGGGCGTTCGCTGGATCATCCGTCCGCCGCTGGCCACCGGCGCCGAATCCGCGAAGATGCCCTTCGGCCCGTCCACATTCCTCATGATGTCTTCCACAGGCAGGTGCCAGAGGGCCTCGGTCCAGTTCACACGCGGCATCTCAGGTGCCAGATCGAGATACCTCGACAGCCGCACCAGGTCTTCGCGTGAGATGTCGCTGGGGAACATGGGCCGCTGCGTGTTCTGGACGCCGTAGAGCCACACGAAAAACAGCATCTGTTCGGCACCGCCGCGATACCAGTTGCCCTGCTCGTAGAAATCACCGACGCGGCCGACGCCAGCACCGAAGCCTTGCGGCACCATGGCGGCGTGGGCGGGATGGTCCAGCGCCGCCAGGCCCATCTGCCATTCCGCGGTCGATGAACATCCCAGTGTCCCTACTTCACCATTCGACCACGGCTGCTCTGCGATCCACGTGAGCGCGTCATAACCGTCGCTTTTCGGCGGGCCCAGGATGTCCCACTCGCCCTCCGAGAAGAATTTGCCACGCTCGTTCTGTATGACGTACGCATACCCTCGCCGCACCGCCTCGAGCGGAACACGCAAGCGACGTGTCTGGAGCACACCGTCACGATACCAGTTGAAGTTGTACGGTGTTCTCACAAAGATCGTCGGCACCAGTTCCGCAGTCTTGGGGCGATAGACATCCGTCGCCAGCCTGACGCCATCGCGCATCGGCACCATGATCTTCTGTTCGATAATTGCGATAGCCTCAAGAGCCTCGAGTTCTTCCTGTGCTGCTGCAGGACGGAGGTTTGCCACGACAGCGGCACACACAAGAACCAGACGACAGGCGACTACTTTCATCGTGCCCTCCTACGACGGTCCAGCATACGGCTACCTCGAACCCGGAACGCGCCATCTGACTGGCGGCATCGTGACTGTATCAGGCAACTGGGATGTATCGCCGGACGCGGCGAACTGCAGGATCCCTGTGCGAAACTCCTCTGAAGCATTCATAGCAGCCCGGATGGCGCCGTGGGGCCCCCGAATGACGGGGATGAACTTGCTGTTCTTGAAATAAGGAACCAGTTCCAGGGCGTTCTCATAGGGGGTCGAAGTGTCCCACGTGCCGTGAACGATGACGGTGGGTATTTGGGTCTCGAAGTTCTGTCGGAAATCGTCCCCAAGGTCGCTACCCCAGACTGAACATCCCGCGACGTAGCTCCAGTTCGTTCTCGTCACGACCCTGATGGCCGGATCGGAGTTGTACTCGGTAAGACGTTGCGGAGTGATACCGGAGCCGCAGTCCAGCATGAAGTAACTGGCTGTCCTGAAGTCCCTTCCCGCGCGTCGCGACCGGCGGTAGAGCGCCTCTGCGGCCCCGCTGAAGTCGCCCCTCGACATGGTGATCACGTCGGCCGGCCAACCGCTCATACTACCGGAATAGCCCCTGGACAGTCGCTTGATCGACTCGCCATCGAAAAGCACCTCATGTTCTGTGTTGTCCTCCGGATCCGTCACGGTCACCGTAAACGGTTCCCTCTCGGCCCGCGCGACGATGGCCTCGACCGCTGCGATCAATCCACCTTCCGGAATCATGCCTTCCAGCTCGAGAGCTGCTTCAGCCTCTTCCGCCACTCTCTTGTATACGTTCCATAGATGACCCGGGTGATCGTAGGTATGATCCGGTCCCTCCATGCCTCTCAGGATCGCTCGCTCCACGATCTCCGGTTGCAGTCGCATCAGGCTCATCCCCCAGTGCGAGCCGAAGCTCCCACCCCAGATAATGATCTTGTCGTATCCCAGAGCCTTGCGGACATCGTTCACGTCCTCGGCGGCCTCGAGCACGGTGAACCCACTCAAGTCGACACCGCTGTCCTCCCAGAACGATTTCTCCCTCGCGAGAACTCGCCGGAACTCTGCCGCCTCCCCCTCCGCATCATACGGCTGATCCGCTGGCGCCGGCGCGGTGGTCGTTTCGATCGTCGTGGTCGGCTTGGAGGAGCCGATTCCACGCTGACCGACCACAACGACGTCGGACACATCGGTCAACGGGAGCCAACTCTCCTCGAAGGTCCCCTCGATTTCGAGGGATCTCTCCAATCCGGCGAAGCTCGGTCCGCCGTGGAGAAAGAAGATCGGGGGAGTTCCCGGCCGAGCTTTCGCCGAGGCCCGAAAGCGGTACACCTCGACCCCGATCACGGCGCTCTCCTCTTTGGAGCGATTGATGGGGACGAACAGGATTCCGCGTTCGGCATTGACGAATCCGCCGTCCCTCAAAGGAATTCGCTCCGGATAGAAGAACATCGTTGCGGGTGCAGGAGGCGGCGCCTGCGCGGTGTGGAACGTCTTCGTCGCCTCTTGTGCGGAGGTGGTACTACCTGAGAAACACGCCAGAACCATGACCACCAGAAGTAATCGCGCCAGCATACCACTCTCTCCTATAGTATCTTTGGCATCACTCTAGCCATCTTCTCCGTGGCCTTCAGTCCGTGCCCCGTTAGCACAGACACGATGGTCTCTCGATCATCAGCCTGACCAAGATATCGCCTCACACCTGCGACCGCGGCCGCAGAAGTCGGCTCGATATAAAACCCCTTGGCGCACATCATACGCAAGGTTTGCAGCATCTCGGTCTCACTAACGGTGAGGAAGCTCCCGTTACTATCCAGAACGGCTCTCACGATTTGCCGGCCCCGGATTGGGTCGGCAATGGCAATCCCTTCCGCCAGCGTTTCACTCGTGTCGATACGGGGAATCGCCTCTAGAGACTCCGTGAAGGCCCTATGCAGCGGTGCACAATTCTCGGCCTGGACCGCCACGAGGCGAGGTAGCTGCTCGGTGATGCCCGCTCTGAGAAGCTCCATGAAGCCAAAATAGGCGCCGAGCAGCAGCGTACCATTCCCGACCGGGAGTATAACCGTATCCGGGCAGCGCCATCCCAGTTGCTCGCAGACTTCAAAGGCGAATGTCTTCGTCCCGTGAAAGAAGAAGGGATTCCAGACATGACTGGCGTAGTAGGTTGTGGCAGCCTCCTTCAAGGTCGCCTGCGCGGTGTCTTCTCGGCTCCCCGGAACCTCGGTCAGCTCAGCTCCGTAGAGTCTAACCTGTGTCAGTTTCCCGGCGGATGTCCCTTTGGGAACGAAGATATGGCAGCTAATACCCGCGCTAGCACAGTAAGCGGCAATTGAGGCTCCAGCGTTTCCTGAAGAATCTTCGACCACTCTGGAGATGCCCAACTCTCTCAGCTTGCTGACAAGAACCGAGGCGCCGCGGTCCTTATAAGATCCACTCGGAAAGAGATGATCCTGCTTGAACCAGACCACCTTGCCCTCAATATCGATTCTCGTCAAAGGTGTGAAGCCTTCGCCAAACGAAACGATATGTGTATCGTCAGTTATCGGAATGGCCTCCCTGTATCGCCACATGGTGTGCGGACGCGAACCGATTCGCTCCAGGTCGAATCTCGACTCGAACTCGATGTCCAGCAGGCCTTCGCACTCACATTGCCATATGCGGGCATCGAGAGGATACGTCGCTCCACAGGCTTGGCAGGTTAGTCGTCCTTGCATAGTGGTTGATCTCCAATTGCCTCGCTCGTCACCCTACGACGCCGGAGCAGCGTGCGTACGATACTCGGTGGGATCGATCACGATATCGAGGACCACCGGACATCGGATTCGCAGGCCCTCCCTGACTGCTCTGTCGAGATCGTCCATGCTATCAACACGAGCGCTCCACGCGCCAAACGCCTCCGCCACGGCGGCGAAGTCGACTGCACCGAAATCGACGCCGTAATCCGGATATCCCTTGTACTCCTGCACGACTCTGATCAGACTCAGGCCACTGTCATTGTAGACCGCGGTGATGAAGTGAATGCCGTGTCTCACGCACGTCTCAAGCTCGGCGAGTGTCATCCCGAATCCGCCATCCCCGATCGTGCAGAGCACCACCCGGTCGGGGAACAGAAGCTTGGCCGCCATTGCTCCCGGCAGTCCGTAGCTCATCGATGACAGCCCGTTGGAAACGAAGAAGGTCAATGGTTCGTACGTCCTCCACACCTGTGAGGTCACGAACTTGACCGAACCCACATCCGTAACGTGGATAGCCTCGCGTGGTAACAGCTCGCGCAGCCGCTGCGTCACCTCATATGGTGAGAGTCCTGAACGCAGCCTCTGGGAGGGACGCAGCGCCTCGTCAAGCTGTTCGCGGAACCGGTTCAACTCGACTTCCAACCACTCGCAGGAACCCAAATCCATCTCACAGAGCGCCGGTAATAGCTCGCCCAGGTCGCTGACGCACTCGTCCGTTGGGCTATAGGCACCTGCTGCAATCGAGACAGGGCTGATGGAAATGAGCTTCATTGTCCGGTGCCAAAGCTTATCCGACTCTACCGGATCGAATCCCAACCCGACGAGAAGATCCGCGCGCCCCAGGAACTCGACTATGACTTTGTCCGCAGCGACCCCTGCACACACACCGGCGAACAAGGCGTGATCTTCCGGGAGGATACCCTTTGCCTTCGGTGTCACGAAGACCGGTGCGCCGAGTTTCGTGACGAATCGTTGCACGCTGCCGCGATCCTCGTGGGGATCGAGGTCGAGCCCCAGAATCACCACAGGCCGTCGCGCATTGCGTATCGCAGCAGCGATGCGCTTTACATCTTCGTCTGATGGGGACGCGCTCGACTGCGGCTCCAGTCGCACCCCGCTCCCGCCCTCAATACCGCGTTCCGGCGACCGCGCGACATCGCTGGGCAGAGCGATATGCACTGGTCCCATGCGCGGCTGCGCGGCCAGGCTGTGAGCGTGGCGCACACGCGCAGCTGTGTTCTCTCCGTCGAGCGTAACGGACAACTTGGTGAACGGTCGATAGACGGCGTTCAGATCCAGGTTCTGGTGGGTGGCGTAGGGTCTTGCGGATTCTGCAAGCGATGCGGTGATCGCGATGACGGGCGAGCGATCCAGGTACGCGTTCGCGACGCCCAACGCCATGTTGAGCGCACCCGGGCCGAGCGTGGACATGCAGACGCTGGGGCGCCGCTGGATCTGGCCGGTGACGTCAGCCATGAAGGCTGCAGTGGCTTCGTCTCGTGTCAACACGAACTCGATGCCGACCGCTCGACACGCGTCCACCAAATCCAAGATCTCGCCGCCCGGCAAGCCGAACACGCGGTCTACACCAAGCTCCGACAGCGTCTGCGCTATGTCTTGTGCGCAAGTTGGCATGCTTTGGCCCCTCCCCTACACCTTAGTGCGCAGCTTTTCGCACACTGTCTGCCTTCGTCCTCGACCAGATCACGCCTGCGGCCAGCAACGCAGCTAGCAAAGCGCTCGCGCCCAGCGCCAGCTTCGGCTGCGTCACTGCAACCAGCACGAGGATCATCAGGTGCAAGATCACTACTATGACGGGCATCCAGGGATAGCCCGGTACGCGGTATGGACGCGGCTCCAGCGGACGCACCGCACGGAGGCGGAAGAGCGCGATGAGGACCATCGCATCTACTGATATCGCAACGAACATCATGAACTGAATGAGGAACTCGAACGAGCGAGTCATCGCCAGCAGGAATATCAGCGCAGTGATCAAGACGAGGCCGCCCAACGGAGTGCCGCCACCCGATACCCGAACGAAGCCTGCCGGCGCCAGGCCTCTGCGCGCCAGGCCATAGACCACGCGCGGCACACTCAGGAAGTTCACGTTCAGACTACTCAGCAGGATGACGAGCGCGGTGACGGTGATGAAGGTGCGCCCGCTCTCGCCAAAGGCCACTGCCACCGCGTCAGCGGCCACGAGCGGTGACCCGGACATCTGGGCCGGCGAAAGCGCGCTCAAGAACGCGACGTTGATCGCGAGGTACAGCCCCGCCACGGCGACCGCCCCGAGGACGAGGATCCTCGGCAATAGTCTACCGGGCTCCCGGATCTCCTCCGCCATTTTGATGGCATCATCCCATCCATAGTAGGTGAACGAAACGGATAAGTAGGCAAGGGCGAATCCCAGCTGCAGTCCACGCTCCGGCGTCATGGTCGCGCCGGGTGCCCATGAAGCCCCCGTGCCGCCGATCAGGCCGGCGCCGATGATGACCAGAATCAGAACGACCTTCGCCGCCGTGACGACGCTCTGAAACACCCGTCCTGCCTGGAGTCCCATGAGATGCAGCAGGAAGTAACCGAGTACCACAACTGCGGCCCAGCCGCGGATGGCACCCCAGCCCGTGAGCAGAATCAAGTACTCGCCGATCACGATGGCCTTCGACGCTGCCGGGAACCCACCGCGCGTGACGATCACCTCGCTCCATCCGGCGACGAAGCCGCCCAGCGGCCCGAACGCCTGCCTCGCGTACGCAAACTTGCCCCCGGCCTCAGGGTACATCGCGGCCATCTCGGAGAANACCATCGCGGAAAGCAGCGCGATTACGCCACCGGCGACCCAGGCCAGCAGTATGNGCCANGNGCCGCCGAGGTAGCCNGCGATCAGTCCGGGNGTNCGGAGAATCCCGACGCCGATGACGAGTCCGACNCCGACGGCGAGCCCGTCCCCTACGCCGAGNATCCGCCTAAGGCCGGGGCCACTCACTCTTCAGTCTCCTGCATCTTGCCGGAGAACGCGCGTACACAGATGAAATCTTCAACCTACCTTCAGGTCCAGACGAGGCAAACGAAGCCGGCAACGCTATTGAATACAGGCAGCTGGCGGACTGCGCCAGGCGCGATTCGTCGCATTAGCTTCGAGGCGCATACACGACCGGTCTGACTCGACTGAAGGAGAAGTGTTGATCGGGTCGGATTGGCGGTATATTGCCTACCAGACACNCCTGGCAGATAAGTGGGAGGACCCACATGGACCAACGAGTGAACCAGAGGATCATCCGTCTATACGACGAATTCACCCATGGGGAGTTGAGCCGACGGGATTTCCTTGGCCGCCTAGCGCAGCTCGTCGGCGGTTCCTCGGCGGCGATCGCGCTCCTCCCCCTTCTCCAAAATGACTACACCAGGCAGATCATCGCACAAGACGACGACCGCCTGAATATCTCCCAGGCCGAATGGTATGCCGACGGCACCAGAGTCACCGGCTACCTGGCTCGGCTCAAAGGCGAGCAGAAGCGCCCGGGCGTGATCGTGATCCACGAGAATCGCGGACTCAACCTTCACATCCAGGAGGTTACTCGGCGCATGGCGCTCGAGGGATTCCTGGCGCTCGGACCTGATCTGCTCTCGCCGCTCGGCGGCACACCCTCCGACGAGAGCGGGGCGCGAGAGATGTTGCGCGGCCTTGAGCCCGAAGAGACCTTGGCCCGACTCGCCGCCGCCGTGCCGTTCCTGGCAGGGCACCCCGAGTCGACGGGCAAAGTCGGAGCTGTGGGCTTCTGCTGGGGTGGCGGCTATGCGAACCAGCTCGCCGCCGCCGGCACATCGCTCGCTGCCAGCGTCCCTTACTACGGCCGGCAGCTCCCGGCTGAGGAAGTACCGAAGATCACGGCGCCACTGTGTTTGCACTACGCGGGACTGGACGAGCGCATCAATGCCGGCATCGCAGACTACGAGGCCGCCCTCGAGGCCAACAACAAGACGTACGAGATCTACATGTATGAGGGTGCGAACCACGCCTTCAACAACGACACGAACCCAGCTCGCTACAATGAAGAGGCGGCCGACCTGGCTTGGAGTCGCACGATCGCCTTTCTGAAGAAACACCTCGCTTCCTGAGGCCGCGCAACCCGATCGAAGACAGGGCCGCGCTCCGGCGCGGCCCTATGACTTGCCGAGGCAACAATTCTTGTACTTCTGCCCGCTGCCGCAGGGACAGGGATCGTTGCGACCCGCTCGCAGAGAGACTTCCTGATCCGTCGCCCGTGCGACTGCCATGAGCTGCTCGGCAGCTGCGCCGGCCTTCCATAGCGGTACGAGCTTCTCCAGGGTCGGGCGACTGTGGGCAAAGAACTTCTTGAAGCCCGCACAGAGGTAGTTCAGTCCTTCCTCACCATCCGGTGTCCGGATGAACCGGTCCTTCGGGCATCCGCCGTTGCACATTGGCCGCACGTCACACTCCAGACAGTAACGCGGCAGCGAATCCCGCTTATCGCTTCCGAACTGTACCTGTGCCGGGCTATTCAGGAGTTCGGCAAGTCGGGTACCCCGGATATTCCCCAGCAGGTGCTCCCTGTCCACGAAGTGATCACAGGAGAAAAGGTCGCCGTTGTGTTCGAGGACCGGGATATCACCGCAGGTCTCACGGAAGATGCAGAGTGAGTGCTCGAGACCGCGGATCGGCCTGGCTGCCTCGTCGAATATCTGAACCATGATACGACCGATATCGTGCCGGACCCACTCGTCGAAGATGGTGCACAGGAAAGAGCCGAACGCCTCGGCCGCGACCGTGTGCTCGCCGACTCCCCGAGGCAAATCGTCCCTTCGCTCCACCACCGGTAAGAATCCCACGTATGTCGCCCCGATCTCTTTGAAGAACCGGTAAACCTGTTCGGGGTAGCCGACGTTTTGATCGTGCACCACGCAGAGGATGTCGCAGGGAATCCGGTACCGCTGCACGAGTCTGAAACCGCGCATCACCTGCTTGTGGGTAGGCTTCTGGCCCTTGGTCACCCGGTAGTGGTCGTGCAGTTCCCTGGGCCCATCGAGGCTGAGCCCCACGGCGAAGCCTTCCGCCGCGAGGAAGCGGCACCATTCATCATCGAGCAGCGTGCCGTTGGTCACGATGCCGTTCACGATCCGTCTACCGGGAGGCCCGTGTCTTCGTTGGAGCGCAACGATCTTACGGTAGTAGTCGACACCGAGAATGGTTGGCTCACCACCGTGCCAGGAGAAGCGGATCACATCACCGGTAGAAGCCTCTATGTGCTGAACGATGTACTCCTCCAGAGTGTCATCGCTCATGCGGAAGGAATCGACATCCGGGTAGAGGCGCTCCTTCTCGAGGTAGTAACAGTAGCGACAGTCAAGGTTGCAGATGGCACCCACGGGTTTGACGAAGATTTGAAACCCGTCCGAAGCTGTTGCCTCTGCTGGACCTTCCATACGTGCATATCCTATCCAGGCCGTTCCTCAGGGCAATTGAAGTCTACCCCGGGTGCCGGCTCCACTCCCACCCTAGTCCTCAATCCCAGAGCCTTGCTCGGCTAGCGGCAGGTCCGAGTTCCAGCACACACGGGTGAAAAGCCAAGAACCGTCCGGCTGCTTCCGCAGGATCGCCACATACTTGATGGTATCACTGACCGGCTCCGCCATCCCCTCGACAGTCCCCGCCGCTAAGATGACGCCCCGCGCGTAGGCAAGATCGCCACGACCCTCGATCTCTACCATCGTGTTGGCGTACTCCGTGACCGTTACCGGCATGGCTTCGTATGACGCCAGAATCGCCGCTCGACCTTCGATCAGCGGCTCGTTCGGCGCCATCAGGACCGCATCCTCTGCCCAAAGCGCGGCCACGGCGGCATAATCGTTAGCCAGCATGGCCTCTGTGTACGACTCAGGGACGGCCCGGATCGCCGCCACGTCCTCCTCCGACAGCGGACCGGCTTCCTGAGCCGGTGGCTGGCAGGCCATGCTCGCTAAGGCGAGTGCCGCCACCGCGAACGCAATTGTGCGCGCTCTCATGGGTAACCTCCCGGTGTTTGGGTTGTTGGGCATCGCTGGAAAGTGCACCGGCTATCTGGAAAGCTGCATTGCATCGAGCACCGCTGCCGCCATCTCCGCGCGCAGATCCCCGAGGACGCCTGCCAGCCGCGGATCGTCGATCAGGTTCTGTGTTTCGTACGGATCCTCAACGAGGTCGTACAACTCGTTCTCGTCGGGGTGCTGCATCCAGTGCACGTACTTGTAGCGGCTCGTTCGGACGGCACGGTAATCCATGTCGAGCAGCCAGGGAAACGGATTCTCGTACGTGTAGAACTCGATTAGAACCGATTGGCGCCAATCGGTGGCCTTGCCCTGAAGCAGCGGTACGAGCGAGCGGCCCTGAATATGATCCCCGATAGGCGCGCCCGCGATCTCGAGCACCGTCGGCGCGATGTCGACCGAGACGACAAGGTCCTCGATCTGAGAACCGGCAGCTGCAACAGCGGGATAGCGCACGACCAAGGGTGTTCGGATCGATTCCTCGTATGGCAGCCGACGCTCGATCGAAAGACCGTGCTCCCCGTAGAAAAACCCGTTGTCGCTGGTAAACAGAATGAAGGTCTCCTCCAAGATACCCCGCCCCTCGAGCGCAGCGACGATTTGCCCCAGGCCCTCGTCGACGGCCAGCAGCATCTCGGCTCGCCGGCGGATCGTCTCCTCGCTCGTACCCGGATCGAGCTGGCTCTCACCGAACATCTCGACCATCTCGGGCGAGCTCTTGTTCAGCAGCGCTCTGCGCAGCGCCGGTTTGCCGGTCAATTCGTCCAGAGATGAAATGACGTTCGCACGGCGCGGGAACACCTTCTCCTCGTAGCGCCTCAGGTGCCGCGGGGCCGGGACGTAGCCCCGTGGCACGGAGAGGTCTACGGAACCGTCGTCCAACTGCCGGGCATCGGGATGGATCGCCTTGTGTCCTATATATAGGAAGAACGGGCCCGCACGCTCGCGCTCGATGAACGCAACACCACGGTCGGTCAGCACATCCGTGATGTATCCCTCTACCGTGTGGATACGCCCGTCCTCGTATAGCTCGGGATCGATGGTGCGCCCCTGCCCCGGGATGGCCGCCCAGTAATCGAAGCCCGGCCTAGGCGTGGGATCGTTGCCCATGTGCCATTTGCCGAGGAAGGCCGTCTCATACCCTTCACGCTGCAACGCCCGCGGGAAGGTCTGCAGCCGGTGGCTCGCACGATTGCGCGCCACGTTGTCGATGATTCCGTGGCGCGACGGGTATTGACCCGTCAGGATGCTGGCGCGATTCGGCGAGCAGAGTGGTACGGCATGAAACGCGTTGGCGAACCACGCGCCCTCGCGTGCCAATCGGTCTATCTGCGGCGTCTCGAGATAGGGATGGCCAGCCGTTCCCAGCTCGTCCCAGCGAAGGTCATCGACGACGATGAGGATGATGTTCGGCCGCTGACCCGGATCTACTGATTCCCCTGCGTCCTCCGCGTCGTGCGGTTGGCATGCAGTGTAAGACAGCAGCGCAGCTGTCAGAATGGTTGGAAGTGTAAGACGGAGCATGTCGGACGCACTCCATGACTGGGGACGATGGTTCCGGGCCGTGCTGACAGTGCCCCAAAGGCGCCGCAACTGGTCAGTCACACGAAAGGAAAAGGTACAGACCGTCGCGAGCGGCCGCGAGGCAGGCAGATGCAGCCCTAAGCCTTCGGGGACGCACGGGACCGGGACTGTCACGGACCCGACGGTCCGTCCTCACGGGAGAGAGGCAGCCACACGCTGCCACCGACGGGTAGCGGCTCGAAGGGTCGATAG
>JGI2171J19970_10001225_pt1 | contig 14275 bp, 17 predicted proteins | sample DeeMarSWOR324_28_FD_19970 | JGI IMG/M metagenome (IMG submission 19970) | reverse complement strand
ATCCTGAGGAATGAGGCGTACTTACAGTACGCTGCAGTGACGAAGGATGCAGCGCAACGCAGAAGTTGGACTTTTTACGAAGCCACCATGCCTTATGGATAAAGGGGGTGATGAATGTGCCCACATCCGATTTAATCGAGGCGGCGAGGGGAATACGTCAATCTTACAAGGCCAAGGCCGAAAAGGATCCCGCTGGGGTGATTGGTCAAGAGGCTGCCGATGCCTTCAATAAGCTCCTGGGTGAATCGAAGAGGAGATGTCCCAAGAGCCCGTTCATCGAAAAGATGCACCCCGTCACCCCGGGGCGAACTCAATTAGCGGGGCTTTTGGCCAAGGTGGATGTCCTTGAGGATTCCCTGAAGGCCGAAAAATCCGCGTAGGCGACTGGGGCCAAGGGAAAAGGCCCTCGTGTGGCGCAATGATCCGGATATGTAAACCCTCCGGCAGGGAGTCCATTTATCGTGTCATCAATGACGCGGCTTTAACTTATAGGGACGTCATTCCGTCGGATCGCTGGCACGAACCCTATATGCCCCTGGCCGAACTGAAAAGGGAAATGAAGGAGATGACCTTTTTCGGTTGGGAGGAGGAAGGGATGCTGTTGGGCGTAATTGGGTTTCAGCCGGTTGGAGACGTCGTCCTCATCCGGCATACCTACGTTTTCCGGGACCAACAGAGGCGAGGCATTGGAAGTTCCCTCCTGAGTTATGCAAAGGGCTTGACGAAAAAGCGACTCCTGGTAGGGACGTGGTCGGATGCCACCTGGGCCATCCGATTTTATGAGAAAAACGGGTTTCGCCTTTTGCCCAACAAGGACGAGCTCTTGCGAAGATATTGGCATGTTCCCCCACGGCAGATCGAAACTTCCGTTGTCTTAGGCCTCGAATCCCGCTGAGGCAAGGACGTGCAGTGAGGTGGCCCGCTTGTTTAGCCATCGGTATTGTCCTCATCTCATCGCCAGTGCGGTCGAAAGCACTGAGATGTTGCACGGATCACCCTGAATTGGCGTATCTGCTTTCACCCAGGGGCCCGGTGAGGTTCACGTACCGCGTTCGCCACGAGGCCTTTTTCTCCAAGACCTTGGGAAAGGAGAAGGATTGCTTCCTCATCCTCCCCGAGATGGAAGGGAATCAAGGAAAATTCCCCCTCTTGGTTCTCCTCCATGGCTACAATTTCTACCGAAATGGCTGGAAATCCAGGGTATGTAATCCCGAGAGGCATAACGAGCTCACGTGCAAGTGGGGGGAGGAACACTACCATTGGCTCCTTTTAGAGGATATCGCCCTCATCCACCAGGCCATGACGGATCCGTCCAATGCCAGCTATGGCGAGCTGGAGGCAAACCTCCGGGAGAGGTTTGAGGAGTTGAGGGACCATGGAGGGCTCCTTCAGGATGACTATAGTCCAGCCGAGATCGCCCGCTCCATCGTTAGGGACAACCTCAACCCCAATGGTTCCCCAAGCGATCCCTTTACCCCGATCTATCCCATGGCCCTTTTCCTACCCGATGGGGACAATAGCTTCTACGCGGATGAAAATGAAGGGAGGCTTCTTTTCCCCCCGACGGCGAGTCGTAAAAGCTGTGATCATTTCCACTCCGACGAGTGCTTCAAGTATTCCCTCATCCCCTACCGATACATGAAACCGGGAGCATTGGGTCAATACGAGACCTACATAGTGGCGCTCATCCGTTTCCTACGGAGTTCGTCTCCGTATGGAGACCACCTGATGGCGGAAGTCCCCGTCGGCATTGCGGGGATTTCCATGGGCGGCCTCGGTGCTATGAATCTAGGCCTAAAGCACCGGCCTTTGTTCGGCCCCATCAGTAGCCAGAGTGGACTGCTCGATATCGAGATCGTAACCGATAAATTGATGCTCAAGATGGTCATGCCGGAATTTATCGAGGTCTTTGGCCGCCTAAAGCCTCTTATGCCCTATTTTCAATCCAGCCTCGATGCCGAGCATCTCCGGAAGAACAATCCCATAAAGAGGGTCCAGGCCCTGGGGATAACCTCGCTGCCGCCTTGGATGTACTTCGACTATGGCGCCAACGAGGGATATGAAATAATCATGGGGGGAAATCAGAACCTGGAATGGGTCCTGCATACGGGGAGCCACAAGATTCACCCTCAGGCCTTCAATGGAAAGGCAGGCCATAATTATCGATTCTGGAGGAGCAGGACTGCCAATGTTTTGCGCCATCACTCCCGTTTTTTCAAGGGCTGCCTGGGGCTTTGCGGCAAAAACCGCTTGCAATGACGTTTTATTCTGCTATAGTTACATAAAAAGGAGGTATTGAGCTCTGTGCAAGGGCTCATCTATCCTGAAGGAGTTGGAGCGATGAAGAGGCCCTTTCTTCTCATTTTGGTGTTACTGCTTCTTTTCATCCCAGCCAAGGAGCTCTGTGCCCAACGCGCCGTGGTGTTGGCCGAGACCCTGAATGTGAGGTCCGGTCCCGGGACGCAACACGAGATCATCGATAAATTGAAGAAGGGGGATTCTTACCTCATTGACAAGATAGATGGCAATTGGGTTCAGTTGGCGTGGCCCATTGAGGCCTGGGTGTATAAAGGGCTCGTTAAGATCGAGGAACAGACCGCCAGCCTCGATCAGCTTCAGATAGATTTTCAGAATTGGCTCTTGGATAAATACTACCGGATCAGGTCAGTTGAGTTTAAGAACGATTGGCAGATTTTGTTAAAGATGAGGGAATACCCATCGAGGAATACCTTGGTGAAAATGGCCAAGGAGATTGCTCTGGAATACAAGAAGCAGACCGGTTATTCACAACGGCCGGTGGTGGTAACCATCTTCTGGGGAGACAGGCCATACGTAACGGGCAAGTATTGACGGCTTCGTAAAAAGTCCAACTGCTGCGTTACGGTTCATCTTTCGTCATTGCGGCGTACTGGTAAGTACGCCTCACTCCTCAAGATTCGCAAGCCTTGCATTTGGAGCTTTTTACTGTGCCGTCTCATTTTTGACTTTTTACGAGTTCATCAATATTAACCCCCCAACTCTTTTNCTGCTAAATCGCTATCATCCCGGTAAGGAAACCTCACCCCAAATACCTCTCCAAGAGNTTCAGCTTCAAGNTATTCATNGCTCCCGGNAGTCCCTTCTCCCTCTGCAAAGNCCTTATTCCGCAGACGATGCAGACCGAAAGGGGGTCCACCTTCTCTATNCCCCTGGCATCCCGCATACTGGGATTTCCCAGNAGCTTTATCCTCTGGTTCGCGATGAACTGATCCAAATNCCTTAAGGCGTCATAGTCCGGGGTCCGCCTTNCATGCTCCGGTTTTTTGAGGACTTTTCTTGCCCCAATGTGGAGCGCATTGGACCACGATATCAGCCTCTCTTCTTTGATCTCCCTTCGCAAGATTCCAAGGATATCGGTATGTTCGATATTCCACTGGGTAATTTCATCCATTCTTTCGTCATAGGACTTTAACCCGACTTCCCCTCCTCGAGGCTCAGGCTTTTTCCCGCCTCCCCTCAGTGGCTTACGTCGCCTGAAGAACATCATAGTAAGGCCAGTTCCTTTCCGAGAATAGAAAGTTACCCGACGCTTTCGGGTTTTACGGTTTGCCGGGAATCCCGGCGTTCAATTCAGCAGGGCCTTTAGTCCGCGCGTTGATTGCAGCGTGTTGTAGGCAAAAAAGGGAAATCTCAATCATCCTCAGAACGTGTATTCAACGCCTTAAAATCCCTGGGTGACAAAAGCCTTGATGGGTCTCGTCCGCTTATCAGTTTATCCCCGAATCGATCAAGCGACTTGCTCGCATCATCGTATTTCTTCCTTGCTCGTTCAATATGCCCGCCAAGGGTTTCGTACTCGTCCTTGAAGCGATCGAAATCCCCTTTTATACGTGCCAGATACTGCATTATCTCTTGGGCTTTCTTTTCAATCTGCAGGCCTTTCAATCCTAGTGCAAGAGCTTGAAGATACGCGTAGAAAGAGTTAGGGGAGACTGGGATCACGCGCTTCTCAAGCGCATAGCTGAGCAGGCTCCTCTCCCCTCCGAGCCCTTCATCTTTGATAATGGTTTCATAATATACGTTCTCAGCCGGGATATACATTAATGCAAAATCGAACGTCCCCTCGTCAGGGAGAATATATTTCTGAGAGATGTTATCAATATGACCCTTAACAGCGCGTGTGAATTCCCGCTTATTCTTCTTGTGCTCCTCTGCCTCCGATGATGCAATCATTCGTTGAAAGCTCTCCAGGGGAAACTTTGCATCTACAGGGACCATTCCAACTTTTAGGACTATTACGGCATCAACACGATCGCCACTGCTGAAGGAATATTGAAGCTTGTAATGTTCTGGGGATAGGATCTGCGAAAGTAAATCCCCCAAGAGAAGTTCCCCTATCCCCCCGCGTAATTTCGGTGCTCGCAGGATATCGCTGAGGCCGGCAATATTTTTGCCAACCTCCTCCATATGCCGGCTCGCTTCAGTTAGTCGACCGAGGGAGGATTGAATTTGACCGAATGATTCGGTTGTTTGACCCTGGAGCGTCTTCGCCTCAATGAGCTGAGCATTCAGTGCGTCAATCTTGGCACCCGTTTGGCGGTAAATCCAAAAGATCGAAACGAGGATCACCAGTATGCATAAGGCTATGAGGACTATAAGAATTTCCATAGGGAGCCCCTTCTGAGATGGCTGTAAGTGGCTACAAATTAGTATAGCAGTGTCGGTAAACTTGTAAACCAGTGGCTTAGGGATCTTTAACTGCCCGCAGCGACTACCTTCTATGCTATCGTAAACCGGTTTCCTCTCTTTCTAATAAAACCCTCCCTTTGCAACTGGATGAGATTTCCCTTGACCCGTTCAGGGTCCATGCCGAGTCTTTTCGCGATCTCCTGCTGGGAAATGGGCGATTCCGCCGTGAGAGTCCTGAGTATCATTCCCCGGATCTGTCTGTTGGATCCTTCAAATGGAGGCTGTTTTTGATAATGAGCGCTCTTACGGTTCGGATTTTGATATTGTTTCTTGAGCATCACGCCATAATCCATGAGGGCAAAGTACCATTTGCGGGGGTTGGAAGTATCGAGGGTTTCCTTCACCAGTAGGAGGATTTCGATATCTTTGACATCGTTTTCCTTCTGAAAGAAGTGATGGATAAAGGCCCTCCGTATGTTTGTTTCAATAAAGACGACGGGCTCGTTGAAGGCGAAGGCACAAATTGCACAGGCGGTGGCCCTGCCAATTCCCGGAAGGGACATCAGGGCTTCTGGAGATGATGGAAGATTTCCTTGAAAATTCGTCACTACCATTTGGGCAATGTTTTTTAATGCCATTGCCCGGCGATTGTATCCCAGGCCCTGCCACAGTCGCAGAACCTCACGGAGGGGGGCCTGAGCGAGGGAATCGAAATCCGGAAGGGAATTGATGAATTGTTCATATTTTTGGACAACCCTTTCCGTCTGCGTCTGCTGGAGCATAATTTCCGAGACGAGAATATGATACGGGTTATGGGTCTTCCGCCAGGGAAAGGTGCGGCCGTGTATTCGATAATGACGATAGATTGCGCTTTGGAATCCGCGAACCCTCGTGGGTGTCAAGCTTATTCCCCGGTTCGCGGTTACCCGGTGGGGAAGATCGTTTTGGCGGTGTGAACAGGCGCTGGATTTCCCTTTCATCTGATGCCCCTCATTGATCTACGCGGGCTGGCACTTCGGACAGGCATAGGTGATTCGTCCCCCCTGACGGAAGAACTCGATGGTTGCCTTACAGCGAGGACAGGGCTTTCCGCTCTTTCGGTAAATGGAAATCCAATTGGCCTTCCTCCCCATAGTTCTCATCCACGTTCGGGTTAATTTCAGTATCCAGCGGAGCATTTTATGCTTGTCATCGTCCGAGAGGCTTCCGACCGACTTACGAGGGTGAATGCGCGATTGGAAGAGAATCTCGATGCGGAGGATGTTCCCGATGCCGGAGATCACCCGTTGATCCAGGAGGACTTCCCCGATCTCCCGGGCAGGCTGTTCTCCCAATAACCGGAAGAACTGCTTCGTGGAGAAATCGGGTCGAAGGGGGTCGGGTCCCAGGTTCCCCCATCTGGGGTCACCTTCAAGCTCGGACTTGGTAAGGAGCCGGACGATAGGGGTTGAAAAGGCTACAACCTCGTGGTCCCTTGTTCGAAGAATGAGCCGGGCCCGATCGGGGGGTTTGTCCCAGGCCTCTCCATTGCGGTAGATTCGCCAGGATCCCCACATCATCAGGTGGACGAGAAGCACCCGATTATCGGGAAAATGGATCCGGAACTGCTTTCCATGGGCTTCAACGTCCTGGATGCGGAGGCCTTCCAAGGAGGGCTCGAANTGCTTCAGCTTNCGGATGCCGAACTCCACCCGAACCTCTNTGCCTTTNAGCACCTTCCGCAACCGATTGGCGTAGTGGTGAACGAGCGGACCCTCCGCCATGGGCTACTGCACCTCCCGTCATACACACCACATTTTGAATAATCCTTCTGACTCCTCTCAGGATGAGTCCCTTATTTTGTACTATACATCGAATTTATCCGGAATTTCAGGTAGATTTGGGATTTAAGGCAAGCACGACGCTCGATGAGATATGATAGATGCCAGAAAGGAGGACTGATATGAAAGAGGCCATCTATTTCAAACTTAATGATAAGCCAGTGAACGTGACTGTAGATGGCGACCGAATGCTCCTATGGGTTCTTCGCACCGATCTGGGGATTACAGGGCCCAAATACGGTTGTGGAGCGGGCTTGTGTGGGGCCTGTACCGTTCTCGTGGATAATGAACCTCTTCTATCCTGTCAAACGCCTGTAAAAGAGGTTAAGGGGAGGGAAGTACTTACTATTGAAGGATTGGCTGAGAACGGATGGCTTCACCCCCTCCAGAAGGCATTTATGAAGCACGATGCCCTTCAATGCGGGTTTTGCACTCCCGGTATGATTCTCAAGGCGCACAGCCTGTTATCAAAAAACGCCAGCCCTTCGCGAGAAGAAATTATTGAAGGCATGGATGGGAACTTGTGTCGCTGCGGGGCGTATGTGAGAATCGTTGAGGCCATAGAGACCGCCGCCAAAGAGATGAGAGGAGGGATGAAGCGGTGAAAAAAGATGCGGGCGCATATCGGGATTATGATGAGGGAATTATCGCGTCCCCCTTACCGGTGAATCGCCGACAGTTTCTCAAACGTTTGGGCGTCCTGGGCGGAGGGATCGTTATCTATTTCACCCTGGCGGACTCCCTTACATGGGCGCAGAGGAGACGCGCAGGGTTTCTCGGTTCACAGGTGCCTACTGATTTCAACGCGTTCCTGAGAATCGGAGCCGATAACAAAGTCACCTGTCTTACGGGGAAGATCGAGATGGGCCAAGGGCCTATAACCTCTTTGACGCAGATGTTGGCGGAGGAACTCGATGTATCATATGACTCCGTCGATATTATCATGGGTGACACAGATCTCTGCCCATGGGATGCAGGGACCTTCGGGTCCCTCAGTACCCGTCACTTCGGGGTGTTTCTCAGAGAGGCGGCCAGCGAGGCCAAAGGTGTTTTGAAGGAGTTAGCAAGCGACTACCTCATGTGTCCCGTTGGCCATTTGCAGACAAAGGATGGAGTTGTCTTTGACAGAACCAAACCCCACCATCGCGTGACCTACGGTCGGCTCACGCGAGGCAAGATCATAGAGAAGCATCTGAAAAAATTACCTCCCTTAAAGCCTGTGTCGGATTTCACCATCATGGGAAAGCCCTATTTACGTCGGGATTCCTATGAGAAGGTCACCGGCAGGGCCCAATATGCCGCGGACATTCGCTTGCCGGGTATGGTATACGCCAAGATCCTGAGACCACCCGCCCACGGTGCCACATTGAAGAGCGTGGATACCTCAGCCGCCGAGAGAATGAGGGGCGTTCAGGTCGTCCGAGATGGTGATCTCATCGCAGTGCTCCATGAATACTCCGATGTTGCTGAAAAGGCCCTGGCCGAGGTAAAGGCTCACTATGATATGGCGAAGACGGGTATCGACGAGAGAAACATTTTTGATCATCTTCTCAAACTGGCGCCGAAACCGGTAATGGCCTCGGAGGGAGGGGATCTCGAAACGGGGGAAGCACGTGCTAGCACCATCGTTGAAGAAACCTACCTGAATAGCTATGTGTCTCATGCCCCCCTTGAAACGCATACTGCCGTGGCCGCCATTAAAAAGGGGAAGGCCACTGTGTGGGCATCTACCCAGAGGCCTTTCGGTGTCCAGGAAGAGGTAGCAAGTGCCCTGGGTTTTCCTACGAAAAATGTCCGTGTTATCACTCCCTTCGTAGGTGGAGGATTTGGTGGAAAGAACTTCAACGAGCAGGCCGTAGAAGCAGCTCGATTAGCCAAATTAACGGGAAGTCCGGTTCAGGTTGCCTGGAGCCGGAAGGAAGAATTCTTCTACGATACCTTCCGGCCGGCTGCGGTTGTTACCATAAAATCGGGAATCAGTGCCAGGGGTGATATTGTCCTCTGGGAGTACAGCGTGTATTTCGCGGGTCAAAGGGGGTGTGATCAATTCTACGAGATACCTCATCACCGTGAAGCCGTCTACGGGGAGTGGCGGGGAACGAGCCCGGGTTGCCACCCGTTTGCTGTTGGTCCCTGGCGAGCACCAGCCAATAATACCAACACATACGCTCGGGAATTGCATATGAACATCATGGCTTCGAAGGCAGGCATAGATCCCCTGGAATTTCGCTTAAGACATTTAAGGGATACAAGAATGATAGGGGTGCTGAAGGCTGCTGCGAGGCAGTTCGGCTGGAGATCGTCAAAGACACCCAGTGGTCGAGGGTATGGCATATCCTGCGGCATAGATGCGGGTACCTACGTGGCCACAATGGCGGAGGTTGATGTAGAAAAGGGGAGCGGAAAAGTGCAGGTCAAGCGAGTTGTTTGTGCCCAGGATATGGGCCTTGTGGTGAATCCAGAAGGGGCTCGGATGCAGATGGAAGGCTGCATCACTATGGGATTGGGGTATGCGTTGGCTGAGGAAATTCACTTCAAAGACGGCGAGATCTTCGACCTCAATTTCGACACCTATGATATTCCCCGCTTTTCATGGCTGCCGAAAATCGAAACGGTTCTCGTCGAAAACGCAAATCTGCCGCCCCAGGGCGGTGGAGAGCCGGCCATCATCTGCATGGGGGGCGTCGTCGCAACCGCTATTTACGATGCGACCGGTGCTCAGCTTTTCCAACTTCCGATGACGCCGGGGCGCGTCAAGGAGGCGCTCACAAAGATCTGAAATCGTTGAAGGTGTCACCACAAAGGCGAGGAATCTATGGGGAAGAGGCTGCGAGCCATCAAACGATCTGTCGAAATAATGGACAAGGAAGGCGATGTTCCTCTCGCTGTTATTAAAATTGGTCAGCAATCTAAGAGTTGCATCCAATGACTGCATCTCCTGACACTCAATCCGGCACATCAGGCTATAAATGGTACGTTCTTACCCTGGCGGCCTTAACCCATACCACTGTGGTCGGCATCCCCATGATGGCGATGCCTGTTCTCTTCGATGAAATAGCGAGGGAGTTGGGTTTAAACCTGGTTGAGATTGGGTGGATCTGGGGCATTGGTTTTCTGACCGGCATTGTCACGAGTCTAATCGGCGGTGCTTTGGGCGATCGGTTTGGCGCAAAACGGACGCTCATGGTTGGTTGTTTCCTGGCCGGTATTACGGGTGCGCTCAGGGGATTGTCAAGCGACTTTGTGACCCTGGCTGCCGCAGCTTTCCTCTTCGGCCTCATGCCGCCTGCCATTCCAATGAATGTCCACAAGACATGTGGAGTTTGGTTTCCGGGACGGCGCTTGGGGCTGGCCAACGGCGTTGTGTCCGCTGGGATGGCACTGGGGTTTATGTTGGGCTCGTTATTGAGCGCTACGGTTTTATCGCCCTGGTTGGGTGGCTGGCGGCAGGTTCTGTTTCTTTATGGTGCACTTTCAATTGTTGTGGGTATTTTTTGGTCGTTTACACGTGCTGTGCCCGCAGCAGTAGAATCCCCATTAAGAAAGGAAAAAGTTCCGCTGGGGCATGGACTGACCTACGTGGCCCGTATGAGGAACGTGTGGCTGCTCGGCTTGACGATGTTTGGAATCGGCGGCTGTGTCCAAGGGGCTCTGGGCTACCTGCCGCTCTATTTACGTGGGATAGGTTGGCCGGAAACCTTTGCAGACGTGGCTTTGGCTGCGTTTCACGGGGTGAGCCTGATGGCCGCTATCCCGATCGCTTTGTTGTCGGACCGGCTAGGTTCACGGAAGGGCGTATTGATAGTAGCCACCCTGATGATTTTCACCGGCGTAGCCCTGCTTTCATTGCCAGGCGGGATCTTTGTTTGGGCGGCAGTCATTATCGCTGGCTTTGCTCGTGATGGTTTCATGGCTATCCTGATGACCCAGATCATCGAGCTTAAGGGAGTCGGTACAATGTATGCCGGTACAGCCATGGGCATGGTGTTAGTCTTTTCCCGATTAGGGAGTCTGATTTCACCACCCCTTGGCAACAGCCTGGCTGATTCTCATCTGGCCTTACCGTTTGTTTTCTGGGCCGTGCTGGCCTTGGTAGGATTGCTTTTCCTATATTTTGTCAAAGAAGCAGGCTAACGCTCCGGCTAAGCGGCGGGCAAAAAAGCGCAGCGGATTTGCCCATCCGACTTTAGCCGGGGATATTATTAATAATGGGGGACGTCCTTAAATAATTAAGAAAACTTCTCAATCATTTCATAGTTTTCATTTCTCGCAATGATTTTATCTCTTTCAAGGACGCCTCCCAAGTATAAATTTATTTATTTAAGGGCGTCCCTTCTTTGACACGCAATGTCCTTTTTCAAGGGCTGACCCCTCTGACTCGATATTCTTTGGTCGGGGATTCATTTGATCCAAACTCCCAACGAGTGCGTTGAAATATGCGGGCACGTTCGTTTCAAAAGTGAGTTCCTTGCCGCTGAAGGGGTGTCTGAGGGAAATCGATAGAGCGTGAAGAGCAATCCGTTTGTGGGTCTGGTTTCCCTTCCCATACTTCTTGTCACCCACAACCGGGTGTCCGTTGTCAGCCAGATGCACGCGTATCTGGTGCTTCCTACCCGTCAACAGATCAACCTCCAGCAAAGCAAAGTCTCTTGTCTCTTTGAGTACTCTGTACGCAGTGTGGGACAGTTTCCCCTTCTTGGTGTCGGTTGTGGAATACACAGCGTGCGCTTTGTTCTCCGCCAGGTATGAAGTAATAGTCTCCGAGCGCTTTTCGCACGTGCCATGAACGACGGCGAGATATCTCTTCTTCGTTTCTTTCCACTGGCTCTGCAAACAGAGCTTTGCCTGTTCGTTCTTTGCGAAGATGAGTATCCCTGAGGTATCCCGATCCAATCGGTGAACGATGAAAATTCGGTTCTTGGACTTGGCGGAGCCCTTGCGGACATAATCTGTTAGGGCGAAGTAAGCTGTTCGTGATTTTTCTGTATCTGTACCCATCGTCAAGAGACCAGATGGTTTATCAACCACAAGAATATCTTTGTCTTCGTGAATAATCACGAGTCCTTTCGGCAGATGCTTGGTCTTCGTTCTGGAACGTCTACGCATGATGAGTGCTTTCTGGTTGAATTAAAGGGGGGACGTCCTTAAGTAATTAAGAAAACTTCTCTGCCGTTTCATAGTTTTCCTTTCTCGCAATGACTTCACCTCTTTCAACGACGCATCCCAAGCACAAAGTTATTTATTTAAGGACGTCCCCTTCTCCTAAAACATTCCTTTCAAAGGCGTCCTTTTTTGATTCCATAGTAGTCACTAACTCGTCTTGCTAAGACGAGCGTTGGTCTTTCTCATCGTGCCCAACGCTGCGGTTAAGCGGCGGCCACGAAACCTTGACCAAAAGGTTAGCTCAAAGTGTTAAAACCAACTTCACTAACCGGCGAGCTTGGGCCGTCCGCTTGTTAGCCCGCCCCACACGTGCGAAAACCTTGGCATCGAGCAGCTTGAGTGTATACTCAAAAGCCGTCATCACTCATACGACGCTATCAATGTAATTGGAAACTTCAATCAAGTTCAGGTCAGGGTCTCGAAAATACACCGATTCGATTTGACCAATCGCTCCTGTTCGCTTAACTGGGCCTTCAATGATTTTAACACCATATCGTTGTAAATGTTCAATCACACCTGCTAATGGGACATTTGTAATGAAGCACAAATCCGCAGAGCCAGGCGTTGGCCGATGGGCTTTAGGCTCAGACTCTTTGTCCATTTCATGCAGATTGATTTTCTGTGAACCAAATAGAAGCGCTTTTCTGTTATCACCAAATGTGACAACATCCATGCCAAGCACTGCCACGTAGAACTCGCATGTTGTGGCGATATTCTTCACAGTAAGGACAAGATGATCGAGGTGGTCTATTTTCATGGCCTTGTGAACCTTTTGGTTGTTCCGGGCGAGCTAACGTCCAAGTTCAGTTGTATGGGCGGACCAACACCAACCACGCTAGAACAACCAAAAACCGTTATCGGAGCAATCGACGTCCACAGCGCGCGCGCCCACGTCAACTGCAACGCTTTGTTAGGCCGCCATTTGCGACAGTTTGAATTGTCTCTTCGAGTAACTGGCACACAACTTCCGTGCTTGATTTAAGGTCACCGTACAACACTGGGCATTTATTTCTTCTTTTCTTTTTTCAATTTTCGTTTTTCCTTTGGATTAAGCTGGGCCTTTTTCTGTTGTTCCCTTTTGCCTTTGTCTTTTTTCCCCTTATCACCCATATCTGTTTCTCCTTGTTTGAAAGTGAATTGTAATTGTGGGGGACATCCTTAGGTAACTAAGAAAACTTCTCTGCCATTTCATAGTTTTTCTTTCTCGGAATAATTTTATCTCATTCAACGACGCATCCCAAGTACAAAGTCATTTATTTACGGACGTTCCCTATCCCCCCGGTATCCCAACCCATGACTGAATAGGTGGTATTTTTCAACAACGTCCCCCTTTCGAGACGTAGCTCAGTGTCGATGCTGAGTAAGGTCGAAGCATCGAAGGGTCCGCTACATGTGATCGTTGGGCACGAGGCTGAATTTAATATTTAAGATGCCACCCCCTTATCTTAACTTTCTGACACGTAATGACTCCCATCAGACGCCCCTATCAGTGGCCGCCTGCATGTCCTTGGGCAGACTATTCCGCATCTGCTAGTGCTAGATGATCTCGAATGAATTTCTGTATGGCCGCGACAACCTGTTCTTTGAACTGTGACGGGCTCTGTGCTACCCAAACTGTGAAATTGTACATTTCTTGGGTATCAGCCTTCAGCCATTTGCCGTTACCAAACAAGAACGTGAGCAAGGTGGTTATGGCAATCCTTTTGTTACCATTCTGAAAAGGATGGTTTTTGATCATGAGGTAGAAGAGAATACTAGCCTTGGCGACCAGCGTTGGGTATAAGGCCTTGCGTGAGAATCTCTGGAACGGGGTTACCACACAGCTTTCAAGCACATGTGGAAACCGGGTAGAGAAATCCGGTATTGGCTCGTCGAAAGAGAGATGTTCTTTCGCGAGTCGGAAAGCAAGGTATTCTACGTCCGCTATGGTGATGATTCTCACTATTCCTTACCCAACTGCTTCAGGACTTCTCCATATTCACGCACGGTTCTGCGAACAGCGGCGTCTATCCGTTCCTTGCCCCTTCTGGTTACCTTCTTGCCAAGGATATTTGCGATAGTCTGATCCGTAATAACGTAGGTTCTGCCTATCTTTGTGGCAGGGATCTGTCCCTTTTTGACCCGATTGTAGATTGCGATACGGCTGACCCCGAGAAGCTTGGCGAGTTCAGGAATAGTGAGGTATTTTTCGTTGGCCATGGTTCTTACCTGCAATGATGATGTTAACCAAACGCTTCTAAATTAACATAAGTTAACTTAGCATGCAAGAGTTAACTTAGGTTAATGTGATCCATACAAGTTAACAGGGGAAAGAGACAGACTTAGGCCCTTCTCAATGGCGATTTCGAGAGATTGGTGGTATGTGGTGGTATAGGGACACCCTTAAATTTGTCCCTTGTCAAGGGTTGACCCCTTTCCCTTCCCCCTAACTTCGGATAAAACCCCGATAAACTCAACAGCAGCCTTAGCCTCAGCATCCTTTACATCTGGTAACCACGGATGACCATGCCCTGTAACTTAAGGGGTTAGCCCTTGAGGGCGCCAGGAGAAGCCTGGCTTGATGGGAAAGGAGGTAGCCGATGTCTCCTTAAAAGTCAAGAATGGAGTCCAGGGGGTGGAAGTCC
>JGI2171J19970_10001218_pt1 | contig 14322 bp, 11 predicted proteins | sample DeeMarSWOR324_28_FD_19970 | JGI IMG/M metagenome (IMG submission 19970) | reverse complement strand
CTGGAGCGCTCCGAGGCGGCTCGCTGGAGCGTCTTCTTTGCCGCCAGTCTGCTCATCGTCCCGCCTCTCATGGCCTGCCTGGCCTTTCCTGCGGGTGGGGGTGCCCCCTGGTTGGCGGGACGGTACGGCGCCTGGTGCGGGGGTCTGATGACCTCGGCGCTCAGCTGGGTGGGGGGCGCTCTGATTCTCCTGGCTCTCCTCATCACGACGCTGATCGTCAGCCTGGGTCTGGGTCCGCTGAACGCGCTTGCCCGAAGCGTGGCGGCCCTGCGGAGCGGTGGTCGAGTCACTTTGCGGGTTGGCGCCCTGGTGGCGGGTTGGGGTGTAGCGGCGGCCCACTGGCTCGGCGTCGGCTGGGCCTGGCTGCGCGGGCGCTTCCAGCGGGAGGCCTTGCCGGATGCCGTGTCCCGGGAAGCGAGTGGCGGGGAAGCCGTGCGTGAAATCGCACGATCTCGTGTGCTGGGTCCCCGGCGGCGGCGGAATGGGGGTGCCGAGACGGCGACTTCCCTTGCTCCCGCTCCGTCAACGAACGGTCATCTTCCGCCCCTCGACTTACTGTCGCCGCCGCCTGATCGCGACTACTCGGTCAGTCAGGAGGTTCTGGACCGGCTGGGTGAGACCCTGATCGAGACGCTCCGGACCTTCAAGGTGGAGGGGCAGATAGCCGGACGCACGACCGGGCCGGTGGTGACCCAGTTCGAGGTCGTGCCGGCGTCCGGCGTGAAGGTCGGGAAGATCGCTGCGCTCGCCGACGATCTCGCGCTCGGCCTGAAGGCGCCGTCGGTACGGATCATCGCCCCCATTCCGGGCAAGGGCGCGGTGGGCGTCGAGGTGCCGAATCCGCAGCGGAAGATCGTCTATCTGCGCGAGATCCTGGACTCGGAGGCCTATCGGACCAGTCGGGCCGAGCTGCCGCTGGCACTGGGTGAGGATGTGACGGGCCGCTTCGACATATCCGACCTGGCCCAGATGCCGCACCTGCTGATCGCCGGGGTCACCGGCTCGGGGAAGTCGGTGTGCATCAACGCGATCATCTCCAGCCTGGTCTACCGACACACGCCCGAGCGTCTGCGACTCATACTCATCGATCCCAAGATGGTCGAACTGGGGGGCTACAGTGTGCTCCCACACCTGAGGCACCCCGTCGTGACCGACAACAGCGATGCGGCGACCGCCCTGAAGTGGCTGGTCTATGAGATGGAGCGCCGCTATGAGTGGCTGTCGGCCAATAGTTGTCGCAACCTGCGGGAATTCAATCGGCGGGTCAGCAAGGGCGCGACGATTATGGCCCCGCCCTCGGAAGGCGGTGCAGAGTTGGAGGAACCGCGCATCCTCCCCTATATCGTGCTGTTCATTGACGAGCTGGCGGACCTGATGATGACAGTACAGAACGAGATCGAACGCCCGCTGGCCTACCTCGCGCAGAAGGCACGCGCCACGGGCATCCACCTGGTGGTGGCGACCCAGCGACCGTCGGTCAACGTCATCACGGGACTCATCAAGGCCAATTTCTCGTGCCGCATCGCCTTCCGAGTCGCATCCAAGGTGGATAGCCGAACCATCATCGACCAGAACGGTGCCGAGACTCTGTTGGGCGATGGCGACATGCTCTTCATGCCGCCCGGCCAGGCGGAGCCCAAGCGCATCCAGGGTACCTTCGTATCCACCGAGGAGACCGAGCGCCTCGTCAAGTGGTACCGTGCCCGCGCCGAGGCGGAGCGTGAGCTCGAGGACGACATTCTGGAGGTCGTGCGCCAGCGCGAGCTCGAGGAGGCGGAGCTGGAGTTGGCGGAAATGGCACCCGCAGACCGGGACCCGCTGTTCCGTCGAGCTGCCGAGGTCGTCGTTCAACACCAGCAGGGTTCCACGAGCCTGCTGCAGCGGCGGCTGAAGATCGGCTACGGGCGGGCTGCACGGATCGTCGACCAGCTGGAGCAGGCGGGGATCGTTGGGCCCTCTGAGGGGTCGAAACCACGTGAGGTATTGGTTACACTACAGGACCTGGACAGAATCTGCACCGCTCGGGACGGCTAGAACGGGTCGGGGGCGAAGATGAACGAGCTTGCCATACTGCTGACGCTGATTTCTGCGCTGGGCCCTCAGGGGCATTCGGCCATCGACAGCGCGGAGGTCATCCTTGCCAGGGCCGCGGAGGCCTATCGGGTGGCGACGACTTTGCGGTCGGAGTTCGTGCAGAGGATCGAGATACCGGCGCTGGAGGCCGAGAAGGAGGGTCGGGGCGTCGTATTCCAGAGGAAGCCCAACTACTTCCTGATGAAGTTCGACGAGCCGGAGGGCGACATCGTCGTGGCCGACGGGCAGTGGTTCTGGATGTACTATCCCAGCGCGCAGCCGGACCAGGTGGTCCGTACCGCGATTGACCGTACTTCGGAGGGCGCTACCCTGGGCGGCCAGTTCCTGGTGAGCCCGACCGAGCGCTACGTGGCGACTTACGTGCAGCGGGACGTTGTCGGCCACCGGCCCGCCTATCTTCTCTCGCTCGTTCCCAAGTTCGAGGCACCCTATACGCTGGTACGCGTCTGGATCGACGCGCAGGACTATTTGGTGCGGAAGTTCGAGATCCACGAGGAAAACGAGACGGTACGGACGATCACACTCTCGAACGTCGAGGCAGGCATCGACCTGCCCGAAGACCTCTTCCGCTTCACCCTTCCGCCGGGCGTCGAGGTGTTCACGCGGTGAAGTTCTCCGTCATCACGCTCGGTTGCGATAAGAATACAGTCGACTCAGAGCGTATCGTGGCCACTCTCGTGGCCCACGGAGCGGACTACATCGCGGAGCCGCGCGACGCGGAGATTCTCCTCGTCAATACCTGCGGTTTCATCGATGCGGCGAAGGAGGAGTCGATCGATACGCTTCTGCAGGCGGCGCGCCTGAAAGATGCCGGCCAGCTGCGCGTGCTGGTGGCCGTGGGTTGTCTGGTGGAGCGCTACCGGCGCCAGCTTCGGCGCTCGCTCCCTGAGGTGGACCTTTTCCTCGGACTCCGCGATCTGCCCGAGCTGGTCCCACAGCTCGCCGCGCGTGGCTTGCTTGACGGCCGTGTGCAGAAACACCCCGGCTCGCGCCTGCCTGTCGGTGGCCTTCGCCACGTCTCCTACCTCAAGGTCAGTGAAGGTTGCGACCACACCTGCGCCTTCTGCGCGATCCCGCTCTGGCGCGGCCATCACCGCTCCTTCGACCCGCAGGCGCTCGTCGAGGAGGCAAAGGCGCTGGAGGCGCGAGGCGTGGTGGAACTCAATCTGGTCGCCCAGGACTTGGCACACTACGGTCGCGACTTGGACGGACAGCCTGGCCTGCGCCAGCTGCTCGAGCAGCTGCTCGCGGCGACCGGCATACCGTGGTTCCGCTTGCTCTACGTCTATTCAGCCGGTCTGCGACCGTCGCTGGTCGAACTGATTGCCCGTGAGGACAGGCTCCTCCCGTATCTCGATATGCCAATCCAACACGCCAGCGCGCGGATGCTGGAGCGCATGCGACGGCCGGAGCGGCCCGACCGGCTACGCGAGCTCATCGCCCGGCTGCGCTCGGAAATCCCAGACCTTACGCTTCGCAGCAGCGTCGTCGTGGGATTCCCCGGCGAGACCGAGGAGGACTTCGAGGCGTTGCTCGACTTCATCGGCGCGATCGAATTCGATCACCTGGGCGCCTTCGCTTTCTCGCCGCAGGACGGGACAGTGGGCGCGGCGATGCCGGATCAGCTGCCCGATTCGGTCAAACTGGAGCGCCTGGCCTCGGTGAACGAGTTCCAGCGCTCGATTGTGGCCGCGCGTAACCGGGCCCGCATCGGCACACGCGTCGAGGTACTCATCGATCGTGTGCCGGATGAGCGCGGCAGCCCACCGCAGATCGAGGCACGCATGCGCAGTCAGGCTTACGAGATCGACGGGGTGACCTACCTCGAACGCTCGGAGGTCGCCGTGGCGCCGGGTGACCTGGCCGTCGCCACCATCAGCAACGCCGATGACGCGGACCTTTGGGGCGTGGCGGAGGAGCGGGTCCGGGCTGGACAGCGGCCCAGCGAGCATACCGAGGCGCTGAGTCTGGACCTCGAGACCGTATGGGGCAGATAATTAGAAGTGAGTTGTCGCGACAACTGTGTGCCCGCTATCACCGTGAGTGTCTGAATGACGGCGTCTTCTGCGCGCCGTCGCCGTTCGAGGCGGGCTTCATCTCGACGGCGCAGCGATGCGGACATCGATGAGAGCTTGGCTGTAGTCGAGGGATCGCTCGCCAAAGCCACGGATCAGGGATAAATTCGTCGCCGCCGGTCGTGTTGCCGGCGCATGAAACGTCCTCACGGATGACGGGAAGGGAACGGACGACGATGGAGATCAAGGCGCCGCATCGTCAGCGCACGCGGCGTGTGATGGTCGGTGACGTGCCTATGGGTGGAGGCGCACCGATTTCCATTCAGTCGATGACGCTGTCCAGCCCGGAAAACCTTAAGGGCTCCCTAGAGGAGATCCAGCGGCTGGCTGAAGCCGGAGTCGACATCGTGCGCACGGCGGTTCCGAGTGAGGCCGCAGCCGCGGCACTGCGTGAGCTCGTCAGACGCTCACCGGTGCCGTTGGTGGCGGATATCCACTTCAACTACAGGCTCGCGCTCGAGGCAGCGAAGGCGGGGGTGGCGAAGCTCCGCCTCAACCCGGGCAATATCGGCGATGCCTCGCGGGTGCGGGCGGTGGTCGAGGCGGCGCGTGAGCGCGGGCTGCCAATCCGTATCGGGGTCAACGCCGGCTCCCTGGAGCGTGACCTGTTGGCGAAGTACGGCGGCCCGACGGCCGAGGCGATGGTGGAGAGTGCCCGCCGCCACGTGAGATTGCTGGAGGACGAGGGGTTCGAGGACATCGTGATTTCAGTGAAAGCGTCCCGTGTCCCCTTGATGATTGCAGCTTATCGCCTGGCGGCGAAGCAGTTCAGCTACCCGCTGCACCTCGGTGTCACGGAGGCAGGCACACCGCGCGCCGGGAACATCAAGTCGGCGGTCGGGATCGGTACGCTGCTGGCGGAAGGCATCGGGGATACGCTGCGCGTCTCGCTGTCCGCTGACCCGGTGGAAGAAGTGCATGCTGCCCGGGCGATCCTCGAGTCGCTTGATCTGCGCCGTGAGAGCATTCGCATCGTCGCCTGCCCCGGGTGTGGTCGGCTGCAGGTCGATCTGATCCGCCTGGCCGAGGAGGTGGAGGAGCGCACTCGCGACATTCGCAAGCCGCTCACCGTCGCCGTGATGGGTTGCGCCGTGAACGGACCGGGCGAGGCACGCGAGGCCGACATCGGGGTCGCCGGCGGTAGGGGCGAGGGACTGCTCTACGTTCGCGGGAAGATTGTCCGCAAAGTACCCGAGTCGGGAATCGTCGATGCGCTCATCGAGTTGATTGATGAGGTCGAGCCCGACCCTGAGCGGGCCGCCGCCAGCGGTTTGATCACTTGGACTCCTGATTGGGATGAAGCTGGAACGGCCTGAGTACCCTAGCGCCTGACCTACCTGGATGACTGCCATGGCGAGTAGAGAGGCTATTGAGGTCGGGATCGTCGGCTGCAGCGGCATCGCGCAGATCGTCCATCTCCCTATCCTGGCGCAGTTAGACGGGACGAGCGTGACAGCTGTCTGCGATATCGACATCGCGAAAGCCGAGACAGTCGCTGAGCGATTCCAGATCGCTGCCGCTTACTCATCGATCGAGGAGCTGCTCGAGCACCCCGACCTCGACAGCGTGATCGTCTGCACGCCCAACCACGTGCACGCGGAGCACACCGAGCTGGCGCTGCAGGCTGGCCTGCACGTGCTGTGCGAACGGCCGTTGGCTACGAGCCGCGAACAGGCGGCCCGGACGCTTGACTGTGCTCGCCAGGCAGGCCGGATCCTGATGGTCGAAAACAGCCACCGCTTCCGGCCTGACGCGTGGGCTTTGCGGCGCTCGATAAGCAACGGGGAGCTGGGGCAGGTCTTCCACATGCACGCCAGCTGGCAACGACGGCGCGCCCGCCGCCCGCGCATCAGCGAGTGGCGGCTGAGCCGCGAGTACGGAGGCGGCGTGCTCATGGATCTGGGGGTCACGAACCTCGACTTTTGTCTCTGGCTCCTCGGTTATCCCGCGCCCGAGCGCCTCACCGCCTACCTGCCCGACCGCGACGGAGACGGCGTTGAAGACACGGCGGTCGTGTTGATGAGGCTGGAGAGGGACGTGACCTGCAGTATCGAGGTGACCTGGGACCTCGCGGCCGTTGAGGATCAGCACAGCTTCGTCGCTCTGGGCGCCGCTGGTTTCGGCTCGCTCTATCCCTTCGTCATACAGAGGGTGACGCCCGGCGGAGTGCTCGACATGACGCCGCGCCTCGCGCCCGGGAGCGAGAACATCTACCGGGCCTCCTACCGGCGCGAGTTCAGCTACTTCATATCCGTGGTTCAGGGCGAGCGGGAAGAGCCGCTCCCCGAGGAGCAGGAGGTCCTGCTGAGCATCGTCGAGGCCTGCTACCGGTCGGCGGAAGAGGACCGCGAGATTCTGCTGTGAGACATCCCATCCTGCCTCGCGGGAAGGAGCTCGGCCTCCCGGTAGTCAGCGGTATCCTTCTCACCCTCTCATTCCCTCCGTTCCATCTGCTGGTTCCGCCGTTCGTGGCTCTCGTACCGTACCTGGTATTCCTGCACTCCTGTCCAGCTGACCGCTCGGGTGCGGCCTCCGTTTGGCGAGCCACGCTCTGGATGGGTTTGCTCTTCTATGGAACGCTGCTGTACTGGCTGTTCACCGCCCTGGTCTTCTACACCTGGCTGGCGCTGCTCGGGTATGTCGTCACCGTTGTCGCGATGTCGGCCATGCTGGCCGCCGCGGGTCGGGCCGTACATCTGCTCCTTGTACGTCACGCGATACCGTTCTGGGCCTCGCTGCCCATCTTCTGGACCGCGGCGGAATGGCTGAGAGCTCACCTCGGCGATATCGCTTTCCCCTGGCTCGGCCTCGGCCACTCGCTGGCGGGCTTCCCCGCGCTGGTGGGCTTCGCAGATGTCAGCGGCGCGCGTGGGGTGACCGTCTGGCTGGTGGCGATCAACGCTCTGCTCGCCCATTGGTGGTTGGGGGGCCTGCGCCGGCGCTGGCCGCTCCGAGCCACGGCGCTGGCGCTGCTTATCGCTCTGCCGGTCGGCTACTCGTTGATCCGCTGGGGATCGCTTCGTACCCGGCCGGCGGCCCGGGTTCTTGTCGTGCAGCCCAATATCCCGGAGGATCTCAAGCTCGAGCGCGCGGCGGCGGTGGACAGCAGTCGCCGGGCGCTGGCTCAGCTCACCGGTTCCCGGCTCGCTCGTTCCCCTGGTGTCGAGCTCGTCGTCTGGCCCGAGACTGCGCTGCCAACCTCGTTAGACTGGGCACCGGATTGGGGGCCCTGGGTGGCGGCGCTCGCCCGCAGCAACGATGTCACGCTGCTGTTTGGCCTGATCGATGTCGTGCGGTATGCTGACGGCGGCTATGACTACTACAACGCCGCTCTCTTCCTGGATGATCAGGGCTCGCCGGCCGGCCTCTACCGCAAGCACTACCTGGTGCCCGTCGTCGAGCGCGTCCCCTTCGTGCCTGTAGGCTGGATGCGCTCGCTCCGTCGCAAGGCGTTTGCCGAAGAGTGGCGGCTGCCCCTCGTGGGCAACGTCAGCGGGTTCCTCCAGTATTTTGGTGGCTTCGGGCGCGGTACGGAGGAGCTGGTCCTCCGCGTGAACGATTCCGGCTTCGGCGTCCTCATCTGCTACGAGTCGATCTTCCCCGCGCTGTCGAGGACGTACCGCCGTGAGGGGGCGGACTTCCTCGTGAACATCACCAACGACGCCTGGTTCGGACGCGAGCGGCCCTGGTGGAGCCGGACGAGCGCCCTTTACCAGCATCCGGCGCATCTGGTGATGCGCGCGATCGAGAACCGCATGGGCGTCGCGCGAGCCGCCAACACTGGCATCTCGCTGTTCGTCGATCCGCACGGCCGAATCCGCGAACCCACACCGCTGTTCGAGCCGGCTACCCGCGTCGCTACCGTCGAGACGACCGACGGCATCACCCTCTATACTCGCCTGGGCGATTGGCCCGGCTGGCTGTCCGCGGTGGGCGCGGCGCTGTTGCTGCTGTGGAGTTGGTGGCGGGCCCGGCAGCGGACCGGCCAGCTGGCGGTGGGCCCGTGAAGCTGCCGAACCCTAGCTTGTCAAGCGGCCTGGTGGCGCTTGCCCCGGGCTGGCGTGCTGCTAGATTACACCCTGGGACGACGGCCCCCACGGGGGCCGTTGCTTTTCTCGTTGCGACTTCGATCTCAGGTTAGTCAGATGAAGGAAGGAATCCATCCGGAGTACAAGACCGCGCTGGTGACGTGCGCCTGTGGTAACACCTTCACCACCCGGTCCACGCTCGAGTCCATCCACGTGGAGATCTGCTCACGCTGTCACCCCTTCTTCACGGGTCGGCAGAAGCTCGTGGACACAGCCGGCCGTGTCGAGCGGTTCCGGCGCAAGTACGGCAGGGCGGAGGCCGGGAAATCTCGCTCCAAGAAGCCCGCGGCCGCGCGCGCCAAGGCCGCCAGCGAGCCGCCGTCGCCGGCCAGCGGCGAGGAGCAGAGCGAGTAGGCCTGCGGGCAGGTCGCTCTGCGAGCGGCGATTCCCATGACAAGTACTGAGCGGCTGAGAGAAAAGCTCCGCGCTGCCGTCGAGCGCCGGGCGGAACTGAACCAGCTGCTGGCCAGCCCCGAAGTCATCGCGGACCTGGAGCGCCTGCGCGAGCTGGGCCGGGAGCACGCCGGGCTGGAGCGCATCGCTGAACTCGGGGGCGAGCTCCTGAAGCTCGACGATCAACTGGAGCAGGCCCGCGAGCTCGTCGAGACCGGCGACGACGATGAGCTGCGTGAGCTGGCTCGGGGCGAAGTCCGCGAGTTGGAGGCACGGATCGAGCAGTTGGAGGCCGAGGTTCGGGATCTGCTGGCTCCCCGCGATCCCCTGGATGACCGGGCGGCGGTCATCGAGATCCGCGCCGGGACGGGCGGTGACGAGGCCGGCCTCTTCGCCGCCGATCTCTTCCGCATGTACACGCGCTTCGCCGAGCAGCGCCATTGGAAGGTCGAGGTGCTCTCGACCAGCGAGGGCACGCTCGGAGGTCTCAAGGAAGTCGTGTTCCTGGTGCGCGGGCGGAATGCTTACGGCACGCTACGCTACGAGTCCGGCGTGCACCGTGTTCAGCGTGTCCCGGAGACCGAGAGCCAGGGTCGTATCCACACCTCGGCCGCGACCGTGGCGGTTCTGCCTGAGGCCGAGGATGTCGACATAGAGATCGACCCTGAGGACCTCAAGATCGACGTCTTCCGGTCCTCGGGCCCCGGCGGCCAGAGCGTGAACACGACGGACTCGGCCGTTCGCATCACGCACGTACCTACCGGCCTCGTGGTCAGCTGCCAGGACGAGAAGTCGCAGCATAAGAACAAGGCACGTGCCCTTAGCGTGCTGCGCAGCCGATTGTTCGACATCAAGATCGCTGAGCAGGAAGCGGCGCGTGCGCAGGAACGCCGGCTGCAGGTCGGGACGGGCGACCGCTCGGCCAAGATCCGCACCTACAACTTCCCCCAAGGCCGGGTCACCGACCACCGCATTGGCCTGACCCTGCATCGACTGCCGGAGATACTCGACGGTGACCTCGATGAATTGCTGCGCGAACTGCGCCTGGCACGTCGGGAGGAACGTCTGAGCGCATGAGCGGCGCAAGACGGGAGCAACATCCGGTCTCCGACTCCCAGGTTCCCGCGATTAACAAGATGTCGACAGTCGAGGAGGCGTTGGAGAGAGGGTGCCGCACGCTGAGCGCTCGTGCAGGCGCTGAGGCGCGCCGGGAAGCGGGCTTCCTGCTTGCCGGAGTGCTGGATGTGGCGCCGGGCCAGGTCACGCTGCAGCGCCGGCGGCAACTCGCCGAGCACGAGCGCGACGAGTACCTGAACCGGCTGGCGCGTCGCGCCCGCGGTGAGCCTCTCCAGTACATCGAAGGACGTGCCGCCTTCCGGGAGCTCTTACTGCGAGTCGACCGCTCGGTCCTCATACCGCGGCCAGAGACGGAGCAGCTGGTCGAAGCGGTCCTGGGATGGTGCCGCGGGAAGGAAGGCCTCAGTGGCTTGGATCTGGGCACCGGCTCGGGCGCGATCGCCATCAGCCTCGCCCGCGAAGCGCCGTTCGAGCGCGTGGTCGGCGTTGACATATCCGCGCAGGCGCTGAATGTTGCCCGCTACAACGCGGACCAGGCTGGGGTGGGCGAAGTCGTAGAACTGCGCCTGGGCTCGCTCTTCGCCCCGCTCAGCGCCGGAGAACGATTCCAGGTCGTGGTCTCGAATCCGCCCTATGTCGCGAACGGCGAAGCCGAGTCGCTGCCGGAGGAGGTGCGCGATTGGGAGCCCGCCGTCGCGCTCTATGCCGGCCCGACCGGATTCGAGGTGATCCAGCAGATTGTCGATCGCGCAGCGCAGTACCTGGCGCCAGGTGGTCTGCTGGCCCTGGAGGTAGCTCCAGGTGTTGCCGATGCGACGCTCGAGCGCCTGCGGGCGGGGGGCGCCTATAGCGAGCCACGAGTGATTCGCGACCTGGCTGGCCAGCGTCGGATTGTCCTGGCCGAGCGTTAGCGGTCGTGTAGGGTGACTTCAACTCGTTCGGAAGACGTGCATGAGGCGTGCGATTGAACGCCGCTTGGTCGCGGTCCTGCAGCCGATCATCGACTGGTTGGTGCGCCGGCGCGTTCACCCGAACGTGCTGAGCTCGATCGGTTTCTTGGTGACGATGAGCTGCGCGTTCGCGTTCCATTCGCACCACGTCAGGACCGCCGGGGCCTTGATACTGTTGGGCGGCGTGTTCGACCTCTTCGATGGACGCGTCGCCCGGGCGACGGGGCTGGCTTCCCAGTTCGGCGCGTTCTACGATTCGACACTCGACCGCATGTCCGAGATCGCCGTCTACCTGGGGATACTCTCGCTCTACAACGACTACCGGCTCGTGCTCGGCGATGTAGGGATGATCTACGCCGTGATGCTGGCCATGGCGGGGTCATTGATGATCAGCTATACCCGGGCACGGGCGGAGGCTCTCGGTGTCGACTGCAAGGTTGGACTGATGCAGCGCGGCGAGCGCGTGGTGGCGATCGGCCTGGCAAGCCTGCTCTTCGGAGAGAGCGGGTCGGGGCTGGCGCTCCGCGTGGTGATCATCGTGCTGGCTGTGCTGACGAACCTGACCGCTATACAGCGGGTCATCTGGGTGTACCAATACACGCGGGAGCCCAAGGCCAGCGGCGCCGGACCTGGCGCTGGCCCAGGCGATCCGCGAACCCGCAGTGAACAGCTGGCTGCCGGAACGCGAGAGGGGAAAGGTGACCGATAAGCAGACGGAGCATCCGAAGATCGCACCGCCTCGTGGAAGGCTCGGCGTTCTGTTGCCTGGCCTGGGCGCGGTGGCGACGACTTTCGTTGCGGGCGTGGAGGCGGTTCGGCGTGGCTTCGCGCAGCCGATCGGCTCGATCACGCAGATGGGGACGATCCGGCTGGGTAAGCGTACAGAGGCGCGAACGCCGCTGATCAGAGATTTCGTGCCCCTGGCGAACTTGAGCGATCTCGAGTTCGCTGCCTGGGATCCCATCCCCGATGACGGCCTGGAATCGGCACGAGTCGCTGGAGTTCTCGGGGAGGCGCACCTGCGTCAGGTCGGGGACTTCCTCGCGACGATCAAGCCCTTGCCCGCGGTCTTCTCGCAGGACTACGTCAAGAAGCTCAAAGGCGAGAACGTCAAGCAGGGCGCGAACAAGCGCGAGCTTGCCGAGGCGCTGCGGGCGGATATTCGCCGCTTCAAGGAGGAAAGAGGCTGCGACCGGCTCGTGATGGTCTGGTGTGCCTCGACGGAGGTCTTCCTGAGCCCGGGGCCCGTGCACCAGTCGATCGAGGCCTTCGAGGAGGGGCTCGAGAAGAGCGATCCCGGGATCAGCCCCTCGATGATCTACGCCTATGCAGCGATCCAGGAGCGCGTGCCCTTCGCGAACGGAGCGCCGAACCTGACGGTGGATATTCCAGCGCTCCGCGAGCTGGCGATCGCCAGGCGAGTGCCGATCGCCGGCAAGGACTTCAAGACGGGTCAGACCCTGATGAAGACCATTCTGGCCCCCGGCCTCAAGGCGCGCATGCTGGGTCTGCAGGGATGGTTCTCCACCAACATACTGGGTAACCGGGACGGTGAGGTCTTGGACGATCCGGAGAGCTTCAAGACGAAGGAGGAGTCGAAGTTGGGCGTGCTGCACCATATCCTGCAGCCCGATCTCTATCCGGTACTCTACGATAACTTCTATCACAAGGTCAGGATCAACTACTACCCGCCCCGCGGTGACAACAAAGAGGGTTGGGACAACATCGACATCGTCGGGTGGCTCGGCTACCCGATGCAGATCAAGATCGACTTCCTCTGCCGGGACTCCATCCTTGCCGCACCCATCGTCTTGGACCTGGCGCTGTTCCTCGACCTGGCGCAGCGGGCGAACATGAGCGGCATTCAGGAGTGGCTATCCTTCTACTTCAAGAGCCCGATGACTGCGCCGGGTCTCTACCCTGAGCACGATCTCTTCATCCAGCTGACGAAGTTGAAGAACACGCTCAGGTGGCTGATGGGTGAGGTGCCGATCACGCATCTAGGCGTTGAGTACTACGACGAGTACCTCCGCGAAGCCTAGGCGCTCGCGAGCGAAGCCGATCGGTCCCCTCTTCATCGCCTTCGAGGGCGTAGAGGGTGCCGGGAAGAGCACCCAGATCCGGCGAGTCGCCGCTGCGCTCAGGGAGCGCGACATCGAGCCCGTCGTGACACGCGAGCCGGGCGGCACGCGGGCAGGTGAGGCGATTCGCGCGGTGGCACTGGACCGGGACCTGCACCTGGAACCCGCGACCGAGCTGTTGCTCATGTTGGCCGCACGCTCGGTCTTCGTGCGCGAGGTCCTCCGCCCGGCGCTCGAAGCCGGCCGCATCGTGCTGACCGACCGCTATGAGCTCTCCACCTTCGCCTACCAGGGTGGCGGGCGCCAGCTGCCGCTGGCCATGGTCAAGCAGCTCAACCAGCTGGCCACCGGCGGCTTGCGCCCCGACCTCTGTGTACTCCTCGACGTGGACGTGGATCGCGGCTTGGCTCGCCGGGCCGGAGGCGCGAGGGACCGGATCGAAGGTGAGGATCTCGACTTCCATCGACGGGTAGCGCGGGCATATCGCGAATTGGCTCGCGAGGAGCCCAACGTTGCATTGATCGACGGCCGGGGAGAAATTGAACAGGTTTTTGCCGCGGTGTGGGAGGCCCTCTGCGCCCGCTTCCCGGAAACTTTATCGCCGCGACAGGGTTAGTAGAGTAGCACACGAAAGTCAGCCCCGTGCAGCTAGAATCGGAGGAGCCATGCAGTTGAAGAGATCCGTGTGGGTGCCGGCCGCCGTGGGGCTGCTGGCGATGGTGACCGGGGGTTGGTTGCTGCAGCAAGGGACGCAGGGCAACGTCTATCTGAAGCAGCGGATACTCCAGGATGTGATCCGGACGGTATCCGATCGCTACGTTGACCAGATTGACCCTGCCAATCTCTATGACCTGGCCGTGGAGGGTATGCTCGAGCGGCTGGGCGACCCCCATTCGACTCTCTTGAGGCCAGAGGACTACTCGGATCTGCGGTTGCAGACGACGGGCGATTACGGCGGCCTGGGGATCCGCATCGATGAGAAGGACGGCTGGGTCACCGTCGTGCAGACCCTGCCCAGTACTCCGGCCGATCGCGCGGGCCTGCGCCCCGGTGACCGGCTGGTCGAGGTGGACGGCGAGTCGATGCGCGGGTGGACGTCCGACCACGCGGCGACGGTATTGCGTGGCCCCAAAGGCTCGGCCGTTGATCTCAAGATCGCGCGCGTCGGCGTGGACAAGCCGATCCCGGTTCGAATTGTCAGAGATGATATCCACGTACAGTACGTGATCGGCTTCATGTACGAGCCCGGCATCGGCTACATCCTGCAATCGCAGTTCAGTGCGAAGTCGGCGGACGAAATCCTCAGGTTGGTGGACTCGCTGTCGCACGAGGGGATGAGGGCGCTGATCCTCGACCTGCGGGACAATCCCGGCGGCTTGCTGGACGAGGGCGTCGCCGTCTCTGACCTCTTCCTGAAGAGCGGCAGCGAGGTCGTCGAGACGCGTTCTCGCATTGCCGACCAGAACGAGCGCTACTACGCGGAGCAGCGGCCGATCGATCCGGGCCTGCCGGTCGTCGTGCTGGTGAACCGATACTCGGCCAGCGCCTCAGAGATCGTGGCGGG
>JGI2171J19970_10001214_pt1 | contig 14329 bp, 11 predicted proteins | sample DeeMarSWOR324_28_FD_19970 | JGI IMG/M metagenome (IMG submission 19970) | reverse complement strand
GTTTTTGTCTTGGGCCATGTTGATGATGCGTTCGGGACGGAAGGTGCCTTCGGTGTCGATGTAGGCGGCTTTGGCGGCGCATCCGCCTTGATCGGGGGGCAGTTGGACGCTGACGCAGATTTGGTGGCAGATTTGGGTTTTTCCTGAGCGGAAGGCTCCGGCGAATTCGGTCATGGAACCAGTTTCAAGACCACCGCCAAGGAGTGCATCGAGTTCACGGCTGTTGGTAGTGATGCGTTCAATGGTTTGGCGTTTTTTCCAGAGTTGATCCGCGGTTTCTAGCCCGATGCTGGCGAGACGTTGGGCGGATTCGATAATCTTTTGGGCTGTGTTAGCGCCGATGCCTGCGAGGCTAGTGAGTTCTTTGACGGAGGCTGCGGCGATGCCTTCGATGGTGCGGAAGCCGCATTCTTCGAGTTTTTGGGCGACGGTGGGTCCGACGCCATCGATTTTTTCGAGTTCTGAGGGCATGGTTCTTCCATCCGATGATTGGTGCATGATGGGATTCAGACAGAGTGAGTGGGGAGACCTTGCCGAAAGTATTCAGACACGAGGCAAGGGGAATCACACACCGGTGATTGTGTACTGTGTCCCCTATTATACGTACTGGTCTTTTAGCGAGAGGTGTCCAACCCACGTGTTTATTCTTTCCTCATCAGAATCGGGGCTTTATAATCCTTAGACACCCCGCAATGAAAGTGAAAATAATAAATCCTATCTTCTAGATCGAAGACATCATCTTGGCGAGTCCAAGATTTTGAATAGTTATCTTGGTTGGACGCCCATCAGTGTCACAGCCTCGTCGCTTGTAAAATTCAGTCAAGGACTCCTCGAAATCTTTGTGACTGATAAACGCTGTGTAGCCTTTGGTGGGTCCATCTGGGATAGGCTCGTTCATGAACCGGTGTGGAAGAACATCATACCTTCGGGGTGCATCATCGTATTCACGGTTATTGAACATCCGGGCTAGGAGCCAGATACGATTAGCTGCTTCGTTCACTGATTCTTTGGTTGCCTTAGCTCCTGTTACAGTTTCAAGTATTTCCGCACAGCCCTTAATCCCTAGCCGGGGTGAAATTGAGTGAGTGAAGTGACAAATTATCAGCGAATCTTTGAGCACTTTCAGATTTTGTTGCTCGAGAAGTGAATCTAAGACTGTAGTGGCACTAGCGTTGGGGGGTTCCGTAGTTGAAGGCCACCCACGAAGATGGCTTGGTCCAGCTGCAGCAGTTGCGTAACTAAGACCCAAACCGAGTTTACCTCGCGGATCCCAGGCAGGATACTCCAAACCCTTTGTATGGACGGCCACTTGATGGGCTTCACCATCCAATTCCGAAGCGAATTGTCGAGTACCCTGGGCGAGTCGGTCACCGATACCTTCACGATTGGCTATCTTTGGAAGGAGCTCCAAGACACTGTTAGCATCACCAAATTCAATCTTAGCGCCTTTGAGCTCATCGGGCAACAGTCCCTTTTGTGAGAGCTCCATGAGGAATCCGATCACGTTCCCTATGCTGATGGTATCGAGCCCCAATGCGTTACACAAGTGGTTTGCATGAATTATTGCGTGTGTGTCAGCTATCCCTAAATTTCCACCCATTAAGCCCAAGGTTTCATACTCGGGAATAGCAATTTTGCCAGTTTGTCCAGCAGGAGCCCACTTGAAGTCAGGCTTTTTGAACGTCCAAGCACAACTGATCACACAACCCTCACAGGGCGTCCGTCGCTTATCATCATGATACTTTTTCTCAATGCTTTCATCAGATATTTCCTTATGCCCCTCAAAATGGGTTGCTTGAAAATTCCGGGTCGGGAACATACCGATACTGTTTGCGTAATCTACAAGCCATGGTGTTCCGTGGTAGTGGAGGGAGTGCCCTCGTCTTTTTGCTTTTCTTGACCGTTGAACAAGTTTCTTGAGGAGGGATAATTCTTTCTCAGAATCCGGTGTGGGAATCCACACTTTTTCTGTTTGGATGGCAATGGCTTTCAACTGCTTTGCTCCAAAGACAGCACCTAATCCGCCGCGACCAAAATTCCGGAAATAATTATGTGTTAGACAAGCAAACCGAACTAAATGTTCTCCTGCTGGACCAGTGGAAAGAACTTGGGTATTGGGGTCTGCTTTTCGTAGCGCCAATTCGGTTTCATGTGTAGTTTTGCCCCAAAGATCTGTTGCATCGTTAACTGCGTGACCGTTGGGACTAATTTGAATCCAGGCCGGTTTTTCAGATTTCCCTTGAATGATGAGTAAATCATAGCCCGCTCTCTTCAATTGAGGACCAAGATTACCACCCATCTGACTATCGATGTACAGATTCGTTAGCGGGCTTTTTGAAACCGCAGCAATTCTTCCGGTAATGGGAATACGAGTGCCTTGGGCAGGACCTGCTGCCAAGTAAAACCGATTCATAGGGTCGAGAGGGTTAATCCGTGGTGGAACTTCTTGATACAGATAGTAGGTTCCCAAGCCCTTGCCTCCAATGAATTGATGCAAGACTTCTTGGGGAATCGCCTCTTCACGAATTTGTTGAGTGGTCAAATCAACGCGAAGAAGTTTACCTTGCCATCCAAACATCTAGTTAACATCCCGTTACTCTGGACTTTGGCATTGAGGATGATAAAACCTTAGCGTATCTCTCAAACCAGAAATAGATTGGGGCACCGGGGTCTTCCGGTATAATAATTCATTTAAGGCGCCATCTGACCCGACACTATAATACTGCTCAATTTCGTTTTGAGCAAGACGCCAAGGGGCTCGAACGTGCAGTGGAACACAAATACTCCACCCAGATGCTTGCAATCATAGTACTCGTTACGCTTATTCCATTCTTCCTAACCTCTTCAGAGCAAGAGCTAATTCCAAACGTTCTAGCAACTTCCGTCGAGTGGGATCCAACAGGACCTTTCGCTGACCGGGCAGTATTCCATGTAATTTCAAGTCAGGACCAACAAATCGCTGCTTTAATCGATGGAAGTCTTGATCATTTAGCCGATAGTGTCAAAGCCACTTATGTTGAAACCCTTGAAGCCAACCCGAATATCGAAGTAACCCGTACGAAAGGACTCAAAGTTGGCATCATGGCTATTAATTGTGAACGTTATCCCTACTCAATTCCAGGATTTCGCCAAGCTCTTGCCTTAGCGGTGGATAAACATGAAGCCTTATCGATAATGTGGGAGGGGCTAGGGTTTGTTCTCGACTCACTCATTCCCCCAGCAACCGGTGTGTGGCATAACAATCAAACCACACCGAGTTACAAGGAATCACAAGTTGAAGTTGCACGAATTGTCCTCAACCAAGCCGGGTTCATCGATATCGACAGTGATGATTTCGTTGAGGCACCGGATGGGTCAGACTTTGTTTTTCGCCCTCTCTATCCCTCTGAAAGTTCAGGATGGGGTGCGGTAATGGCTGCCATGCAAGGTTATTGGACTGATGCCGGTATTCCAGTAGCCCCTCAAGCAGTCCCAGATATCACATTAAAAGCCCTCATAGAGACCTATCCACGTGATTATGATGCTGCAAATATCGAAATTGATTTCCTTCAACATAACCCACTACTCTTAGAGAACTTCGTTAGTGACCAGATTCCGAATTCTGGATGGAACTTCATGAACTGGTCTAACAGCACCTATGACAACTTGATTGATCTCATGTTAACCTCATCTGATAAAGATACAGTCCTCGATGCAGCTCATGATGCACAGCAAATCCTCGTAGGCGATATGCCCATGCTTGTGTGGTATACCAATTTAGAAGTCAATGCCCACCGAACAGACACTTGGCAAAATTTTGTAGTTGTACCAGGTTACGGGACAGGACCTATGAATCGTTGGACTCCACGAACAGTCCGCTTAAGATTTGGAGACCCATACCGCCATCCAACAAGTGGAACCGGTGGAGTCTTCGACACACTCATTAGCGAACCAATGGATTCGCAAAATCCATTAACTGCGAAAAAAGCATCAAGTCGGTACATCTTAGATCAGATATACCTCACTCTTACAGGATTAGACGATCCATTGAACCTTTCAAGTACCCTTAATGGAGGCGGTCTTGCTTTCGAGTGGTCCAAAAGAGAACTCCCCGAAGGCTACCAATTCGACTTTATCTTATACGGAAATACAACCGATATTCCTCCGGCTTTACAAACGTCTGAAATTGATGGATACTATCAATCTTCCCCTGCATATTGGCATGACATGGGTGGTGATTTTGGAGGAAAAGTTACCGCCCATGATGTTGAATTTAGTTACAATTTGATTGTCGATAATGCAATTCCAGAGTACATCAAACAAATTCCCTATTTGAATTCCTGTGAGGCGATTGATGATTACCATGTACGCATTACGACGAACGGAAAGAGTTACTGGGCCTTTGATTATATCCGAAACTGGGTAATCCTCCCCAAGCACATCTGGCAGGGAATCCTCAGTCCACTCCTTTTCACGAATTCGAAACCCATCGGCTGTGGCCCCTACCAATGGTATAGACGAATTGAGGGTGAATATGTCGAACTCGTATTCTGGGAGCATTACCATGATGGTGTTCCCGGACACACGTTCGGAGCAATTCCTCCTGTAAATTATCTACTCGCCTATCTTTCCGTGGGTATTCTAATAATCGCAATTATTATTCTCGGAAGTTACTTGTACCTCCGATCAAGATAACCATCAAATTACTCAAAAAAGCTGATTTGCTATCCTTTGATAATTTGAATTTTTTTGCTTAGAATATGAAGATATGCCTTGTTTTTCCCATTTTTTGTAAAAAATATCATTTTTTATACGAAACCTTTTTGCACTATCTTACGCTGTACGCCTTAGGGTACTACCTGGGAAAGGGTGAAAGTGTCAAGCAAGTTAGCACCCTCTGACATACATGAAAGAGTCACAGATCGCCCAACAGATTTTGGTATTAAAGTAGTCATGATGGGCGATGGCGCAGTGGGTAAAACGTCACTTGTACTCCGATACACCCAAAATACATTCTCACCCGAGTACAAACAGTCTTTAGGGGCAAGTTTTGCGGTCAGAGATTTAGAAATCCAAGACCAGAATGTCAAACTGGTTATTTGGGATGTCGCAGGTCAACCCTCATTTCGCCAAGTCCGCCGCCATTACTATAGCGGAGCTCATGGGGCCCTCCTACTATTTGATGTCACAGAACCACGAACCTTTATGACCCTCCAAAACTGGTACAACGACTTTCGGAATGTAGTTCCTGACGGAGCAATAATTCTCATCGGTAATAAAGTAGATCTTGAGGAAAGTCGACAAGTCCCACCGGAAGCAGCTCAAATGCTGCAAAACTGGTGGAACATCCCTTACATCGAAACCTCCGCTGCAAACGCCACTGGTGTCACTGATGCGTTCATCCTTGTTGCAGAAAATGCTCTAGAACGGGCAAAATCTCAAATGCGACCAAAAGAAGACTAATCCACTTTTTTGGAATTTTTCACGTTTCGTCTCATTCAATTCATTCTACAGGTTGTTTCTTTCTATCAAAGTTACTTTCAGTGTGAGCCCGTCGACTCCTTCAACCAAGATGGGCGAATTTTGACGAATCTGATTTTGTGATTGGGCATTCCAAACTTCACCACGGACTCGAACTCTGCCAACCCAAACATCCGACTTGATTTCCCGAAAATCGCTCAATGCCACGCCTTCTTGACCAATTAATGGATCATAAACGGGAATGTAGGCACTGGTCCAATAGGAGTAAATTTTCACAAGCGTAAAGATGACGAGTCCAAATACAACCACAATCATCCCTGGGAGTATAAGCCACGGAACAAAAACACTGAGAACCACAAAGGCGATAGTGGCAATTATGGCCTCTTCGATGACATTAATGATGATGAAACCATACAACCGCCTTCGAGATCTTTTCTCTTCTTGACTCATATCCTAACTCCTTTCTTGATTCCCATAAGAGCTCATATGTCATGTAAACTTCTAGATTCATAGAAAAAAGACTATCCTTTCGGTAGCCTTTTACCCCAAAGTGTCATGCACTTACATTTGGAGGCAAGTAGGTTATGATTGAAGAAGCTTTAGCAAACGAGCTCAATCTCCTTCGAAAACTCGTCGAAATCAACACCACCGTCACCAGCGATAGTCGAACGGGCTACGCTGAATGCTCTGAAATGATCCGCCTTGAAGCCCAACGAATGGGTCTAGGCACAGAAGTGTTAGACGGACGAGATGTAACTATCGATGGCGATTCACGACCAAATGTGGTGGTTTCACTTGAAGGAACATCCGATGTGAATCTCATCTATGTAACTCACCTCGATGTCGTCCCCGCTGATCCTGAGAAATGGAAAACGCCACCATTCCAACTCCGAGTAACAAAGGATCGAGCATATGGTCGCGGTGCTGCGGACGATAAAAGCAATATCGTTGCAGCCATGTCAGCAATGGCTGAATTAGCCCAAGGCGAGCCCGAGGTTAACATCAATCTCCTTGTCACTGTTGATGAAGAAATTGGCGGGAGAGCCGGGATTGAGTACTTATTCAAGGATTTGAAGATGCGTGGCCATGCGGGAGTTGTCATTGACAGTGCCCCTAACTATGTCAGTATAGGGGCTAGTGGAGCCCTTTGGGGTCGAGTAACCATCAAAGGTGAAGGAGGGCACAGTGGATATCCCCACAAGGCAGATAATGCCATTTATCGTGCTACAAGATATATCGACAAACTCCGGGAATATCATTCAAAGGTATCCAAGGTTCGAAGCAAGATCCCCGCTCCTCCACAAGCTCCGTATCCTAAGGTTCATGGTCGATTCACAATCACTATGATCCATGCAGGGGAGAAAGAAAATGTAATTCCTGGTGACTGTGAAATCCGGTTTGACCGTCGTTTGACACCAGAAGAAGACCCAACAAAAGCTCAAGCTGAATTACAGGATTATCTGACTAAAGTTGCCAAAACTCAAGGAACCACGATAGATGATTTCCAAATTCTGAATTCCATCAATGGGTACTTTACCGATGCCAAACACCCTTTCGTACAGCATTTTTCAACGATTACTAATCAGGTCGTAGGTAAACAATTACCCATTGTTGCCGATTTAGGGGGTAATGATGGAGCCCAATTGGCTGAAGTCGACATCCCTGTTGTCTGCTACGGGACAATTCGAGATGACACCAATTATCATGCACCCAATGAATTCGTCTATCTAAAAGACATTCAGACAGTTCGGGATGTACTCACCACCTTAGGGAAGAGTCCCGCAAGTATGTTCACTTAGCTCATAGAGAGGGATTAATTTTAAAAAGGATATAAACTGCTGTCAAATGCTACAGACATAGACTAATCCGCATAGGGTGCAATTGGCGCCAGCTCCTCTAACCAGAATAAGTGGGGATTTAAGGCTAGTCTGAAATAATGCCAGAGCTCGTCTAGCCTTAACGCAAAAGTTTAAGGTCTCCTCTCCCCTGTCTGAACGGTTATAGGTTTAAGTCGGTGCCAATCACGAAGCGGGGTATTGAAAATGGCAAAATTCACACCAAAAACCAAATCGGCGTCCACAACGAGTCTTGAGCAGAATAGCGTTATCCGGCGTGGAGAAGTAGCTGAGTTCTTCCGCAAACGTACGCAGCTTGTTGGTTTCTCCATGGAACTTCACAAGTTTACTCAGTACTGTGCCGAATTCAGTGACAACGCTCTCGACGCCATAGAAACCTACTACTGGAAACGTGTTGCCAAACCTCAGAAACGTAATTCGGCACCCCTCCAGCTTGCTGAACCTCCAGAAAATGTGAATTATTTAGAAATACCACCCATCCTGAAGATTACTCGTCGTCCCACTTCTGCAACGGCGATTTCTGAACGAATCAAACGAATAGTTGCGCCCATTCGAGACATTATCAACCATGAACCGGTTCTGTTGATGGTTCTTCAGGAACTGGAAAAACCTGAAATCCTTCCCTCTGAGGTTGCGGGCCGTAATCTGTTGATGTATAGCTTTGAAACATTGGATACTGGTATCGGTATGACGAAACGGGATCATCAACAATTCGGTCTTTACCTAGCGAGTAGCAAAAGCACTGAGTTGTGTCAGACACGTGGAAGTCAAGGATTCGGCGCTTCCAGTGCCTTTAGTGATGCCCAAAATACTACCGGTCGCCCAATCTTAACGGCCAGCCGACATCCAGCAGAACGTCAAGGTCATGCCTCGATTTTCTTCACGACAAGTAAGAACAAGAAAGATTACTTGCTGAAAGAAACTTCACTCCCCTTGTCCTTCAGTCATGGAACTTATCTCCAACTTTCGTTTCTCAATCTTCCATATCGACGTGGCTATGCTGATGAGTATGTCCGTCAAACATCGTATTTGAATGCTCACGTTAACATCATTTTCATTGATCCCTACAATGAAATTCATGTATATCCGCGTCGTGTTCGAGAGTTCGTCCGAGAACCTACCTACGCTATGCCCCATCCTGCCTCCACCAGTATAGGTGACTTCCAAGACCTCATTCGCAATACATCCTATTCGACGCTCATTGATTTCCTATCAAAAAGCTACTGCAGGTTAAGCAGACGAAAAGCCTACCAAATTGTTACCCAAGCCAATAAACGATATCAAAAAAATGCAGTCGCTTCCACCCTGTCACCTAAGAAACTCACCTCAGAACAAGTAAAAGCTCTGTACGCGAGTTTCATTTCTGAGAAGTATTATGCTCCACCAACAGAAACAGTTGTACCTGTTGGAGAAGCCGTCATTCGAAAAACTTTACAAGAAATTTTTGATGCCGAATTTGTCGAAGCGGTAAGTCGTCCACCAACCAGTAGTAAGGGCTTAGCATTCGCGGTTGAAGTCGCAGCCGTCTATGATCCAAAACTAGCTACCCAATCTGGTGTAGGTGTCCTTTACCGATTTGTGAATCGAACACCGAAACTACGAGATAACTCAGACTGTGCTATCTGGAAAGCGGCCGCCTCAGTAAATTGGCGGAATTATCGGATGGACGTTGCGAGTAATGGGTTACCAACCGGTCCGGTTCGCCTTGTAGCGAATGTCGTCGGACCGTTTGTTCACCTTATCTTCAAAGCCCAATCCAAGCAAGCATTAGCTGAAGATGACATTCTCCTGCGTGAGTTGAAACTTGCCTTCGAAGAGGTTGGACGAAAACTTCGTCGTCACATTGTTCGGGTCATTGCCAGACGGGAGCAAGAACGCCGTGCAGACGCCCTCTTAAAATATGCGCGACAAGTTGCCCGTTCTATAGTCGCGATTCAATCTTCCGATTCCAAGATTTCAAAGAAGCAGTTGGAGGCGCTCCCGCAACAGCTTGAACAGGTCATTGCAAAAATCGTGGGTGTAGATCAACCGCTACCAACTAACATCGAAGAAACCGAGGAGGTGGCAGTGGAATGAGTACACGAGCACGAAAACAGCGCACGAATTCAACACTTCCTCCTACTGAAGGATCATTTGCTGCAGTCCAAAAACTTCGAGCTTCTTACCAAGAATCCCAAACTGATCAGAAACTCCCTCGCGGTATTCGGATTGTAACCGAAAAGGATGTCGATATGCTTCACAGGGAGATACATAGCCTCGCTAGGAAACTAATGAAGGAAATCTCCAAGGGCAATCCTCCACAACTAGAACTCCCCCTCCGCGGTGGAGGAAATATCGTTTGGGATGAAGACAATGACCTCCTCTTACTCGGAGAAAAAACCACACTCCGATCCCTGGGTAGTCTTCGGACCGCAAAAGATGTCACTCGACTCATTCGCGTTCTCGAAATCGTCCACGAACTTCTCGAAAAAGACATCCATGCGACAAAACGTGAAGTCTTTTACAATGATGTCAAACTTTTCGAAGAACAACGTCAGAGTGATAATGCCATCGATGACATCGCTCCTTTACTCGGTACAAATCGCGAATCCACACATATCGTCGCAAGCGCCAAGGGAACGGTTCTGGGGCGTTTAGTTCTCGAAGACAGTGGAGATCGGATTGATTGTACACGTCTCGGGACTGGGGGTTGGTCCATCACACCGTTCTTAGATCGCGTCGAAATCTTAGAATCGGATGCCGAATTCTTGCTCATCGTTGAGAAAGATGCGGCGATGCTTCGCCTAAGTGAAGTTAAATGGTGGAATCGCTATCCTTGCATTCTCCTGACCGCTCGAGGGCAACCCGATGTAGCGAGCCGAATTTTCGCTCGGAGAATTGCGAAAGAGTTGAAAATACCTGCATTCACACTCGTCGATGCCGATCCCTTCGGTCATTACATTCATAGTGTATATCTTCGAGGCAGTAAACGGTTGAGTTATGAAAGTCCTTTCCTAGCCACACCAGACCTCCGTCTCTTAGGTGTCCTCGGGCGAGACCTTGACCGTTACAACATTCCAAAGGAATGTCGTCTCCGGATGACTCCTGAGGATATCAAACGGGCAAAAGCCATGATGAATGAACCCTTTGTGGCCCAAAATCCCAAATGGGTCGCTGACATTCGATTAATGGTTAAACGCAAAGAGAAGGCAGAAATCCAAGCATTGAGCAGCCATGGCTTCGAATTCCTCACCGAAACTTACCTACCAACAAAGCTTGAAACTGGCGATTGGATCTAAAAACTCAAATCGTACTCCCAATCTAAAGTATCTGTTTTGCAATGGTTGCCAGTGAGCCCGTTGGAGCCCTCTCAAAGGTCTTATCGAATGCTATGAGCTGCTCATAGAGTTGTGGAAGTCGTTTTTCTTCAATGAGCGTGGACGTGAGTGTAGAGATCGTAGAAATCAATTGAAGTTGGTCAGCGGACAATTGGACATCTCCCCATTTAATTTGAGACCATAAACGGGCTTCCGTATCATCGAGAATCTCTTCAACTATAAGATTCGCAAATTCCTGAGCGTCAAAGGTGTTTTGAAAACTCACTGGAAGAAAAAACCGTACAACTTCCCGGAGAACTAAACTCTTCGCTAGGACGGGAATGAAAAGAAATGGTGGGAGAATATTGAGGGCATTTGCATTGGGATGATATGCGGTTCCCCACCATTCCTGCTCGGGACGGCTTCTGGTGAAATATGAGTGAATTTGTGGTGAAGGATGTGTTCTACGCCGTATCTTGAAGAAAGTGCCAAGGATATGCAGACCTTCATGGAAGTATTGAGGTAGTACGCGAAGTTCTTGTTGCCAAGTTGGAGTGGGATCGAATCCTGTTTGAACAAAATTTTGCAGTTGAGATTGAAGGATTTCTGGGATTGTTTTATCTAAGATAATCTCAGGATTCAGAAAGAAATCGAAATCGTGCAATAACTCAATAAATATCAGTGGGTTGGGTTTGACCGTGTTGAGGGTGTGAGCGATAAGACATGCTCCATATCGTGAACTGGCCCGTCGTTTTCCCATGGCGTCTGGAAAGTCGAGAGGGTGTTTGGTTAATTCCTGGAGTAACTGCGGATTGTCTTGAAATGTTTCGGGAGCAACCGCTGACACATATAGAAGTGTGTTACTAGGATTGATGGTTCCAGTAAACCAAGGAATAAGAATCGTTTCTGCCATCAATGGAGTCTCACTCATATAGTCTATTGAAGAGTCGAAGATAGGTAAAAAGGGAAGGGGTTGGAGCGAAGAATTACCCAATCATAGGAGGGAGATTTTTCGCCCACAATTTAGATTATCGCTAGTCAACGTCTACTTCGATACGCCGCAACAGTACGAGAACATTCTTCTCGACTCCATTGATGTTAGGAACATTGTCCATAACAATTGTAGTTTTTCGTCCCGGAATCGTGAATGTCAAGCGACCAGAACGAAGAAGAAGATATTCAAAGATATCTGGAATTTCTTTGTAGAACATTACATTAGTTGTTCCATATCGTTCCACGTCACCCAAGATTCCATGCTTGAAGACAATTTCATTGTGATATATCTTGACATAATAGATGCGAGTTCTGAGCCAAGCGATGAAAATGACCAAACAAAAGATGACAATGAAGGCCAGCATCGAATTCCAGTTAATGAGGAGTCCAAGATTCGAAGGATCAAAGAACGGTAAACTCCCAGTAGAACTAGCATAAAGTGCTATAGCTAAAACAGCGATGACAATTACTAGTATAATGCCGACGATGAAGTTCTTGCCAAAGTCAAAGGTTACAAGAAGCAAATTAAAGAAGAATATGACAAACCAGACGAATGTCAGAAGAGTTACCATCCTAGAATAGAATGGCTCGGGAATGAAGAATTGGAATCCAAAAATTAGACTTCCGATAACCAGCGACATAATCGCCATTGGATAGAAGAGAACGGTTTTGGGGTAACTGCGGATTGTTATTTCTTGAACTTCGGGTCTAGGTGGTTCAGGTTTTTCAACTTCAGTGGGTTCAAACGGTTCCTCGAGTTCCTCAGTCATAGTAACCTCCACCAATACTGGTGAATCTAGAGACACAAGTCTCTAGCCGCTAATTCTTTGGAACCTACTTAATCTTTACTCAGAGAATTCAATTGGACTTCGGTATCGGTTCAAAATCGGATCAACAATAATCATTACAAGAAAGAGAGCCACAACCACCCAGACTATTGCTTGAAGGGCATCGATACTAGCAGTTAATGTTGCGATAGATGGAGGAAACCCAATGACCAAGACTTCTACAATAAACGTGGGAAGAAATCCACCGATTATCATGGCTGAAACTACACATAGGCTCATCCAGAGAACTGGTGACATCCTATTCCGGTAAAATGAGGGGATTCCTGTGCTTAATCCGAGGGCAATATTTCCAATCAAAGGAATGAGTGGAAATTCCCAAAGGGCACCACTTACACCAACGAACAAACCACAAAGGGCACCACCCAGTGGTCCAAGAACCATACCTGCCAGGAGCGGCATTAAGAATCCGGGAGTAAGAGAAACAAAAGGGGGAAAAATAGGAATAGAAATCTGTCGGAAAATCACACCAGTGGCAGTAAAAAGGGCTAATAAGGCAATCCAAATCGACGGAGAAAGTGTCCCTTTTCCAGTAGGTTGAAGGATGAAGTTAGGTGAAGTCAATTTCTCTTTCCTCAAAGAAATCTTAGATATCCTTGAGGATAATCTCTTTATCAGATTCGAAGAGGTCATGGGCAGTTTGGAAAACCTTGTCAAAGTTATCGACAGGAAACGCCTCTTTTTCCTCATCACATATCTGAAACTCAAGATTTTCCTCACCTAAGTAAAGAAAGGCACTGTAATAACCCCACGCTGAGACCACAACAAAACTCAATGAGGGTTCTTGCAGGTGGAGGTTACCATCACGATACGTGACAAAGAATTCGTTACCCTCCAAACCCCGACCACCATGTTCACGGATTGCACTATCTAGGGCCGTTAGAAACCGGGTAATCTGCTGAAGCGAGTAACGTAAACCATAGTTCATCCTCCAGCTAAACACTTGGGCGGTAGTGGTGTCTGTTTCAATGGGTTCACCATCAAATTTGAACTTCACACGACTTTTCACAGGTCCAACAGTTGCGTCGGTTTTACTCTTCATTTGTTCAGTTAATTCTTGTAAGAAATCGATTTGTTCAGTAAGGACAGGGAGGTCAACGTAGCCCCAGAGGGCTTTTCCTGATCCCGGGGCTTCTGTCCTTTCGATCACACTAAGATTAAGGGTGAGCGGTTCGGTTGCCTCTCCCGCACTGATTTGCAACTCAACCATTTCGCCAACAGGGTGTAATCGCACGTTCCATTTATCAGTAAGGGCTTGATGGATTTTGATTAATGGGATACCCTTCTTCCAGAGGAATAATGGACATTGATATTTGTCAGCCACTTGTACTCGCCTCGAGTTCTTGTTCCCTAATCACCCGTTGATATATGTTTCGAAATAGCAGAAGAGAAGTAAAATGAATACAAAGACAATGGATGTTACTACGTGCTTTGTGAATGTTGGGCAAGTAGTTCTTCATTGGTTTTGTTGAATCGAACAACGAGCTCAGCAATAACACCATCAAGAAAGACGGCTGAGGCAATTTCAAATTGTGTGCCCTCAGGCGTTAGGCTAGCCTCTTCACCCTTTTCTCTGCGGGCAACGTCTACTTTCGTTCGCCCTATTAGCTTCACGACTAAATCGCTCATCCGCCCAATCCAACTTTCCGGATAGCTGGTGATTGAGATGATTTGAGGATTTGAATCTAAATAGCTTTCAATAATGGCTTTCACAATTGCTGTACGTCCACTTCCGGAGATTACTAAGAGTAAATCGTCTTTGTGCAAATGTGGAACAGATCGACTGTTTGTAATGAAATAGACTGGTACGTTCAAGTGCTCTAGACGGGTTTGAAACATTTGTCCCACCATCGCAGAACGACCGCTACCAACCACGAAA
>JGI2171J19970_10001212_pt1 | contig 14336 bp, 17 predicted proteins | sample DeeMarSWOR324_28_FD_19970 | JGI IMG/M metagenome (IMG submission 19970) | reverse complement strand
TTACTCCACTTAATCCTAAGAGCATTTCCCCCGATAATGATAGCCCATGCTAATCGAGTACTCTCTTCAATGCAGTGGTTTCACAGTGTTTACCAATATATGGTTTGAATGCCTCCAGTACTATCCTTTTTGGCATTCTAATTCCCCCTTTTCTTATCACATGATAGCGGATTGTTCAATCCTCCGATACAGCCTCAACCTATCCTCAAACTTCACCAAACTAAGCAGATTTCCATATCGCGTCTAGTTAAATATTATCGTTGTTATCCCCGTTGTTGTTTTATTGCTATGGGTGGTTTTATCTTTGATGTGTTGATTCTTTTTTCATCTCATTGTCCTTTGATGGTATCCTATTTTTTGAATTAAGAATAGGACTTTGATTATGTACAGGGAGGGCTTTGTTCTTTTGGTAAGACTAGACTACAATATGAGATCTGCAATATAGAGGTAATATAATGAGTAGTAGTATTAGTATCAGAGAGCGAGCATTTGCCCCAGGCGAAAACTCTCTTTCCATTGGAATAGCAAATATTCACGCGGCAGTTCCTGGAATAGAAACAAACAAAAGGAAGATCCTTGAGACGATGGCGGTTTTTAAGGAAAAGAAGGTTAATATGGTCGTTTTCCCTGAGTTTTGTTTGTCCGGTTATTTCTGGGAGAACCAACAGGAATGCAGGGACTATATGAATTCAGCTGTAATTGAAAGGCACCATGACTGGATTACAAATATGCTTTTCCCAATGCTGGACGATGACCTTAACTACATTATCTTCAATAATATTAGAAAGGGCTCTGGTGGTTATCACAGGAAATATCTCAATTCTACCTATATCTTGAATAGAACCGTTGATTATATGAAAGAAGATTATATCTACGACAAAATCATGCTACCAGGAATAGAAAAGATCTATACCAGATCGGGTCTAGATGATAGACTCGTGATAGACACGAAATGGGGAAGATTTGGATTTACGACCTGTTATGATTATTGCTTTTCACAATTGTTACAGGAATACTCTAAGATTGACCAAATTGACGCAGTTGTACAGGTCGCATCTTGGAAAGGAACAGGTACGAGGGAATATCCGACGATGAATATTCATACTGACACATACTATGGGATGCTCTGGGATATGCTTTTATCGTCGCGTTCTGCAACGAATCAAGTCTGGACTATTGCATGTAATTCTGTTGGTGTTCACACAATTAGTGGGACTAGGTTTTGGGGAGGCTCGGGCCTATGGGCACCGTCTGGTATTAATATTGTACAAGCATCTCATTTCAATGAAGAGCTATTAATTATACATAATATCGATATCAAAGGTCAGAGAGAAATAGAAGTTGACGACCTCGAGTATGCCATTGATTTCAATAAAATATATCGGCATATCAAAGGCAAACGTACTTTCACCAGAATGTGAGTACCGGCACAAATATCTGCTTCTGAACTCCGATAATGAACAGCCCAGCCAACGGATTCGGAGAGGTCCTCAAGCTATCCTCAAACTTCACTGACAGTGTGCATCTCAGCACCATCATGAGAGAGGTGCCCTGTAGAGCTTCAGGCCATAACTGACAAATTGACGTTAATTTGACGTTAATATGTTTGGGACGGGTTGTTGCCAGCAAGCAATCCCTAATCAATTCGAGAATTTGACCTTCGTTCTAGTTGACTATAAAATAGACTTGGGTGAGTAAATCGGGTGACCGCCCCGATACAATCGGGGAGGAAAGTCCGAGCTCCACCGAGCAGGGTGCTGGGTAACACCCAGGAGGGGAAACCCTACGGAAAGTGCCACAGAAACACACCACCAGCGGCCCCGATAGCATCGGGGTGCGGGTAAGGGTGAAATGGCGAGGTAAGAGCTCACCAGCAACCAGGAGACTGGTTGACTGGGCAAACCCCACCCGGAGCAAGACCGAATAAGAGGGCTTAACTACTCCAAAGTCTCAAGGCTCTGGGGTGAGTTTAAGGTACTCGGCCGAGGCCCTCGGGTTGGTCGCTTGACCCTGATGGCAACATCAGGGCTAGATGGATGGTCACCACCCCGACGCGGTCGGGGTACAGAACTCGGCTTACAGATTTGCTTGCCCAAAAAATTTTTCTGGGGCTTATATGTGGCAAAGGACAGGGATGAGGCTCAAGCCTTAATCAGGGGTTTATCCAAGGCAAAAATAAGGGAGAAGATAGCACCTAAGCAACCATAAGCAAACTTGTTAAATTAGGGCTCCGGGCATAAACTAATTATATCATGGATGATATACCTCCCAAGCTTCGTGATTTCGTTCTCTTTTGTGCCCAGAGGCAGAGCCCGGAGTGGCCAGCTATTTATGATGAAATGACCAGAGTGGCCGGAAGGAAATTGTTCCAGGGAATGGGCTACACAGACCTTAAGCAATTGGGGTTATCCTTCTCCCTATCTAATGTGGATAAAACCATCCAATTAGTGAAACAAGTTACCTCTCAAAACCATCAGTTATAAGTATTTTGCAGTCCTTCATCCAAGATGTTAGCATTTTGTGGCCTTACGCATAATTTCATATAGAATCATCTCCCTCGAAAGCAATGGGGCTGAGTGAGGGTGAATTTACCCCTCCTTCTAACTCTCTCCCGCCAGGGGATAGAGAATAATAAGGAGGCTTGTTATGCAGATAGCTGTGCTTGCTGATACCCATATAAATAGACTTGAACACCTTCCCAAAAAGATAGTTGATAACCTCTCCACTGTGGATTTGATAATCCACGCTGGAGATTTTACCGATGTTCAACTGCTTAATGAGTTGAAACAACTAAGAGAGGTGAAAGCAGTCCAGGGTAATATGGATTCAAGGGAGCTAAAGACCGTACTCCCGGTCAAGGAAATAATTGAAATAGAAAATAAACGAATCGGTATAACTCATGGCTCAGGTGCCCCTTGGGGAATAGAGGAGAGGGTAAGGAAAGTGTTTGAGTCAGACCGGATTGACATTATCGTCTATGGTCACTCTCACCAATCCCAAAACAAGGTAATCGATGATATTCTCTTTTTCAACCCGGGAAAGGCCGCAGACTCTTTTGGTATTCTCACGATCGATGGAGAGACTAAAGGAGAAATAATCAGCTCTCGACTATGATTGTCTATCGTTTTATCACGATGGAACCATAGCCGACCACTCGGGAAAAATCGCCACTCGTATCTCCACTGGTGGCATATTTCAATAAACTTGCCCTTTTAGCTTTCATTTCTTTGGCTGCGACAATAGCTGAAGCAACCGGTCCATATCCACACATAGTACAATTCAGGCGCTCACAGCGCTCATACAGCTCTTCCTCATCAAGAGCAACTATGGCCTCTATCACAGAGTCATCTTTTTCCATGGCTACAGAGTGAGGTTCGTAATGTGTGAAATCGCTGCTGGCGATAATCATTAAGTTATCGCCTGCCTGGGAAATAGCTTTGCCTACCGTCCGAGCTGTTTCTATGTCCTGAGCCAACATAGTTATGGGCACAATTTTTACCTTCTTATAGAGGTATTGAAGCCATGGTAATTGCACTTCAATACTGTGCTCATGTATATGAGCAGTCTCGTCTGCTTTAATTGCCTCCCCCAGCAACCTTTGACCAAGTTCTCCGTTTATTTCCACCTCACCCAGCGGGGTGTTCCAGCCAGCTCCTGCCCATAGGGAAACAGGATATCCATAACCGGTATGGTTAGGACTAAGTATCACTGCAGTATCAAATATTCCATCATCAGCGAGCTCTTTATAGGCATGGGCTGCTACTGGCCCCGAGTATTGATAGCCGGCGTGGGGGGCAACGATAGCCACAATCTCCCTCAGTCCTTCACTATTGACCCGGGGTATGACTCCCGGTCCAAGCTTATGTTTGTAGCACCATTCAATTTGTTCTTCCAATTCTCTGGCAGTGCCAGCATAAAACATACCAGCAACAGCAGGTTCTCTTATCTTCATAAGACACCCCGCAAAGCGTGACTACTCTTTAGTCTTTCTTTTCGTCCTTTTCCTGGCCTTCTTCTCGACCTTCTCAGCTTCTCTCTCGGTCTTTCCTTTACTCTCCTCTGCCTGCTTCTCTATCCCCAGCCTGGCCTGGTCACGGTACCAGCGGTGTATCTCGTCCAGAGCCGGTGGGAAGATACTGAATACCTCTATATCACTAGGAAATTGCACCGAGTGTTCCTCTCTAATGAACAAGAGCCCAGCCTCATCGTCTTTAAGCGTCTCGTTTATCTTTTTAGCTATAAAGTCATTTCTCTTCTTTGCCGCCTCAACATAGAATTCAGAAACCTTACTTGCCACCTTATCACTCATAAAGCCAAGCATCAGGCANCTCTGCCAGTCCATGACCTCTTCAAATAATTCCCTTTCTTCAATTGTCTCNAAGATAGCACCATTATCACACTGAGTTTTAGCAATTTGATAACAGCTTGGATTCAACCTCTCCATGGCCTGCATACCATGTTCACCAGATTGTAAGATTGATTCGTGGTAAACACGATTTACCCTCCCAATCTTTGACGCTAAATTGGCTAGCTGTTCTGCTACTTGTTGCCAATAACGACTACATTTTTCTTTGTATTCATCAGGTGCCTCCTCGCTGGAATATACAACTGGGACGAGGTAAAGCTTCTTTCCCTGTTTGAAGCTTTCAACTTCAAGCCTTTCTATTTTTCCTAATTGCTCTGGCATAGATATTTACTCCTGAAAAAAGAATCCCTCCAAAGTCTCAGTGCACTTTATATCGATATGAGCTAAAGTGTAAAAGAGCAAAACAAGCTTTTCATGGGTACTATTCATCAGACTCTCCTTCTTTTCCCCAGTTCTGCATCATCTTCTTGATTCGCTGGGCAAGTTTGGGTTCCTCCTTGAGCCGCTGGGTAAATATAGGGCAACTCTGAAGAATCATCTCCTGACTCATAGAGGCCATACTTTCCGTAATCTGGTCTAGTTCGCTTCTGGTTTGTTCAGGTAGATTTGTCCCCTGCATCGCTATCTTGAACCGCGTGATATCCTCGGTGCTAACCTGAACCGGGGTTAGGCAGTTTTTATACCAGGGACACTCCTTACATCTGACAAGTGCCGTGACTTCATCTAAAATATCGCCCATTCTTAGTTCTCCTGGTTAATGTAATTTTAACACTTTTCCCTGATATAAAGGAAATCAAATTCCTTGAGCCTGGTTATTAATCACCGCGTGTCATTGCGAGGCATGTTATTACGTCGTCGTTGCAAGTCCCTATTTGTCGGGACGACGCAATCTTGGGGATGGACATGGGATTGCCACGTGGAGTTTACCCCTTCGACTTTGCTCATAACGGGACTGAACGAAATTTGATTCTTCGCCACGCTCAGAATGACAAAAAGGGCGTAGGGTCAGGGCTTGTTTCCAAACTCACCCTTGTTTTGCCTTATTAATTCATTGTGTTATAATAAATCAGCGCCAGTGACAGCAGGTACCTTGAGGGTTTAAATAACTTGCCTGCCGAGGCTCAAGTAGACCCTGTGTTTGCTGGCACAGGGATTTTTATTATAGACTTCCTCTCCTATGATTAGAGGGAATTAAGAGAGGGCGAATATGTTAAGAGAAAAAAAGGTGCAAATAGTAAGCAATCTGGCCGATGATTTATCGCGGAGCACTATTATCATCGCTACTAACTATCAGGGCCTGCTGGCTAAACAGATGTCTGAGTTGCGTAATGCTTTGGCAAAAGCAGGTGTCGGGTATCATGTGGTTAAAAATACTCTGGTCTATCGTGCCGCTGACCAAGTAGGTAAGCCACAACTGAAGGACATAATCGAGGGTCCTGTGGCCCTGGCCTTCGGCTATGATGACATAGCTAATGCAGCTAAAGCTCTTAACCAATATATCAAATCCGCAGCATTGTCTTTACAAATTATAGGAGGATTATTAGGAGACCAAGTTTTGCCTCCAGAGGAAGTGATAAGCCTGGCTAATTTGCCATCTAAAGAAGTTCTGGTCTCCAAACTAATCGGGCAATTACAAGCCCCTGTAGGAACTTTACATAACGTTCTCAATTTCCCCTTGCAGGGGCTTCTGAACGTATTACAAAACAGGGCACAAACTATCAGCAAATAACAAAGGAGGAAATCATGTCACCAGAAGAACCGAAGAAAGAAGTTAAGGAGGGGGAGGTAAAGAAAGCTCCAAGGGCAAAGGAAGAGGTTAAGGAAAGTGAGGTAAAGGAAGCTCCAAGGGCTAAGAAAGAGGCCAAGGGTTTGACCAAGAATGAAATTGTCGCTGCCATTAAGAATATGACGGTGCTAGACCTGGCTGATTTGGTCAAGACCCTGGAAAATGAATTTGGCGTTAGTGCTGCTCCTGTAGCGGTAGCAGCGCCAGCCACTACTCCTAGCGAGCAAGCAGAAGCACCTTCAACAGAGGAGAAGACAGAATTTACCGTCACATTAAAGAGTTTTGGAGAAAAGAAAATCGAAGTTATCAAGGCAGTGCGTGAGGTAACCACATTAGGATTAAAGCAAGCTAAGGATTTGGTAGAAGCTGCTCCACAGGTAGTAAAAGAAGGGGTCCCCAAGGAAGAGGCCGAAACAGCAAAGCAGAAGCTAGAAGCTGCTGGAGCGACTGTAGAGATTAAATAGGGTTATCTAAAAATTTTGAATTCTTGAGAGGGTAGGTGAGGTAACATGTACCAGGTTATCTTAGGGCTGGGAGGATTCTTCGTCCTTTTAGGTATTATTTTTATTCTCTGGAACAGAAGGGAAAAGAACAAATATTACAACTCTATTTTGCTAACCCGAAGAGACATTAAGGAGACTATAACCCGTGAACACGAGCGTTTCTGGCTACACGCCTGGCAAATAGGAGGCAGAATTTCCCTTATCGTTGGCATTGTACTGCTGATTATTGGCGGGATTCTGTGGCTAACTGTGCCTTAAGCTTTTCGTGAACTTTGAGATCAGTAAGGGGATTTTTAATCAAGGCGACTATACGAAATGCCAGGGCGACTAATCCACTGCACCTAGTTTATCAGTAACTTCCTTCAGTGACACTTTACCGCCAGATACGACCATTCTTAGTGCATCATCAACTGATATATTTGTCCGGATGACGTCACTTTCCCTGACTATTTCCAGATAACCAGATGTTGGATTAGGGGACGTCGGTATAAACACGCTGAGCAGCTTTTCACCTGACTCGACGCGTGATTCACTCGTTACAAAGCCTATAACTCGCATACCCTTTTTCGGGAATTCTACTAGTACCACCTCTAGGAATCCACCTTCACGAGGGGTAGCGAAGCTTTGTAGGATTTGTTTGATACCCGTATAGAGATATCGAAACAATGGCACTCTCGCCAATATAGACTCACCATAACCAATCAGTCTCTTTCCAACAACACTGGTCGCTACAACTCCAGTCAAGTAGATTACTACTATTGTTATGCCAATACCTAGGCCAGTAATCGTGTGACCCGATAGAAACTTAGCTATCGGCTGTAGCATGTTGTCGATAGCAAAAAAAAGCCAGCGTATTATCAATATAGCGGCACCAATCGGCACAATAACGAGAACCCCTGTGATGAAATGCGTTCTCAGTTTCTTACCTACCTGACTTGGAGATATCTTCTTACTATCCTTCATTGCCTTTGGCCTCCCCATTTCACTGAGTAGACTGCCCGTTTGAAATATAACATTATTGCCATATGTAGCACTTGTGTCTGTGTTCTAACCATTTATCGAGCCCGAACTTTTTAATCGTCCCCAGGTTCTGTTGTGGCGAATCACCGTGAATTGCTTTCAGGCTCTCAAACCTCTGGCACTTTTCAAATTCATCGCATTGCCAGCAGCCATCAAAGCCTTTCTCTCGACAGCATGCTAGAATACCACAGGAGAACGTGGCACAACCTCCATCTACTCGACAAGGACTGTTGCATTGTAGAGCAACTATTGCTTCCAGAACCTCACAACATTCTCCATAATGTTCAAACTTCTTAACAGCATCGAGCTGGTTAACAGAACTGCTCTTAATAGCAGCATATTTACCGAATTCCGTGTTGTGAAGCTCGCATAGTAATTCTTTTGCCAAATCAGAGGCTCTGCTATGATAGCGAATGCAGTCACCACAATACAGTCCGCAGTATCCGATTAGTTCAATTTCTTCAATCATTTACAGTGAACCTCCTATTCTTAGCTGACGCATTCTACTTCTGACTTGAAGTGTATACCGAAGAGGTTTTGGGTTCAAACTATTTCTTTATGGCGGTATTGTAGAGCTTCAGCCATGTGGTGTGTTTTGATGATGTCGCTATGCTCTAAGTCGGCGATGGTGCGGGAAAGCTTGAGGATGCGATGAAAGGCACGGCCGGTGAGATGAAGCTGCTTCATAGCGGCGCGAAGCAAGCTCTGGGCTGCTGATTCCACCGTGCAGAATTCCTTCACCTCTTTAGGTGTCATGTCAGCATTGCACTTCAGCTTCGTCCCTCTAAAACGTTCAAGCTGTATTTCATGTGCTGCCTTAACCCGGGGCCTGACTTTATCCGAGCTTTCTTCGGGCTTATCTTCAGTGAGTTTTTCATAATCAATATGGGGAACATCAACAAAGATATCAATACGGTCCAGTAGCGGGCCACTTATCCTTTTATGATAGCGAGAGATTTCACCTGACGAGCATTTACATTCCTTGAACGGGTCGCCATAATACCCACAGGGGCAGGGGTTCATAGCTGCAACCATCATAAAGCTAGCAGGGAAAGTAACACTGCCACGTGCACGACTGACTGTGATTGTTCTATCTTCTATGGGTTGACGCAGTGATTCCAGTGTGATGTGCCCAAACTCAGGAAATTCATCCAGAAAAAGCACTCCGTGGTGCCCTAGGCTTATCTCCCCAGGCTTTGGCCATTGCCCTCCTCCCACTAAGCCAGCGTGGGAAATAGTATAGTGAGGGGAACGGAAAGGGCGCTCTACAATAATGGGAGCGCCTTGCGGTAATAATCCACTAACGCTGTAAATCTTGGTTACCTCGATAGCTTCCTCCATAGTCAACAGGGGGAGTATCGATGGCAAAGAACGAGCCAACATAGTCTTGCCACTTCCCGGTGGGCCACACATGAGGATATTGTGTCTACCCGCCGCCGCTATCTCCAGAGCTCTCTTGGCATGCTCCTGACCTTTTATATAACTAAGGTCGAAGGCGTAACTAGGGTGAAATTCCTGCTCCCAATTTAGCCCACCATGGTACTCTGGGATCCCTATTTCACCTTGAAGGTGAACAACTAGCTGTGCTAAAGATTCCGTAGGGAATATATGTATATTGTCTATAAGGGAAGCCTCTTGAGCATCATCACAAGGTACAAATATGGTAGATAAACCTTTATCACGGGCTAAAGCTACCATGGGCAATACTCCATGGGTATGACGTAGCTTCCCATCCAAAGAGAGCTCGCCTAAAAAGATACTGTTGGAGAGGTCAGTGTTTAGCTGTCCCGAGCTCATCAATATGCCTATGGCTATGGGTAAGTCGTAAGCAGGGCCTTCCTTTTTTAAGTCTGCTGGAGCCAGGTTAACAGTAATACGTCTGTTGGGAAACTTGTAGTATGAGTTTCGTATGGCTGACCTCACTCTTTCTCTGGCCTCTTGGACTGCCTTGTCTGGTAATCCAACGATGGTGAAAGAAGGCAAGCCTGGTGACAAATCCACTTCTACTTCCACTACAGCTCCCTCCAGCCCCACTACAGCAGCACTCTTTACCTTGGCTAGCATCTTGATTACATTCCTTTATCTAAATGAGGCTCAGTCTCCCTCCCTTAGACAGTCTTCAATTTTTTTAATTAATTCTCCATTTTCTTCCTCTGATAGCATAAGGTTGCTTTCCAGTCTGTTAATATAGTCATCGATTTGAGCAAAGCGAGACCTTGCTAGGTCCAATTTTTCGTTCTGTTCTTGAATCGCCTGGTTCAAATCACTAAAATCAATTTTCAGGTCTAATCTTTCATTCAAAAAGCTCAGGACCTTCTTTTGAGCCTGGGCATCTCCCATTGTCGTCAGATAAAAAGGTATTGGCACCCACAGGCTTACCCCGGGAATATTCCTCTCCTTAGCTACCCAAGATAGAAAGGAACTCAGGGTCGGCCTTTCACTAGGTGAAGTTTGGTAATCCAGATTCATGGCCAAGTCATAACGGCTCAAGATTTCCTTCATTTCTGCTGAATTAACTACAGCAAGTAATTGCCGGGGGACAGTATGGGCACTAAGGCTAACCATAGCCCCCAAGATATAGAGCTCTTTTACCTGGCAATGATGCTCAGCCACATCCAAAACTGAGTTTAGAAATTTGTGCCATTCAGATCTGGGGAAATCACTCTGGAAAATCACCAACTCATGTTCCTGGCAGGCATAGAACTTGCTTTCAGGAAATTGGGCCAGATTATTTTCTATGGCAACTCCACCAAGCGAAAAGAAAAGCTCTGGCTCAATTCCGGCAAATTCTCGCCCTTTTAGCTTCCGATTCAAGTAATCAGTAGCTTTTCGTCCTAAATTTCCTATATCTTCGCGCCAACCCAACACTAAAGAAGCTTTTCCCAGATTCGGTTTCTTGTAGATTTTAATAGGATATTCCCGATTCAACCTCCCCCACCTCGCTTTTTAAAGAATTTTTCAACATCTTCCATAATTCTCTTCTTTTCTTCCTCAGTAATGGGCCCAGGCTCAGCCGGTTGGGCATAAGCCACATGCTTTAATCTATCCAGTTGCCCCCTTATTTCCAAAGGAATTTGTCTATAAAATTCTTCAATTCTTCGTTCCGTTTTCTCAGCCAGTTCATCTAATTTGTCCAAGTTAACATCTATACTTAGACTATGGGTGAGGACTTCCAGCACCGACTTCGAAGCCTTGGGGTAGGACATTGGCAATCCCTGAAGATATACTGGTATCTCGCCCATCAGGCAAATAGCCTCAAAACCCCTCTTTTTGGCCACACCCAGCAAAAGTCCATTTAAGCCGGTAATATTTCCTTCTCCTCCCCTTCCTTCGATATCGGACATCAGTACAGTATTCCCATATCCTCTTATCTCAGAGATTAAACTTTCGCTATTGGGCACGGCCCAGACTCTTGGCTTTGTGGTATGGTGAGTCAAAGCCACAGCTGCTCCTGAAGTATAAATTCTGCAACACTTAAATTTCTCGGCTACATCTAAAACTAGGTTAGCCATATAATAGGCCTTTTTCCCCTCAGCATACATCCTCCCCGCTTCAGTGGGCTGTTCTTCCCCAACAAAAAATATTACATCTTTTCCGGCTGTCCTCTTGAAATAAAATTTACTGCTGGGAAATTCCAGATGCTCCAAAACCCCCTTACTGATCAATACCCGCTTAGGATAGAAAAAATCCCAAGGCTCAATTTCTCCAAACTCCTCTGCTTCTAATATCCCTCTCAAAGTATCAACAGCGATTATCCCGATATTTCCTATTCCCGGCCAACTAGCTGCCAAAATCGGGTTCTCAAGCTGTGGCTCCTTATAAAGTCTTATTCCCATCGCTCTCCTCAAATCTGGTTTAATATTATATACTATCTTCATGTCCGTATGGTGAAAAATAGTTATCGCCTATTTATGAGGAGATAGGTAATGAGAAATTGGGAGAAAGACCTTCCACCAATCGCTAGAGAAAGATTAGCCAAGATTGGTGAGTTGGCCCCTGAAGAAAAAGAGAGGATGATAGATTCTGAGAAGGTAAATTCTCTGCTCTCGGAATTTTACCAAGGGCAGATTGACCTTGAAAGCTTGTGGAAGAAGTTAAAGGAAGAAGGGAAGCCATCCTTTTTGAGGGAAGCCCAGATGAGACTGATAGATTCCCTTAGCTTTGGGAGCACTACAGCCGAGTTGCAAAAGAGAAGGGACGGGATTTTAGCCATAGAGACCCTCAAGGAAGAACAGAATACTTCTATAGTTGAGCTAAATTTAAACTTGATAGAGGACTTACATAAGAGGTATAGAGCAGAAATAGAGCAAGCCTACAATAGCATAAGAGTTGAGGTAGAAAGAACTCCCCAACTAAGGGTGAAACAAGTTCAGCAAGGACAAAACACTATGATTATGCAACTCAGTATTGACGAGGCGATAAAACAGCTTCCTCAATGGCGAGATTTTCTCTCCGAGCAGGAAAAAAGATACAGCCAGGAGTTTGCCAAGGTGGTGGAAAAAATAAAGAGAGCGTTAAGATAAAGGACTTTATATACCTATAGCTACAGCAACAGCATTTTGCTTACTATCAGAAAGGCTAACAGAGACCTCTTTTAAGTTCAATTCGGCAGCTTTATTCAAAGCTCGCCCGTAGAGTTTGACCGATGGTCTGCCGTCATCACCGGTTAGAATTTCAATTTCACGCCAGCCAATATCTATCCCATCTATCCCCAGGACTTTCATCACCGCTTCTTTAGCAGCAAATCTGGATGCCAAGGATGAAAATCTATCCTGGCAAGTCCTGAGCTCCGCTTCGGTGTAAATCCGGTTTAAAAAGCGCTCTTTTCCTCGTTTGATTGCTGACTCGATACGCTCTATCTCTACAATATCAACTCCAATTGCTGGCATTTGTTCTCCTTTTCGGTGCACTTCAATTTTTCCTTGTGCATACTATATGTCGCTATATAGCTCAAACTCATAGGGATGAGGTCTAGCCCTTAATGGATTCACTTCTTTATGCATCTTGTATTCAATCCAAGCGTCTATCAAATCCTCAGTAAACACACCCCCTTTTAATAAAAAATCATGGTCGTCTCTTAGGGCATTTAAAGCATCCTGTAAAGAACTAGGTAAAGCCTTAATACTAACTCGCTGTTGCTCCGGCATCTCGGCAATGTCTATTTCAAAGGGACCAAACCCTTCGGTAGCTGGGTCTATTTGAGTCTCGATTCCATCAAGACCTGCCATTAGCATAGCTGACAAAGCCAAATAGGGATTACAGGTTGCATCCGGTGGGCGGAACTCTATCCTTGCCCTCTGTCTATTTACATCATACATAGGTACGCGTACCGCTGCCGTCCTATTCGCCGCAGCATAGAAAAGATTTACCGGGGCTTCATAGCCAGGGATAAGCCTTTTATAAGAGTTGGTGCTGGGACTGGTAAACGCTAGGAGTGCTGGGCCGTGCTTCAACAAGCCGCCAATGTAATTTAAGGCTAGTTGGTTCAGGCCAGCATAACCGTTCTTATCATAAAAAAGTGAAATCTTGCCATCAGATAAATACTGATGGACATGCATACCATTCCCTGCTTCTTGGTACAGCGGCTTGGGCATAAAGGTAGCAACTTTACCATTCTGGTGGGCAATATTTTTAATTAGGTACTTCATCAGCATTACGGCATCTGCTGACCTTAGTAAGGTATCATGTAGCACCTCTATTTCCACCTGGGCTGCGCCTACCTCATGGTGATGATATTTCACTGGTATGCCAGACTCTTCTATTAACTTGATCAACTTAGATCTCAGGTTAAACGTGCTGTCTGCAGGTGAGATGCCGTGATATCCTGCCTGTGAGGGAATCTTGTATCCCAAATTTGGGTTCTCTTGTCTTCCTGTGTTCCAAAATGCTTCAGTCGAATCGATGTAATAGGATGAGTGGTGTGTTTCTAAAATATATCTGATCTCATCGAAGACATAGAACTCAAGCTCTGGGCTAAATAGAGCGATTCCTTTCCGGATTGAGGACATATATTGCTCTGCTCTCCTGGCAACATTGCGTGGATATCTAAGGTAGGGGGTCCCATCAGGCTCACAGATATCACATACTATGCTGAGAGTCCTAAGGTCGGGAAAACGGTCAATGATACGGGTGTTATTATCCGGTATTATTCTCATGTCTCCAGCTGTAACCTTCTTATAACCAGGATAGCTAGAGGCATCTATCCCAATACCATCGGTGAATGTCGACCTACTCAACTGGCTTGCAGGGATAGTCAAATGATGCCAACGACCGATTAGGTCAATAACCTTGAAATCTACCATTTCAACACTGTGAGCTTTAACAAACTTAATTATTTCTTCCTTCGTTATAACCATATTTATATTTGCCTCCTATCTCTGAAATTCACGTAACTTTTATTGCTGCCCCACACCTGACAACTACTTGATCTCTTATACGCATCAATTCTCCTGATTCTTGGAATAGTTGGCTGTTATAAAATCACAAGTTAGAGAGAAAGTCAACAAGTTACTTGTACTGTTCCTGCCAATGATAATGGATAGGGACTTGACAAAATATTTTAAATGTTTTATAGTAGGTAAACGGTTACCTATTACCAATATATGAATCGAAAGGTATTTGCGATATGAAAAGAGTATATATTAAGGATGAGGTCTGCATT
>JGI2171J19970_10001207_pt1 | contig 14356 bp, 15 predicted proteins | sample DeeMarSWOR324_28_FD_19970 | JGI IMG/M metagenome (IMG submission 19970) | reverse complement strand
GTACAGGGGGAAAGGACATCTGGGGATTGTGTGATGGTACCAGAACGATTGAGACTATTGTCTGTGAGCTGGCAGAAGAGTATGAGGGCAATCTGGAAGAAATGGGAGAAAATGTGAAAGAAGTCATTTCAACCTTAAAAGAGAAAGAATTTTTAACGTACGAAGAAACTCCTCGAAAATATGATGAAATTAAGATTTTACATCAAAAATACATGATCTGGGAAGACAATACTATCTGGAACGAAGTGGAAGGCCAGGTTCTTGCCCTGCACAATGAAACAGGTCTCACTTATGAATTCACTCCAGAATCCGGTGAATTATGGAAGCTGTGCGATGGAAAGAGGACTGTCACAGATATTCTCTCCATTCTGGAAGAAAAAGGGATCATCAACGAGAACATGTCTGCCAGCGGCTTCATCTTGCTGATGAAGCGGTTTGTAAAATCGGGTTTGCTGGTTATGAAAGATGCGCCTACACGGTGAGGAGATGAAATGCGTCCTTTACAGAAAAGAGTTGTCATAGAACTGCACGATGGGAACTACCTTCTAGTGAACCCCTATTCTGGATCAGCAGATATCATTGATGCAGAAGCACTGCACCTTCTTGAGTCTCCAGATACAGAAGATGAGAACGTGGCTGCTTTAAAGCGGAGAGGGCACCTGGTAGAAGAGACAGAAGAGACTGATCTCTTTCATTCCATGGAGATGTATTCAAGAGTCCTGCACAAGAACCTGAGCGAGCAGCACCTCCACGTTATCATGCCCACCTACGAGTGCAACCTCAGATGTTCGTACTGTTTTGAGAAACACTTGTACAGGAAAGCCCTGAAATCCAAAGCCACCATGGATGAAAAAACAGTAGACACCCTTTTTGAGGTTATCCAATCCTTAGATGAAGGAAGCAAGGGTGAAAAATGCGTAGTCTTATACGGTGGAGAACCATTACTGCTCAAAAATCTTCCCCTCATAGAATACATTTTAAAAAAGGGAAACGATTGCGGCTATTCCTTTAAAGTGGTCACCAATGGATCTGAATTGTACCATTTTGCTCCCTTACTGGCTGAAGTTACTGTTTTAAAAATCCAGGTCACCCTCGATGGGTTAAGAAACGTGCACGACAAAAGGAGGTATCGAAAAGGCGGGATAGGAACCTTTGACGACATTGTGAAAGGTATTGATGCAGCACTAGAGTACGAACTCCCCCTGGGGATAAGAATCAATGTGGATTCTGAAAATATTAACCATTTACCAGAATTTGCACAATTCTATCAGGAGAAATGGTATCCTGCAGTGTATGCCTTTGTTACTAACGTGTGTGCGTCTGAATGTGTGCACTACTCTCCCCTCATTTCTGCAGAAGAGTTCACCAAAGAACTCATTGAATTATTTGTAGAAGATGAGAGAATGGAAGTTTTTTTACAGACCTTCAGGTACCCCAATGTTCTCTTAGAACACCTCTTTACAGGAAAACCTTTCAAACCGCGGTTCTGGGCATGCGGTGCCCATACTTCTATATTTATTTATGATCCAGTGGGGGATATCTATCCGTGTTACCAGGCAGTAGGAGACCACGTCAACAAGATAGGAGTATACACCCCGGAATTAGAATTTAATGATACATTTCATCAATGGCGAAATCGATCAGTATTTACCATTAAAGAATGCAGAGAATGCAATATTGCGTTTTTCTGCGGCGGTGGCTGCGCTTACGGGGGGTATACCACCACTGGGTCTATATACAGCCCGTACTGTGATAAGATAAAATTCTCAGTGAAGTATGAAGTTCCCTATTTATACTATCTGCTGAAAACAAAAAAGATATCTCTGTCTGAAGCCAGGGACTGGTACTAGGTGTGTGCGTGTCCAAGAATGTGGTCATTCAAGTGGGAAAAGATGAATTCCTCCTGTACAACCCTATGACAAAGGTAGTAGACATCATTGATGAGGAGGTAGCTGCAGGGCTGTCCAATCTTTCATCCCTCCCAGAGGATGCTGTCTCCCTGTTGAAAAGACATGGGCACATCACAGATGAACCTGAATCAGAACGTGAACGAAGCGCATATCACGAGTATCAAGAAGCGTATACTCGACTGTCTGCTGCAGTCCACTACTACGTGATTCCCACATACAACTGTAACATGAGATGCATATACTGCTACCAAAAGGATTTAAGAACAGAAAAGAAAGTAATATCACAAAAAATGCTTGAGAGCTTCTTCAAAGTGGCAGAAAATAATCCTCCCCGGATGATCACCCTTTACGGAGGGGAGCCCTTACAGAAGATGACAATCCCTGCTGTGGCATCGCTCATCAGATTCTGCCAAAAAATGGACTACAACCTCTCTGTTTGTACCAACGGCCTCGAATTGAAGGAGGTTGCACCTGTTGAGGCTTTCAGTCACATCACTGTGACCCTGGATGGTCTTGCACCTGTTCACAATTTCAGGAGACCTTCTCCAAGAAAAGAGAGTTTTACCTCAGTGGTGGAGGCTGTTGAGTACGTAATAAAAAAGGATGTTCCTGTAACTCTTTCCATCAATGCAGATTTACACAACATTGACAACCTCCCGGAGTTTGCAGACTTTTTAATCTCAAAAGGGTGGCACACCAACCCAAATGTTTCTTTTGAGCTTTCCCACATTATTCCACCACTGGACAAAGACTACCCGTACATGGTGGAGCCTCTTGAGGCTGCCAGGAAAATGGTGGAGTTATACAGGAAATACCCTCACATGGAAATGTTCTTGAGTTCTCTGAAAGAATCATCTCCACTGCTCAGTGTTTTTTTCAAGGAAACAGAATGGAACCCCAAGTACTGGTACTGTGGTGCTAACTGCTACATGCACTTTTACGATCCGTACGGATACATCTACCCCTGTTACATGGTTGTTGGACAAACCCCTTTTGCCATCGGGAGGTACCACCCCCAAAAGGAATGGTTCCCCCACAAAAAAGTGTGGAGAGAGCGGAACTGTTTTACCATACCAGAATGCAGAGAATGCGTTTTCAGCTACTTCTGTGGTGGAGGATGCTGCTACAGGCAGTATGTGAGGACAGGCTCACTCTCAGGACCGTACTGCGATCAGCTAAAGGCAGCAGAGGTTTACGTCCCCTTTTTGTATAACCTGGTAACCCAAAGGGGGGAACGACTGTGAAATCCTCGCACTGGAGAGAAGAAATAGAATTCACCCCAGATCCAGATAATCCTATGGGCATTGTGAGAAATGTGGCATTTGAAATGGAAAAAAGGGGATTGTCTACCATTTTGGAGATAGGATGTGGACAGGGAAGAAATGCAGCATGGCTGGCTGAAAAGGGATTTTCTGTTACTGGTGTAGATTTAATCATGAAAGATCTTGTTTTATTCAGAGAATATGCAAAAAAACGGGGTATTAACCCTTATATTATTCAGAATGATATTTCTCATCTATCTTTTAAGGAGAACCAATTTGATGTTGTTATGAGCTTTCATGTACTCACTTTTGTCCCAGAACATGCGCGACCTCTGGTTTTACAGGAAGTGAGAAGAGTGTTGCGACCTCACGGCATATTTGTTGCTGTTGAACGGTCTCAAAAAGATCCTGACTACAAAAAGGGTGTAGAAATTGAGAGAGAAACCTACACGTTCCAGGGGTATACACACCATTTCTTTTCTGGAGAAGAACTGAGAGAGCTGCTCTCACCCATGGATGTAGCAGTCTTAAGGGATATGAGGATTATTGATGCATCGCACGGTTCTCTCCACGTTCACGGCGTATGGACTGCAGTGGCCGTAAACAAGTAGCTTGTTGACATCCGAAGATACAATCATCTTCCAGAGCGGTTATGCACGATGTTACACGTGTAACAGTGAAGAGTTAAGTGCAGTCCTGATCAGGTTTAAAGGATTACTCATCAATAAAAACTGAAATTTCTTCTAATTTCTTTCTTTTTGGCTTTCTTGGGTCGTGTGCAGGAATTCCCACAGGTACCAAAGCCAGAATCTCCCAAGGAGGATTAATGGCAAATAAGTCTTCCAGTGCATCCTTTGCCATAAAGGGGATATTCATCCAGCATGTCCCATATCCCAGGTCGCAGGCTGCGAGCAGCAGATTCTCTATAGCTGCTGAACAGCTCAGTACAGCAGTATACCCGAACTTTTTGTAGGCTTCTAACCGAGAAACCCCTTTGTTGGTGTAGCACTTCAAGAGGGAATTCTCTTCCTGCTTTACACAGACCACAAAGACAACTGGTGCTGCTGCAAAAAAGAGAGATACCACGTAAAGTCGCTTTTTTATCATTTTACCGAACTGGACAGGGGCCTCAACTACTCCCTCAAGTAAGGAAGGAAGGTCTTCACAAGATGCTTTCACAATGTCAACCATTTCTTCTTTTCTGCTGCGAGATCTGACCACAAAAAACTTCCACGGCTGCTGGTTGGCACCGCTTGGAGCCATGGCAGCAGCTTCCAACATCGTAATGATGTCTTCTTCGGGTATGGGATCAGGGCGAAACCGCCTGACACTCTTTCTGGTTGTGATACACTCAAGGGTTTCCATGGATATTCTCTCCTTCAGGGGTAGTTCTGGCTCTATACTCTTTGTACAAGCGATCTATTCTTTGATGTATGTCTTCTCCTTCAGTTTCAGGGTCAAAAGAGCACTGCGGATCAGGCATGAAGGGATCATCATAGAACCCGTAAGCAACACAGGTTGCTCCCCCCATACACGTAAAGTTCACTCGTTTATTAGTGTTAAAAGGACATTCCCTGCACTTTCCCTTCATATATTTGAATTTCCTCCTCATTTTCCACAAAAAGGGATGGTTCCATACGTGATCAAAACTCTGGTGGAGCAAATTCCCCACCACAATGGGCATTCTCCTGCAGGCGTAGCACGTTCCATCAGGCATGACCGCAATGTAGGATTTCCCCACCTGGCAGTTCCCTCCATTCTGGGTGACTAACGCGTGCATAGAAGAGAGACAATTCTTTGTGCAGACCACAGGCCAATCACACCTGAATCTGTTAATTAAGACAGCTTCTTCACCAGCACGTATCTTCTTTTCTGCTTCATCTGCATCTTTTCCCAGTTTTGTGTACAACCTCTTGACTTCTTCAGGTGTCAGCATGAAATCCTTCATTTCTCTCCCTCTTCCAAAGGGAACCAACCGAGTAACCAGTACACCAGAGACATTCAGCGTTTTTGCTAATTCTGTGATTTTGAATGCTTCCTCATAGTTTTGTTTGTGCACTACAAAGTGGAGGTACACATCTAAATCTGCATCCACCAGGTGTGATACAGCTTTCACCGACTTTCTGAAGGTGCCCTTCCCTCTGACAGCCTCATGGGTTTCAGGGACTGTACCATCCAGACTGATCTGGACAAAATGCAAAACAGTATATTTAGAAAGCCGTTCAGCCACTGATCTGTCAATTAATGTTCCATTGGACAAAACGGTGACTGAAATCTCTTTTTTTTCTCCATATTCCTCAAGGTAATCCAGAAGAGGCCAGAAACTCTTACTGAGCAGGGGTTCCCCACCACTCAAAGGGATAACGGGATTGTACTTCCATTTTTTGACAGCATCCAGAAACTTGTTCAGCATCAATAAGAGTTCTTCAGTTGTAGGCTCATACGTTATACTCCCGTCTTCATAGCAGTGGGTACACCGGAGGTTGCACTTCTCTGTGATCTGGTACTGGAAGGTGAAGAAGTGCTCCATTTGGTCTATTCTTTGTACTCTGAGTTTCTCCTTTTTCGCAGGATCACCTCTCTCTGTGATTTGCTGTGTACTTATATAGGTTCCTGAACACATATGGAACCTCTTCGTACTTGCCCGCTATAGAGGGGTCCACTTTGTTACACGTGTAACAAATTCCGTGTAACAAATTCAAGAGAGACACTAATGAGGTGGACAATCCTCACGCTCGGAAATCTTTTTATATATCTTTACATCCTCTTTATTGGGAAGTATAAAGGAGGGAAAAAGATGAAGATGCAAAAGAGCACAAAACTCGCAATAGGATTGTTTGTCTTTATTGTTCTCGTTGAAGCTTTGTATGTTCAGAACACTGCAGCTGCAACCAATCTCCCTGTTGCTGCAGATAGTTTTGCTCCCGGAATCATGGCAACCGACATCCACAAGGGCGCATGGTCACTGGTGGCAGATGAAGCCAGGGTTAACCCGTACCACAAGTATGGTATCTATACGAGCCGTGTTCTTGCAGTGTACCACCCAGAAGTGTACTTGAAAGCTGACGCCATGTTCTTGAGAGCTGTTAACAATAAGGAGACAAAATCAAATGTGAGGCGGGGAAGTAGATACACCCAAATAATAAGTACATTTGAATTTGATAATGTTGATTTACACGCGTACGAAATGGTGACAATTTCAAATTTCTACGAAGGTGCTCCCCTACTTCCTTATGTGGACCAGAGAGCTTTCTCACTTGCGAGCACACTGAGAAAACTCAACGTTGAGCAGAAGTACATTGTTGACCAGGACAAAATAACGCAGTTGAACAAAGCCATTCTGTACTACCTAAGAGAGAATACCAGCAACATCTATTTGATCTACTGCGATAATGAAAATGCTTACATACACCATGACGGAACCCTCTTGCAGGCTGAAACCCTGAAAGAAGCATCCATTGTTGGTAATCCCATTCTCATCTTCAATGAAGATAACGTGTGGTACCCTTTAATGGGAAGAGACGACACCAATGAGAATACAACGCTGAAAGACCTTGTTGAAACGTATGCAACTGATACACAAACACCAGAATTAACCTCTTTTGAGGAAAGCCTTATTGAAGACTTGAGAATTGTCACTCAATTACCTGATGAAGACCAGTACGTTTTGGCCTTACTTTCTGCATCACGAACCTACACCTACAGTGAATACAACAGAGAATGGCTTCAAACAGGTGGAGGCCCCGACGACTACATAACAAATGATGAAGTAGGCGAAAAGTGGTTCAAAATCTTCCCAGACATGGATACGTCCACCTTTTTTACTACTATACCACCTCATCCTTTTGGCGGTGTTGATTTTGCTATCATCAACGAAATTACCAAGAGAGGAAACTATTTAAGCCCCTTCACTGCACGGTTAGCACATACTGTTCTCACAGATTCTGAGGGGAACATGGCAGCACTCAGCAGAAGCTACCAGGGCATGGGCTACAGCTGGTCTGCATTGTGGACCTTAGGGATGCAGACGTACACTATTGATGAAACTGTTTACACAGGGGCAGGCACATGTCAGGTCCATGGGTATAATATCGCTTCTGTCTTGGATGTGGCTGGCATTGACAACTACATTCTCCATGGGTACGAAATTGGATATTCCACCCACGTGATCAATTACGTACCTGGTTATGATGTAGTGTTCACTGATGGAGAACTTGTTGAAGATTTGACCACCATTCTTTACTGTCCAAAAGATTTCATGTTCTTAAGTCATGAAAAATGGGCTTTCATAGTAAAAAATAGTTATTATGGCACATTATCACCTGAAAAGGCTAAAGAATACTTATCTTTTCTAAAAGAGCAGCACCACGATGATATCAAAGGATTATCTGTGACTGATGGGACAGTAGTTGCCATTTCATACGAGGAGCTCATCAGTTTTCTCGATGTCGAACAGGAAAAATGGGTCACAATAGATATTCCCATGACTGTTCTCCCCCAAAAGCCACGCCAATTCACCGTTGAGAACCTCACCATACAACCGGAAGCAGTAGACCCTGGTACCCCGGTAGGGGTATCAGTGGATGTGACCAACACAGGAACGCAGGTACGATGTGAACCAGTGGAATTGAAGATTAATGGAATTCCAGAAGCGAGAACATACGTGACGTTAAAGGGTGGAGAAACCACCACTGTATGGTTTGTCGTCATAAAGGAGGAGCGTCAGATTTACCACGTAGATGTCGAGGGGTTAACAGGTGAATTCACTGTAAAAGGATTGGGCACTCTTATTATAGTCATTGGTGCCCTCATAGCTGGAACATGCCTGTTGATCAGATTTATGAAAAAATCACGATTACTGCGAATTGCCGTAAAAAAGGTAATTGCAGGGTTCATCACCATAGTTCTGGTCATGACCATGCTCTTCGTATTACTGCATGCAATACCGGGAGGTGACGCTGTGGACAGAATGTATCCCTTCATTCAAGAAGTGTACAAAGAGCGTGTCCGCACATACTGGGGGCTTGACAAACCCATTTTCTACCAGTATTACCTTTTCATGAAAAAAACATTCACCTTTAACTTTGAAGTGCTTCCAAACTGGATAAATGCTTCTGATGTCATCCTGTATGTGTTGCCCTTTACCCTCTTGTTGTTCGGGACAGCAGCTGTCATCTCTTACGTTGTTGGAACGTTATTAGGCATCAGTTTACTCTCAGGTAAAGGTTCCAAGTGGAGATCGTCTGTGGTGTATACGTTTATCGTGTTTTACATACTGCCGTCCTTTGTGCTGGCCATCTTTTTCAAGAGCTGGTTCGTGTTCAAATGGTATGTATTCCCCCCTGTCAGTATTTCTATAGCAAAAGGTGGCGCAATCTGGGATATTTATGCAAATGTATACACAATGAGGACAACAATGGCGTACACGGACGTTGTCAAAACACTGCTGCCAGAAATGGTATTACCGTTGATTGTGTTAGTTTTAGTGGGAATTGCCAGACCTTTGCTGTTAATGAGAGATCACATGGCTTTAACACTGGGAGAGCCCCACGTGGTGACAGCCAGAGCGAAAGGGTTAACTCAGAGAGCAATCCGATTCAAGCACGTGGCCCGATGTGCATTGCTTCCATTGGTGAATGATGCCTCCATTAACCTGGTGTATATTTTTGGAGGAGGAATCTTAATTGAATACGTCTTTAAATGGCCTGGTGTTGGGTATATTTTGTTTGAATCGCTGAAAATATTAAATGTCCCTCTTATTTCGGCCGCCATATTCATTTTGACCTGCGTTCTGGTGGTATCGATGATTGTGGCAGATGTGGTGAGTGCGTATTTAGATCCGAGAATTGGGGTGGTTCAATGAGTGCAGACAAAGAAATAGAAAGTGAAGAACCAAAGAGGGTTAAAACAAAATCAAAGTATGGGCTGTTACTGAAAGAACTTCAGCAGTTCAAAAAGAATAGAAAGGGCATGGTCGGATTGTGCATGCTTGTAATAGCCATCTTTTTGGCTGTCTTTGCTCCCGTTTTAGTTTTTCATGATCCTTTGTCAGACTTTTCTGAAGATGCGTATGTCCATCATCCACCCACAAGAGCGTATCCTTTAGGAACAGATATCCTGGGGAGGGATGTGTACAGCCAGGTTGTATGGGGATTCAGGTGCGCTTTAGCCATTTCGCTGCCTGCTGCCTTTATTATTGGTATTATTGGAACTCTAGTGGGATTAGTTGGTGGTTACTACGGTGGGATCGTTGATGCTGTCCTTGAAAGAGTGTGTGCTGCCTTTTTGGTGTGGCCTCAGATTCCATTAGCTGCCTTAATTGTCTATTCCTGGGGAAGCTACCAATTCCAGGTTGCCATCATTCTGGCTGTGGCCTTTGTGTTGTGGCCCACCACTGCCCGGGCTATCCGATCTGAGGTTAAAAGTTTAAGAACCAGAGCTTACGTAGAAGCTGCTAAAGTGGCAGGTGCATCCTCTTTCAGGATAATATCAACCCACATTTTTCCGAACATTGTACACTTGACCTTCTTGTACATGACCATGGGAGTAGCATCCGCTTTAGTTTTGGAGGCAGGTATCGACTTTCTGGGTATGGGGAACCCGGGAGTAGTCTCCTGGGGGCAGTTGTTATCATTGACCATGACAGGGAGAGGAGCTTTTTCTGGATGGTGGGTGGTTATCCCTCCCGGGGTGGCTATTGGTTACATGGTTTTAAGTTTCTTTCTGATGTCAAGTGCGTGGAAAGAGATTATCAATCCAAGAATGGAGCAGTCGTGGTTCTGATGGCAAAAAAGCACTTTAACCTTTAAATTTCCTCTTTGCGTTACCAATCTCTTGACTGATCCAGTGCAGTTTCTAAGGTTTTTTGTCCTTCAGGGAATTTCGAGCTTGAAAATGTGTCATCAATAGACCAGCACATTACTCTGTATTAAAAAGAGAGGGGCTCAAAGAGCCCCTTCGTTGGCATTCCAGTCAACCATCGACGCTTTCACAGCAGAGGAAGATTCCTGATCTCCAGCGCCTCCCCTCATTGAAGCTGGACATGTTATATATGACGTCATCATATTTAAAAATTTCTGAAAGGTGAAAAAGGAGTTGGCAATATAACAGTCGAACCACGGTGTCTGTACTGTTCGAGAGAACTTTGTAAAGTGAATACATAGAAGAATTGATTTGGTGCGACCTCAATTAACCCGTGGACTCACTTGGGGATTCATCTTTTTTGCTTTTCGCGGGCTGCAAGCAGTCCCATGCCGTAACCTCTCCTGTAACCATACCAGTAACAGCCCAAAGTGAAAAGGAGAAGACCCACTGCAAAGTAACCGTGCGACACCTCAGATAGTGAGTACATAAAGAGGACAAACCCGAGAATAACCGCCAACATATTCAGGAGCCACATGAAATCATTTTTGCTCATAGGGGTACGTGAGTGTTGATCTTTTAAATGTTGTGGAACCTGATACGAGAATTGTCGTTGAGTATCGTTTTGTTACACGTGTAACATCTGGTATGCTGTCTTTTTCCTTTTTAACACCCGAATTAACCGAGAACAATAAGGAGAACCCCAAGAAAGGACATAATAGTTCCGCCAATGATTTTAGGAGTGAGGGTTTCCCTTAAGAATATTGTTGCAAAGAGAACTGAAATAACAGGGTACACTGATGAGATGGGAGCAACTTTGGCTGAACCAATTAACCTTATACCTTCCAAAAAGGTGTAATTACCGATTACCAGTACAGCCATTCCGAAAATGCCGATCCATATGACGGAACGCCTGGTAATGGTGAACTTTCTTTGTGAACCTACTGCAGCCATCAATGAAAAGGTAATGAGAAATCGAAACCCTGCCACAGCTTCAGAGGGCAAATACAGTACCAGATGTTCTAACACTGTTATACTGATTGACCAGCACAGTGCAGCCAGAAGAGCTAAAAGGATGCCTTTTGAGTGGGGGTTATTTTCTTTTTTTGCATTATCTTTACTATTTTTATCTTTTTCTTCTCCAGAAATTAACTTGATAGCCAGAACAATGAAGAGGGTTCCCACAATGACGAAGATGCTCACTGGTTTTCTGTAGATGATAAAGGCCCACGCAGTGACAAAAAGGGGGTATGTGGAACTTATGGGGACTGTTCGTGAAACGCCAATTTCTTTTAAAGAGGTAAAAAAGAGGAGATCACCCAGAAAAAATGCGAAGAAAGCAGAAAAGATAAGCCAGAAAAGTAGTGATAACGTTATGGTGAGCAGTGATTCAGATAGGGTACCTTTTATGATCAAGATGAGAAAAAATCCAAGGGATGCAAACCCTGTCCGTATGAGATTTCCAGACCATGGATCAATCCCTTCAAGACCTTTTTTGTAAATTGAGGCACTCCCTGCCCAAGCGAGGGCTGATATTATGGCGAGGATTTCTCCTTTCAACTCCATAGAGAGAAGTAGAGAGCCTGCTGAAAACGCTGAATTGAGGAAGATAATAAATTCTGAGAGGTTCATTACGTTGGGTTTGACAAGGAGTATAAAAATGTTACCTACAGCAGGGCCCCTTACAGCAACTTGAATGGAATACGCTATGGGTAACCTTGGCTTGGTGGGGTAAGAGCTGCGGGAGATGAGAGGACTTAAGGTACTGTCTCGAAGGCAACCCCGCAGCATTTACTTTACTGCTTACATCTATTTAAGGGTTGGGTTTGCCTTTTTTAGGACAAACCTAAAATTTTCCAGAAATTGCTTTATGCAAAGTGGAATGATTAGTAAAACAATAATTTTTGGGATAATCACTTAAGATACTCAATCAACTCTTTACCTTCATCCACGTTTTTGCGAATAATAATGGTCACAGCAGCCATTCCCATCAACGTCTTTGTTCTTCGGAATTCAATGTCAGGATTGAACCCTACCACAATGGAAGAGTAAGCCATATTCTTCTCTTTCAATTTTTTTGTACGTTTCTGCTGTAGATGTCTTCCCAGCCTTTTATATCTCTTTCTGCATTCCTATCCACTGGCTACAAGTTTAACAAAGATTTCTGCACATGAACTGACTTCAAATAGGGAAAGTGATGGCCCTTATCAATTACCTGCCAAACTAAATGACCATATCTTTGATCTCTCCAAATACCATAGTGAAGTTTGTATAGCTGAAAAGCAGGGAGAAAAAAGGTAAAATCTTGGTACAAGAATTAAACCTACCATAGGTATGCGGGGGATGGGATTTGAACCCACGCATCACTTCTGAACTGGATTTCTTATCAAAGGCTCGAACCCTTTTTCTGAGATCTTAAGTCCAGCGCCTTTGACCAGTCTCGGCAACCCCCGCCTCACCTCATCTACTACCCAGCATTTATAAGGTTTTTTGTCCACGTGAGTGGTCCAATCATTAGCGCTTATCCTAACGTTGTTACACTTGTAACGTAATTCTAACCAATTTTGGACATTAAAACTCCACATTTGAAACAGGAACGACAATCTCATCTCTTTTTCCTACTCACCTGTATCTATGTCTGGATACTTAATAATTTCCCACATTTTCACATTCTGTATGCTTGAGGGCGTCTATCTTCCAAAAGATTATTTTTCCGGGTAATAAACTTGTTGTCAGCCTCTTCCAGGTTAATATCCCGTATGATCAGTTCCTCTTCCGTTTTTGCCCTGTACAGTAAATTCCCCTTTGAATCCACAATCTGGGATTGGCCAATGAAGGTCAACTCTCTCTCTTTGCCAATTCGGTTACAGGTCACTGAAAAGACCCTGTTTTCCAGACTTCTTAACACCATGGCATCAGGACAGTAGGGAAGAATCAAATTTGAGGGGTGAGCAATCAATTGAGCCCCCTGTAACATCAAGGTTCGGGCAGCTTCGGGAAAGAAGTAATCAAAGCACACCATGACGCCAATGGAGTCAAAAACCAAAAATTCATTTCCAGGAGTAAAGAACTTCTTCTCGTCACAAAATAAGTGCACCTTTCTGTAGACACCAGTAACCTTCTCAGTTCTTTCGTTTTGAATGCATAACCAGAGTTAAATAATTCTGGCAAGACTATTAGATCTGTTTCTACCTTTTCCAGGGCTTTCAAAGCTTTATCCACGTTACCTTCCACATTGAGGAGTTCAGGTTCCATCTGGAAAAATCCTACCTTCATTTGTCTGTCTCCTTTTTTTGCTGACCTTGAGGGTAGTAGTTGATCAGCAGCATGACAGCTTTATCGTACAGAATTTTGGCGAACTCATCTACTTCTTTTTCTGTTAAGTGATCGATGTTAATACTGTGGGTGGACGTGATGTACTTTCGTTTCTTCACAATAGAAATTTCTAAGGCCACTTTCTCATCTTCAGGCATAGAAGAGAATCAGTTCACCCGCATATAAATTTTGGTATTAGTGGTGCCAGTGTAACTGTTACACGTGTAACATGAGACTATGTCAAGGTCAAACGAAAAAATTAAATATGCCAGATGAATGCAGAGCTCATGAAATTGAAAACTGAGATGAGACGCTCTGATAAGGTTATTCTGGACTTAGAGTATGTGGAATCTATCTTAAGAGAGGCCCCTGTGGGTGTTCTTTCTTTATGTAAGGACACAAACCCATACAGCATTCCCGTGAACTTCTATTATGACAACGGCAGAATTTTCATACACTGCGCCAAGGAAGGTCAGAAAATAGTGTATGTGAAGGCAAACCCTTACGTGTGCTTTCTTGTTGTGCATCCTGTAGATATTGTAGAGACAGAATGCGGTGGTGCTATGAATTACGAGAGCGTTCTCTGTTTTGGGAAAGCTGTATTTTCTGAAATCTCCTCCCGTGAAGTGCTGGAAAAGTTCGATAAGAAATATGGCGAGTGTTCTGAAATTACTGAAGAGAAATGTCAGAAGACAGCGATGATACAAATAGAGGTGGATGAAGTCTCTGCCAAGAGAGGGTATACAGTTGGTGACTGACTTACATGGTCATGAGTAATTTTTCAGTTGTCATTCGAAACCTTTTTAACTCTGAAAAGTTCATCAATGATAAGCCGAGGTGGCGGAGATAGGACAAACGCGCCGGCCTTGAGAGCCGGTTCTCCATCCGGAGAGCTTGGGTTCAAATCCCAACCTCGGCGTATGTCACTTTGTCCAAATCCTAACCAAACAATTTATAAAGGGTAGTGGGTTTTGGCACTCATGGAATCTGAAGACTTGCGAAGAAGGG
>JGI2171J19970_10001203_pt1 | contig 14371 bp, 10 predicted proteins | sample DeeMarSWOR324_28_FD_19970 | JGI IMG/M metagenome (IMG submission 19970) | reverse complement strand
AAGCAACGCCTACAGAATTGTAAGTCTTTTGGTTAGCAGAAGAAGGTGGGTCGCAAGGGGATTTTCACTAAAACTAAAGCGCCACGCTCATCCCTTTAAACGACGCTTGATTTTCTCTCGCAAAATCTCACTTACTTTTTTACCATCGGCTCTGCCTCTGACTTCTTTCATTACAATGCCCATTAATTTTTTATGCGATTTTTCTCCCTGCTCTCTGATCATCTCAATATTATTATCCACAATTCCAGAAACTAGGCCCTTAAGCTCACTTATCGACATCGCTTTAAGGCCAAGTTCATCAAGAATTTTCTCAACCTTTTCCCGTGGTTTCCTCGCCAAGGCGCTAAGGATTTGGGGAATTGATTCTTTTGTGATTTTCCTGAGCGAGAGGAGTTTAAACGTGCACTCTAAATGCTTCTTATTGAGATTTTCGACTGGAACACCCTCTCTTCGAAGGCTTACCAGTGTTTCTTCTAAAGTGGAAGCAACTAATGTGGGGTCTACACGACATTTTTTTACTATCTCTTCAAATATAACAACATTTTCTGAAAGGCTTATGCGGCTGGCTAAATTTTGACTCAGGTGGTATTCTTTGATAAATCGCTTAACTTTCTGTTCAGGGAGTTCCGGTAATTTTATTCTTATTCTGTTTAATCTATCCCTAGTAATTGGAATTGGCGGGATGTCCGTTTCCGGGTACATGCGCTCTGCACCCGGCAGCGGGCGCATGAATTCTGTGTTTCCATCGCGCAGGGCTCGGCGTGTCTCCTCCGGTACACCTTGGAGCGCTTGATTCACCCTATCAACAACAGCTTTCAACGCAAGCTCTGCTCTCTCTTTATAACCTACCACGAACACGACGGCATCATCCTCCGCAGCTCCGATCGTGCTTCTCAGTTTATCGGTCTCTTCCTCTGAAATTCCATATCCGGGCAGCTCATCCGTGTGGAAAATGCCTCCGACCTTTCCGTAAAGTCTTGCTTGGTCCGCGAGTTCCGTGCCGAATCTACGTTCCGGTTGCAGTCCCCTGCCGAGAATACCCGCGAACTTGGGTAATTTTACTGCGAGCGTCCTACCTCCAGCCCCGAGCGCCCTGCGGACAACACCCGATCTGGTAGAGGAAAAAATCTCTGTGACATCGGTGCCCTTCCCTTCCACCTTTCCTGCCCCCCTTCGTCTCAATTCATCGCGGATTTCCAGCAGGGCGAGCTGTCTCCTCACCTCCCGCTCGATGACCTCCGAGATCAGCGAGAGTTCCTGCACTCCCTTGATCTCCTGGCGAGCACCGTCTGCGATCGAGATGTTTATGTCCTGACGAATCGTCCCGATGCCCCGCTTAACCTTCCCGGTGGCCCGCAGAATCTGTCCGATATGGAGGGCTGCCTTCGCTGGTGTCTCGGGGTCTGAGAAATCCGGCCCGGTGGTAATCTCGACGAGCGGAATTCCCAGCCGATCCAGCCGGTAGTTCGCATACTCTGGATTTTCATCCATCTTCCTAGCAGCGTCTTCCTCTAGACAGATTGTTGGTATCCTGAAACTCTTGCCGTCGGCCTCAATCCCCCCATCTAGCGCCACTAGGGCAGTACGCTGGAAACCGCATGTGTTGCTGCCATCTATTACTATTTTGCGCATCGTGTGCACCTCGTCGACCGGCTTGGCCCCAAGGAGCAGCGCCGCCTCGAGGGCTATGTTGAGCGCTTCCTCGTTAACGGGATGCGGTGGTTCATCATCCAGCTCCACAAGACACGTGCTGTCTGGATAGACCTGATACACAAACCCCTTACCTTTCAGAGCTTCGGCCAGCGCAGCGCGGTCTACCGCCCCCATCTCACTCTGGGTCGGGCGCAGTCTCCGTTTCACCTTCAGCAACGGTTCTTCATCGCGCAGTCTCGAGGGACAGTTACAGAACAGCTTGTGAGTGTTGAGTTCCTGATGTATCTCAAACCCGACGCGGAGACCGAGTTTTTCATAGTCTGGTCCCATATCACCGCCTCATTTTTTGACTGTGGGGTATTTTAGTAAATAGGTTGACCCACCCACCCCAAATACTCTAGCTTTTTTAGGAAAGATAGTTGCGTCTAATGGGGGACGAACTTAGAAATAGTCAGTCTCCTGATTTGAAGTAGCGTATTCTTGTCTCACGAACCTATCTCAGGCGCGGGTTACTTCGGCAGCGAGGAAAGCAGTTTGTTTTCCCAGGCGACTTGGTGGTTGAAATGGTTGTTCGGATCTACTATTAGGGAGTACAACCAGTAGATGCCGAAAATACCTACCGTCAATATGGTCAATACAATATAGAGGATTACGTTTCGGTCCGGAATCGAGTGAAACCGGCGCGGAATTTCTAAAGCTACGATGGGTCCAGCGATTTTTTCCAAATCTTCCAGAAAGAAATCCTCACGTCTTTCGTGACGGTAAAAATCCCTCATGAGGAAATAACCAACATAAAAAGCGACGAAGGGTATGAAAAAACATAAAATAGCCCACAGGAAGGCTGGTTGCTCCTTCTCACTTAGTCCTGCCTCTCTGGTGCTTCGCTCAATGGAAGCTAGCTTATCTTCAATTTTGGCTCTCTTTTTCCCGGCCGATGAGGTGAGAACTCTGACTACATCTTCTTCCAGCAGTTGATGGCGCTTGAAGTGTTCATTCCTGCGCTTGATTAGCTTGTAAATTAGAATCAGCAGCAATAGAGCGCCCGTGATTCCAACCAAGGCAATAACCGCGATGAAGGCAGCATGTACTAGGGTGATTTGTGCAGGGATTTCCCACCTCCAAATTAAAAATCCTAGAACTGCGATACTTGCTGCTGCGGCGAAAAATAGGAGCGGAACGAAAGCCCATAACGGCGAAAACACTTTATCGGTTTCACCGCGCATTCGAACGCTTTGTTTTAACCTCTCCATCCCGGCACGCCGCCGATTAATATTTGGTTTTGGAAGATTATAAAACTTGATTACCACTAACGCTTACCAATTAAAGTGGCGAATCAATTCAGTTTTTTAATGGCTTCTTTAATCATTTCTTTTGGCGGATAGGGATATTGTTTTCCTTTATAGAAATAGATTCTGCACCCACATCTGCATTCTTGTTTGACAAATTCGGTTTTTTCTTTTGCACGTTCAGCGAGTTCTTCACAAGGTAGACATTGACCTTTGCTAACTTCTTCCTGCATATCTTTTCCATTTATTCTGACGGTTGGCGAGCCCACGAAGTTATATTTCCTTGCCTTTTCATCTGTGTCAATTAAAATTTATTCTACCTCCGCCTTTACTCCAAGTTCTTCTAAACTTTCTTTGACTAATTTTTTAGTTTTCACACACCAAGGACAATTTAGAATATACAAAAGTTGAACTTTCATCGTTATCTAACCTCGTAGTCTGGCTCCATATGAACGCCCACTCAATTTTGATGATGAAATATTTCAGTAAATAGGTTAACCTGCTTGCGACTCAAACTGCTAATAATTTAAAACATCAAAATTGAATTATGTCGTCCTCGTGGTACAACGAGATGAACAGGGCGAGGTAGTCGCGGATGTGCCTGGTGATGAGGAAGTTGTTCTTTACGTGCTTCCTGCCATTCAGCCCGATGGTCCTAGCATATTCCGGCTCGTTCAGCAACATCCTCAAGTAGTGCGCGGTTCCTTCGACCGAATACGTGAGAAAGCCGGAGTATTCGTGAACTACCTGGAGGGGGATGCCTCCCACAGCGGACGCCACCACTGGCCTCGCTTTCCACAGCGCCTCGGCCACTGCCAGGCCAAAACCCTCCTTCAAAGATTTCTGGAGGACAACAGTAGACATCCTTTGCAAGGCGTTGATCTCTATGTCGCTTGCAGGCGGATGAAAGATGACATGAATATCCGGGTCATCGGCGGCCACGGATTTCACTTCCTCGTAAACTTTGAACCCCTCGGGATCGTCTAGGGCACTGCCGCCAGCGAGAACGAGCTGACAGCCGAACTGTCTTTTAACCTTCCTGTAAGCATTTATCACTCCGATGGGATCCTTCAAACGATCAAAGCGGGAGACCTGCGTTATTATCGGCCTTTCCTTGTCTATTCCAAAGCGTTCAGCCACCGAGTCTACGGTCTCCTTGGGCAACTCCTTGTTTTTGTCGCTCAGGGGGTCTATCGAAGGAGATATCATAAATTGCGGAATGCTCAGATCCGCGGAAAAAGCCGGGGCCGAGAAAACTGCGCAGTCATAATTCTTAATGTAAGACTTCAAGAAATCCATTATATCGGATTTCGGTCCAGAGAGGTCGATGTGACACCTCCAGACCCACTTTTTATCTCCGCTTTTCTTCTCCACGAGGGCTATGGGCTGAGGGTCATGGATGAACATTACGTCCCCGTAGAACTGCATCTCCTCCGCATTTTGGAGGTTGACCTGCCGGAGGTATTCTAGGTCTTCCCCCGAGATATCCACATCCACCCCGTGCAGAGCATTGTGGATTTTTTTCGTGACGCCGAAGAATTTCTCGTTTCCCTTTATGACATCCCATCTCGCATCCACCCCGAGCTGTTTCATGAGCGGAACCATCCTGGTCAGTATCTCCGCGACTCCGCCGCCAACTGACGTCGAGTTGATGTTCTGGATCACCCTGTCCTCCAATTTTTCCGCCAAGAGGTACAGATCGTCAATCTTTGCCTGACCGACTACGGCAGCGTAACCATCAATTCTTTGCATATTTGCTCACCAGCTTGATGAGTTTTTTGCGGAGCCCATTCAGGGTAATCGTGTAGATGCTCAATTCCGAAATTTCCTCTGCGAGTTTTTCCTCTCCAATGCCGCGGAACCAATTTGCAAAATCGCTTGCTCCCCTCCGGAGGCGCATTTTCGCTTCGAACATATGGAAGTAGATGGAGTGGATGCTTATCTTATCCAATACTTCGACGAATTCTCTCAGGTCACTGGCGACGTAGGGTGTGGGTAATATAATCGTTATGCAACTTGAGAAATGAAATTCCTGGCCTTCCGGACAGTTGACGATACGCCTCCCCTTGGATATGTATTCCTCCAAAATCTTGATAAATTCCGATCGCACATCTTCCATGTCCCTGAAATTCGCTATGTCCACGCTGGCAAAAAGTTCCCCCAAGTCTTTTTGGTTGAGGATATTAGACAACCAATACGCGAAATCGTTTGGCGGCTCGGGGGACAGGTAGTGATGTTTTTCTAGGAAATGGTGGGTGTGGTAGTATATCGAACTTGTGGGCACCTTTTTTAGCCCTTCAAGTAATTCAACTGGATTTCTCGCCCTTATCCCAAGTAATCTGACCAAGTGGAAATGGGTGTAGAATTTAAAAGGGCCACTCATTTTTGTCATCTTTTAAAGGAGGGACTCAAGGTGTCTTATAAACTTTGCGCAAGTTGCTTACTGGTCGGGCAAAATTGTCTTCCTTTGGCTTGCCACGATGTGTTTCTCTTTGAACATGTCCCTCACGGAGCTGGGGTAAAAGCTGGCTTCAGGAAAACATCGGGTCTGGTCCTAGGAGTGATTTCGCCGGCAATGTTGCTCTGCATAATTTTCGAGACTTCTTCAATTTTTTTCACATGGCCGAGTGTGAACATAAGTTTCACGTAAGCTGTCTCCGGAAGCATGTCCTCGCCGGGTATCACTCCCAGCTGGAGCAGGTCGCGGCCAGTCGAGTAGACTTTCATGTCGACCCTTCCCCAGAGGCACTGCGAGGTCATCACCACAGGCACTCCCTTCGCAACGGCGCGCTTTATCCCGCCGAACAGTGATTCCGGCACGTGCCCCAACCCTGTTCCTTCGAGCACGATGCCCTTGTCCCCTGCCCTGAGCATCCCCTCGATGACACTAGAAGGCATCCCCGGCGTGGCCTTCAGGAGCGCCACCTTGGGCTCGAATTTTCCATCCACCTCCACTTTGCCCTTCGGGCTCGCGTGTTTGTAGTCATCGCGGAAAAGCTTCACATCGCGCTTGCTGACCTTTCCTATCGGGATGTCGTTGATGCTCATGAAGGTGTCGCGGCGGCTCGTGTGACATTTTCTAACTTTTGTCCCGCGGTGAATCAGGCAAAAATCGTCCTCCGGTGAGCCGTGCATCACCACGCAAACCTCAGCGATGTCTGACTTGCCCGCCACCGTTACGGCCGAGATCAGGTTCAGAGCCGCATCGCTGCTGGGCCGGTCCGAGGAGCGCTGGGAACCCACTAGCACGACTGGCCGGTGGAGCCCCTTGAGCATGAAGCTGAGTGCCGCTGCAGTGTAACCCATGGTGTCGGTGCCGTGGGCGACCACCACGCCGGAGGCCCCGCCATTTATCTCCTCCGCAATCGCCCTGCCGATCTTAACCCAGAGTTCAGGGGTCATGTGCTCGCTGAAGACGTTGCAGGCCTCCACGACCTTTACATTCGCAATTTCCGCGAGTTCGGGAACCGCGCTGTAAATCTCCTCGGGTGTGAAGGCCGGGAAGACCGCACCCGTCCGGTAATCGACCCTGCTCGCTATCGTCCCGCCCGTGCCGATTATCGTCACGTTTGGTTTGGAGGGGTCAGGTTTGAGTTCGATTTTTGGGACGCTGAGTTTTGGGGGTTTTCCACGCTCGAGCAGTTTGATTTTCGTGCCAGTGCCTATCTTTACACCCAAATTGTACCCACTCGGGAGTTTGAGAACTAGGTGGTTTGAATCTCCGAGCTCTGTGCGGGGCATCAGCACGCCTTCGTAGCTCCTGCCAGCGTCTTCTACCTTTATTCGGTCCCCCACTTTCACGGAGGCCGCCTTCAAAATTCGCTGAGCCCTGCCCCTGTATCCGGACATCACCATCAGCTTACGATAATGCGCGCGGACTTAAATCGATAGCTCTTGCAAATCATCAGCTGCAATGGCGGCGCAGCCAGCAAGTCCAATAGAAAAAATCAGAACTTGTCCGGCGAGATGTAATCCCCGTATTTTTCTCTTGCTTTGTTTAGCCTCTGTCTCTGTTCTTCCAACAATTTAAACAAAATTTGTGGTGTGTCTGGGATTTTCTTGTAGATCTCCATTATTCTATCAATCTTGGCCAAATTTTCCGGCACCCGCAACGTGAATTGTTTAAGGTAATCTTCCTTTGAGTAGTCCCGACCAAGCACTTCCTTGAACAGCTTTTTGAGGTCTTGATATTTTGGTATAAAGCCGGTGGGTGTTTCTATTGCTCCAACTTCTTTGTGAGCGCGTAATTCCATCCATTTGAGCCAGACTGCTTTATCAGCCTTGCTATTCATGAAATTCCCATCGGAGCCTTTCAAAAAGTAATTCACCGAAAAGATGAGGGGTGGATTCTTCAAGCTAGCGCCGAAATTCAGGTGGTTTTCTATGTACCTGCCTATGGATATGGATAGGAAGTCCAGATTTGACATGGGGTTGAAATTTCTTACACCTTCTTCACCCAAGGTTGCGGCTGTGCTTTCTGACTCCAGCGATGCACCTTTGGTTATCACACCATGCGCCCAATCGAAAGATTCCTCAACTGGTATCCAGGTATCCGAGTCTCTTCCCCCATAAATTATTCCCCTCACCACGACACCTTTGGGATTGTTTATTTCGGGATCAATATTTTCTAAAAGCTTCAAATCAAGCGTGAACCGGGCATTTCTGTGTGAAGGTGGTATTTCATTACCCTCTGCATCTTTCTTTCCAAAGGCCCATTCTCCCGAGTGATTGATGCCTTTTCTCGGGGCTTNCCCATTCTTACCAATCCAGTAGGCATCTTTCTCTTCAGTGACCAGCACATTTGAAAAAATAATCTCGCCCGGGTTATTGAGCGCTTTCCACAGTATTGGGTCGTCCCTGGAGTTTATGCACTGTATTATCCCAAATATTCCCTTTTCAACATTGACCGCGCGTATCTCTTCACCTTTTTTCCTCAGATACGCTATATCGTCCCCCACTATCGTCTCCCTTTCCAGCATTGATGTAGAAGTCTTTCCACAGAGAGAGGGAAATGCTCCTGCGAAATAACTTACCCTGCCTTTTGGACCGTGTACCCCTATGATAAACATGTGTTCTGTTAGCCAACAATCTTGTAACGCCAGATTTATTGCCAGCCGCATTGCTAATTTCTTAAGTCCAATTGTGTTGCCACCGTATTGAGTATTCGCGCTGTACACGACATTCTCTTGGAGATCGATGTATATCCTGCGTTTGTCAACATTTTTACTTACCCCGTTTTCAAGTTCCCCTTCAGAATGCACAAACTTGAAGAAACGCTTGGAATCACCCAATTTTTTGAATTCTTCGTATCCGGGCCTGTAAAGTAAGCTTTCGCTGTGAGCCACATAGCTGGAATCGGTAAGCTGTACAGAGGGTATGGAAAATTCAGAATTTGTTGGCCCTAAAGAAAAGAATAACACGTACAACTTGTGCCCCTGCATGATATTTTTTAGAATATCACGAATTTCTTTTAAACCCTCCTCCTTATCTACCACGTTTATATTGGGGCCCAAATCAACGCCCTTAGGTAGAAGAAATTTAGTATTTTTCTTGTCTCTGGCCTGATCGTAATAGCCATCGAAATGAAAGGTGTGACCCTCTATAGCGAGTTCTTTTTCCTCCTCGGACCTTATTGCCTCTTCTCTGATATATCGGATATCCTCTGGCGAGCCGGTACAGACAAAAATTTCATCGGAATTACAAAGTTCCACGTACTCAGCAATGAATTGATGAAGATTTGGATTATTTATCCCGATAAGTTTCTGGTAATTTTTTTCGCCCAACCTGGTTTTGAGTATATCCGTGATTTTTTTGCTTGTCATTTTTCTCCCTCTTTTTCAGCACTCCAATGTATTTTAACCTTCTTCTTTATTAAAACGTTAACCTTTTAAGCATTTTCGTTAACATTATGTTAAAGGAATGAAAATGAACGAATTAGACCGAAAAATACTGCTCCAACTTATAAAAAATAGTGAGCAGCCGGTAACAGAAATAGCAAAAAAAGTAGGGGCCTCAAGGCAGACCGTAGCTAAGAAGATAAAACAGCTTAAAGAAGAAGGAATTATTGCCTCCTTCACGGCTAAGCTGAGTCCAGAAAAATTTGGCTTAAGCACGAAAGCTTACATCCTTTTGCACGAGGACCCGCGGGAAGAACTTAGACGGAAAAATATGGCAGCGATCCAACAATTCCCCCAAGTCACGGAATTTTACCGTTTATTCGGGAGATACAGTGCAATCTTGGAAGTCTTGATTAGGGACAGCAAGGATTTGACTAAGCTTATCAAAAGAATTCACAAGCTTAAAGGCATGAGGGAAACCGAAACTTTCATAGTACACAGCGCGGTGAAGAACGTGCCAGAAGCTCCCTTCGTGCACGCCCTGAAGTCTAAGCTTAGGGAATAATGCTAGATCAATTAGCCCGGCGCAAAAAAAATTTTTAAATGTCCCCTGGCTTAATGCATCTTTTCGCGCACGGATTACCAACAGCAAACTGAGTATGGCAAATGCACCTAGCTTCTTTGCATCAAAGCTCAATTAGCCGATATTTTTGACCATGTATGGCCCTTCTCGCCTATAGCCGAATCGCCGATAATAGTTCCGCGTCCCGATGCCCGAGAGCACGACTACCTTGCGCGCGTCGAACTCCTTCTGAGAGATACATTCCGCCTCGCGAAGCAAACGCTCGCCCCAGCCTCGATGTTGCCACTCGCCTGCTCCAGCTTCTTTGCCGACCTGCACGAGCGGACCATAAACATGCAGCTCCCGCACGAGCATCGATCTATCAGTTTTGATTTCGGGTCTTTGCGCTTTTGGAGATGGTTCCCTTAACCTCAGGAGCCCCATCAAGATGTCTTGCTCTACATCCTCGAACGACAGAAAGAGTTCCTCGCCTTCTGAAGCGCGATATCGCTTGACTACGAGTTCTATGTCTTCAGGCTTCGGCTCTAACCCGAGCTTGTACTTCACATGTCCAACTTCACGACATCTTACGCATCGGCAGCGCGTTCCCTCGCTTCTCATTTTCTCCTGAATCAAAGTTCGTAAATCGCCTCGCTTAACGCCCTCTGCTATCAGGTCAACTGGAATGTCTCGCTGGATGCGCTGAATTCTGACCCACTTCGGCATGTGTCGCTTCACCTCAGCGATGAGTTCCACAATTTGCTCGAAAGGATATGGCTTGTACTTTCCCCGCCGCCATAGTTCGTGGAGCTTTGTGCCCGGCATGACGAGTGTGGGGTAGATTTTCAGGGCATCGGGTTTGAATCGCTCATCCTCGAAGAGTTTTTTGAATGTATCCAAGTCCCTTTCGTAACTGGAGCCGGGAAGGTTGGGCATGCAATGATGCACCACCGCAAATCCGGCATCCTTAGCTATTCGTGTTGCCTCAACCACATCCTCCACAGTATGGCCACGATTGACGAGTTTGTAGATGTCGTCATAAAGTGTTTGCACTCCCAGCTCGACTCGCGTGGCACCGAGGCGAAGCATGAAGTCAACGTGGGGCTCCTTGCAGTAGTCGGGACGGGTTTCGAGAGTGATATCGCTGTTTCGAATCGGCGCGTCCTCTGCCGCTCGCTGTGCTTCCTCTATCGTGACCGCGCTAGCCCCAGACATCGCGTTCAGACATTGCACGGTGAACCACTCCAGATAATCGGGAGGGTAAGCAGTAAGCGTGCCACCAAACATTATCAACTCTACCTTGTCGACTTCGTGCCCTATCACCTGAAGCTGCTCGATCCTGCTCTGCACCTGCTTGTATGGATCATAACCTGCTTGTAGGGCTCTTGCCGATGCGGGTTCTTTTCCCGTGTATGACTGTGGAACTCCGGCACTAGGCCCTCCCGGGCAGTAAATGCAGGGCTCGGGTTTCGGGCAGGGGTACGGCTTTGGCATCACCGTGATGACAGAGACCCCAGAGATCGAGCGTACGGGCTTCAGCCTGAGCAATTGAATTACTCTGGCCTTCTGTTCACCAGTCGCCGCTGCCAAGAGTTCCGAGTTTCTGAAAGGTTTCGATAATCCGAACTTTCGACAAGCTTGAATCTTAGCCCTAGCTAGTCCTTGCGCATCAGCGATTTCACCGCTCGAGATCTTTTGCAGAATCTCTTGGTAAGCTGCCGAAGAGGTATCCAACATCTCCCCTAAGTTAATTTGCGTTCAAGGCTATTTTCTTGATGGTGTGCGGGTGGAAGTCGAGGAACTCTGCAAGAAATATGGGCTGCCTGAACAAATCGCGAGCATGCTTGAAAAATCGGGCATAACTACTCTTTACCCTCCACAGTTGGACGCGATAAAAAAAGGTGCCCTCGACGGAAAAAATCTCGTGCTGGCGATTCCGACCGCGAGCGGCAAGACGCTCGTCGCCGAGTTCTGCATGCTCAAGTCCGTGCTTGGGCAAGGGAGCAAATGCCTTTATATCGTCCCGCTTCGAGCGCTGGCGAGTGAGAAGTACGAGGAGTTTAGGGAAAAGTATGGGCCCCTCGGTGTGAAAGTTGGGATCAGCACGGGCGATTTCGATGTTGTCGACCCTAGGCTCGCTCACTACGACATCCTCATCGCGACCTCTGAGAAAGTCGACTCCCTGCTCCGCCACCGCGCAAAATGGCTCGCCGATGTTATCTCGGTTGTGGTGCTCGACGAAATTCATTTAATCGACGACCCGGGACGTGGCCCTACGCTCGAAGTTTTGACGGCTAGGCTCCGACAGGTCAACCCTGAGCTCCAAACACTCGCGCTTAGCGCTACCGTGAAAAACGCAGAAGAGATAGCTGAATGGCTAGGGGCGGAGCTCGTCAAAAGCGAATGGCGTCCAGTCCCCCTGAAGAAAGGCGTGTACTACCGCGAAAAGATAAAGTTCGAAGATGGGAGCAAGCGGGCGGTGAAAGTTGAAATCAAAGACAAACTAGCGGCACTTGCCATCGATACCGTCCAGGAAGGAGGGCAGACACTGGTCTTCGTTAGCACGCGCCGCTCCGCGCAAGCAGCAGCCACGCTCCTAGCGAGACACACGAAGAGAACTCTCTCACCCACAGAGAGCGAGCAGCTGACCGCCGTGGCGAAAACTATTGAGAAAGCACTTGGAGAATCCACGCGAACTTGCCGTCAGCTGGCCGACTGCGTTCGCCAGGGTGCAGCTTTTCACCACGCCGGGTTACACCATACCCAGCGAAAGGCCGTGGAAGACGCGTTCAGAAAAAATCTGATAAAAGTGGTATGTGCGACTCCGACGTTGGCCGCTGGTATTAACTTACCTTCGCGTCGGACGATCATCCGCGACTACTGCCGCTACGTCGAACCCTATGGTCTCAAGCCCATCCCAGTGTTAGAGTTCCATCAGATGTGCGGTCGCGCTGGAAGACCTCAATATGACAAGTATGGTGAAGCGGTTGTGATTGCTAAAGGTAGAGGTGAAGTCGAGGCGTTGTTCGAAGAGTTCATCCGAGCCGAGCCCGAGCGGATAACATCTAAGCTAGCTGCCGAACCTGCGCTCCGAACCCACGTGCTCGCCTCAATCGCAGCGGGCTACGTGAACGATGCGGATGGACTGCTGGATTTCATGGAACAAACTTTCTTCGCCTACCAGTATGGGACGGGCGAAGTGGCGAGAATCATCGAGCGCGTGCTGGATTTCCTCGAGCGGGAAGAGATGATCCGCACGCAGGGAAAGCTGTTACTCGCAACCCCCTTCGGCGAGCATGTCTCTCGCCTCTACATTGACCCGATGTCTGCGGTCATTTTGCGCGACGGGATCAAAGGCGTCGCCGCCAAGGAGCCAACCGCCATCGGCCTGCTCCACCTCGTGTGCGATACACCCGATATGGGACGGCTCTACCTGAGGCGGCACGACTACCCCGAACTCGAGCTGTTCCTCAAAGAGCATGCCGATGAATTCTTGACGCCTATACCCGATCAAGAATACGAACCCGACAAATACGAATTCTTCCTCGCTGAGGTGAAGACAGCGCAGATGTTGCAGGCTTGGCTCGAGGAGACGCGCGAGGATGACATCCACGAGCAGTTCGGCGTGGGAGCCGGCGACATTCGAAGAAATGTGAGCACGGCTGAGTGGCTGCTCTACGCTGCCCACGAACTCGCCAAGCTGTTCAAAGCTAGGTCAGCGCTGGGGCCCCTCCGAAAGCTGCGTGAGCGTGTACGATACGGGGTCAAGGAGGAGCTGCTGGAGCTGGTGCAACTTCGGGGTATAGGACGCGTGCGGGCGCGGAGCCTCTTCAGGGAGGGATATCGGAAGCTTGCGGACATCAAACGGGAAACTGAACAAGAACTCGCAAAGGTGCCCTACGTCGGTGTTGAAATTGCACGGAGCATCAAGCGGCAGATCGAAGAAGATGCAGTTTAAATTTATTCAGCCCATCACGATTAATCAGCGCGATTTATGTTTAATTTAATCACAAAAAAGTTTTAAACAATTGACTATAAAACAAAAAACGGATTCTAATGGGTTCTACCTTAAAAGTGAGATTAGTGATCGGCAAGCCCGCTGACCATTGGCTTTCTGAGGAACCGGTAAAAGATGGTTATTGGGGTTTTGTCAGGTGCAAAGAAGATTATGAAAGGGAAAAATCTTTGGTTTGTCAGCAAATTGAAAGTTTAATCTCAGATTTGAAAAAAGAGGGGATAGGAATTGAGTTTTTACCAGAAATAGAAATTCAGAATTTAGACGATGTATTAAAAAAATTTGATGAACTGAAAAAGACAGCTGTAAACATAGTCCTAGGAATCTCCCCTCTAGAATGGTGCCGTCCTGAGATGTGCAGTAAATTGATAAACGCGATAACCGCTGCTTCCAAATACACTATCCTATTCGATAAGTTTGGGCCAAATATTTACGCAGGAACTCTATTTACACCTCCCGCTTATCAATTTCTCAAGCGACATCATCTTGTGGATAGGATTTTTCAAGTAGAGGGAGATGAAAAGAAGCTAAAAATAATCTTAAGAAGCATTTACGCTTTGGAAAAAATTTCTTCAGCAAGGCTTGTCTGCGTTGGGCCGATAAACGCAGAACTGGGGGGATGGCCCACGCTTAAGAAAAGTATTGAGATGTTTGGCTATGATACGCGATTTTACACTTACAATGAATTTGTGAAAGATTTTATGAAATTTTATGAAGACGAAAATAAACGGGGCGAAGCGAGAAAAGTAATCGAAGATTTTGTATCTGGGAGTACAGAGGTAGTAGAACCCACGGAAGAGAAACTTCTTAGTGCCGCGGTTTATTATCTAGTTTTAAAGGAATATATCAAGAAAAATGAAGCTGATTGGATCACCGTAAATTGCCTAAGCGAATTGGTGGAAAAAACCAAAGCTACCCCTTGCATGGCTTTTTCTATTTTTAATGATTCAGGGATCGTAGCAACCTGCGAGGCAGATCCTGCAGCTATGGGTTTGCAATACATCATGCGATATATTTC
>JGI2171J19970_10001202_pt1 | contig 14382 bp, 12 predicted proteins | sample DeeMarSWOR324_28_FD_19970 | JGI IMG/M metagenome (IMG submission 19970) | reverse complement strand
GTACGTATGCTGGCCAGAAATCCGGGCTTTACTCTCACTGCGGTGCTGTGTTTGGGCCTGGGCATCGGTGCCTGTATAACAATTTTCAGTCTCTTTAATGAGCTGTTCCTGCGTCCATTCCCTGTCCCAAACCAAGAACGCCTTGTGGATTTGAATGAGACGGCTCCTAAATGGGACCTGGAGTATACAGGGGTCTGCTATGCTGATTTCCACGCCTGGCGCGAGCACAACAAGACCTTCGAATGTATGGGTGCCTTTGCCAATTGGGGAGCGAATCTTTCTGTCGATGACATGGCCGAACGCGTCGAAATTCTCAATGTAACCCATGACTTTCTGGACGTATTGGATGTTCGTCCCGTGCTGGGCAGGGGCTTTACGCCGGAGGAAGACCGACCGCAGGGCCCGAAGGTTGTTTTATTGAGCTTCGGCTTTTGGAAGCGTTTTTTTGGACAGGATCCAACGATTCTGGGCCGTACCCTGCACGTGAACAACGAGGCTTTGACCATAATCGGTGTTCTGCCTTCTAAAGCCATCTTCCCAATATCCGCGGATATCTGGCGGCCTCTCGCGCTCGATCCCGAGAAAAGCAAAGGTAGTTGGTACCTTGCGGCATTCGGCCGGCTGAAAAAAGGCGTAACGGTTGACCAGGCACGCGAGGATCTGACCCGTATTCACAGGGGTTTGGCGGAGGAGCGTCCGGCGAACAAAATCACCTCGCCCACAGTCGTTGATCTTCGCGAACGGTACTTCAATGAGTACCAGGATGGGGTTTCGATCCTGTTGGGCGCGGGCGGGTTGGCATTAATGATAGCCTGCTGCAATGTGACAAGTATCATGTTGGCCCGTGGTGCCTATCGGAGCAAGGAGATCGCCATGCGTGCGGCCCTTGGGGCCACGCGAGGGCGTATCGTCCGGCACATCTTGACCGAGAGCCTTGTCCTGTCCATCGTGGGGGGGATTCTCGGTGTCTTCTTGGGTCATTGGGGATTCGAAATCTTGCTGGCACGGTTAGCCGCCTCAACGGACATACCCTCATGGATGACATTCGATGAGGATCTCCGTTATGTGTTTTTCTGCACAGCTATTGTTGGTTTTGCAACGATCTTGTCGGGATTGGTGCCTGCACTACAGGCCGGATATGCCAGGGACCTCCATCATGTGCTGCAAACATCGGGCACTCATGCGACCTCCTCGCGGTCCAGGCGCAGAACATTGAATGGTGTCGTCGTCGGCCAGATCGCTCTGGCGTTGACGCTTCTCATCGGTGCCGGCTTGTTATTTCGGACCTTCCGCAAGGTTCAGGAGGTGGACCCTGGATTCCGCACGGAGGGTATCCTCACATATCAGATCTCTCTATCCGGCGGTCCGAACGCCACAGAGAGCCAACGACAGGCCTTCTTCGAGCAACATATCGAGATGGTCCGGGCGTTGCCGGGCGTGGCGCAGGCCGGGCTTTGCAACCATATCCCCTTGACAACCCACCATGGCCGGTTATTTGATATTGAAGGCGCGCCGGAGAGAAGTCCCGACGAGCAGGATGTTATCATACTCGAACGCACTGTGACGCCGGGCTACTTCGAGGCCATGGGCGTGAGATTGCTTTCAGGACGATTTTTCATCGAGAAGGACAACACGCGGGACAGCGAGAAAACGGTCATCGTCAATGAAACCTTTGCCAATCACTTTTGGGCGGATGAGAATCCGGTTGGCAAGCGGATCCGACATCGGGATTCGGAGGATTGGATGCGTGTCGTTGGGGTGACCAAAGATGTCAAACACTATGGTTTTGAGCAAGAGATGCGCCCCGGCGTCTATATCCCCTACACCTGGAATGCTGACCCGACAATGCACGGGGTGGTACACACGTCGGCCGATCCGCTCTCGTTGGTGGATTTTATCCGGGAGATCGTACGCTCTATCGATCCGGGCATACCCATCTTCGGTATAAGGACCATGGCCCAACGCGTTGACGAATCCATATTGCTCCGGCTTATTTACTCATGGCTATTCGGTGTGTTTGCCGTCGTTGCCGGAATCATGGCTTTCGCCGGGATATACGGCGTCATCAGTTACTCTGTCAGCCAGCGAACGCAGGAAATTGGGATTCGTGTGGCGCTCGGGGCACGACCGGGCGACATTGCCCGTCACGTCATGCGTCAAGGCGCGGTTTTGATCGTCATTGGTCTGTTGATCGGCCTGTCGGGGGCTTTTGCGATAAGCCGGGTGTTGGCCTCGCAGCTCTTCGGTGTGAGTGCTACGGACGTAACGACCTTCGTAGGCGTCTCAGTGCTACTGGTCGCCGTAGCAACGCTGGCCTGTTATATCCCCGCCCGGCGGGCGGCACGTATAGACCCAATAGCGGCGCTCCGGTACGAATAGGTATGGATCAAGACTTAGAGAGACGACCACCGTTCGTCCTGAGATTAGATTCCTCTGCCTGACGGAGTCAGAATTGTTCCATAAGATTAACGTCTTTAGGCACGTATGCGAGAAGCTTTAAGTGATCGAATCAGGTGTATTTGTCACATCTGGAGGAGATACGCTCGATTTCGCATCTGAAAGACCAATATATAAGAACTACGGATTCAAAAAGAAGTGAGTATGTAATCCCATTCCAAAACGTGAGCAGGCTCCCCAGGAAAATACGGAGGTATTGTGGTTCGCCTGTAGCGCTATTGGTCGTTTTGCATTGTACACAGCAGAATTGACAAAGAAAACCGCAAAGAGACCCTAGCAGAAAGACTCGGAATCGGCCATATCAGCACTGAAAACCAAGGTTGCATCTACTCTGTTATAGGCTCTAAATGGAAGCGTTTTATGCCGGACGGCACCAAGATGACGACTGTGACTGACGAGCAACTCGTCCTACCGACCCTGTGGGGCAATGTCGCATCGTTCGGCAGCATCGTGGAGAGGTAAAGGGGCAGCCTCCGCCACGATAACAGAATCCACTTGGGCTATTTCTACAACAAGCACGCTGTCAACCAAGCCGTCCAGAAATACCACCGCTTATTCGGGAAACTGAATTTCTCTCTGTAAGCGAGCCGTCTGCCCCACCCCGGTCGTAAGATACCCTCCACCTTTTTGAGGTTGCCCTGAGGCCGGTCGAAGGATGATGTGAGAAATAGTCCTCTCCTTTTTCCCCTTCTGTACGGGGTTCCACACGTTCTTGCCATTTTGTTTCGCCCTTGACTTTTTTTCTTGTGTTTTTTCGGCGATTGCGATAACCATTGCGGAAGCAGAAGCGGAAATTTGGGACGTGTTTCGACCGTCAAAGGCAACCGGTTGTATAAGGGACCTCTGCCCATGGAATAAGGAGCAAAACCATGCTACGCATAAGGATCGTATCCGTCATCGTGGTTCTTTCTGTGATCTTAACCGATGGATTTCATTCAGGCTCAACTCGAGCCGGAACGCCGGCTCTGCTGTCTGCTGCCGGGATAACAAGAGCCTCGTCGAGAGCAAGACCTGCCGGCAAGCCCACGGCAATTCAGCCCCGTCCATCGAGCAAGAGTGAAGCGTCCATCGTTCGGAACTTCAATCTGAAGGGAAAGGCAAACCGCGCGATTGTGAATTTTGAGCTGACCGAGCCGGGGCAAATCAAGGTACAAGCCAACTGGAAGGGCACAGCCCGGAGATTGGCGTTGATACTCAACGGGCCGGGACAAACACAAGCTTACGGCCGGCAAGATGGCGGGAGCCCGTTGAGCCTCAGCTATCAGGTGACTGAGAAGACTCTCGCCAAAGGGGAGGGCTGGAGGGTATCCGTTGTCAATTTTCGTTCCACGGGCAATGCCACCGGTACCATTCGAATCACCCATCCGAAGGAGACGAAACCCACAGTCACGCCGAAGCCGGCAGAAAGACCGAAACCGGAATTATCCCCGCAGCAGAAAATCACTGTGGTAAAGACGAGGCTGGAAAACCGCATCCAGAAATTGACACCAGAGAATCAGCTCGATAAGATTGTCGTGCCGCTATTTATGCAGCGTCTCGAAGAGAAATCCCAAGCGCGCCTGACGCTCAGAGGCATTAATGTCAGTCCCCATCTTGAGACGATCGTGAGAGGCTATAAACAGATCAGCCCTTCCGTCAAGAGGAGCAGCTTTCATCCCANATATACCCAACTGAAGCCGTACCAGAAAGTAAGTGAACCGCAGTTGGGAAAAGACGTCCTGAAGGCTCTAAGGTCGGACTATGAAAGCGACATCCGCCGGATGGTCCGGAAGGGCTTCAGAGCGGATCGTCCAAAGTTCCATTGGGATTCGGCCAGCGTCCGCGCTGTAGTGCGCCCGGTACGGACCCCTGCCCAGGCAAAGCTCAGCAAGAGTCGAACAAAGCAGCTTGACACATTGTTCACAAAGCTGCGAACCAGCCCCTCACCCACAAATCGGAGGCACGTTAGAGACTTCTTGCAGGCTCATAACTTTCGCGTCGAGAAAGCGCCTCTAAGCCCACTTCATAATGCTCTTATCGCTCAGGCAGGGTTGGCTGCGGGGACCATCCCCGACCTGAATAACGACCATTCCGTCCGAGACTACTACCGATACGACGTTGTACTTGACTGGTTTGATTGCGACCAGGAGAACGAGTACGTGGCGGATGAACCGTACTGGCACATCAGTGCAACGATTCCACGCTATGATCCAAAGGATACCGACAACGTGCATCTCATCCAGGAGGGGAATCTCTACAGGATCGTCAGTCGGGTTACCGGCGACTACGGGGATGTCGATGCGGGCGAAACCAGAATATTCCGTCCGCAGGACCGCTACGTACTCCATAACAACCTATTCAACACATCCACGACGTTCACGATCGGTCTTTGGGAGCACGATTGGAGCAAGGGAGAGGTTCGAGATGCCATCGACGAGGCTTTGGAGGACTTGAGAAATGAACTGATCGATCAAATCCGGAGCGCGGTGATGGACGCCCTGAAGGATAGCTTCTATGCCGCGCTCGAGGAAGTCTTGCCGGATGAATTGGACGCGGCCGTGAAACTCTTCTTCGACGGGGAACTCGATTTCGCGGGCCTTATGACGACGGTCGAGGATGTCCTGGGAGGAATCGACGTGAGCTGGCTGGTCTTCCAATTGATCTTCTCAGGAGAAAGTATAACAGAAATTGTACAGGGTATGGGCGGGGCGTGTCCGGAGTTGACCATCGCCCTCATGGCAATCAAGGTCCTGGGACCCGTCGCCATCGATCTTTTCGAGGGTGATTTTGGAGAGGCCTTCGCGGGCCTGGTTTCATTGCCTGTAGAGTGCATCATGTACGTTGTCAACCTCGTCACTGATCTAGTTCGTACCGTTGAGATCATCCTAGCCATCGTGGACCCGGATGATCTGATTGGGCAGAAGTCCATAACGATTGAAGGCGCCCATGACGATGTCTTTCAAGATGCCGACTGGTGGCTCAGGCCTCGCGGCCACGTATGGTTTCCCGTAGATAAGGCCCAAGCTTTCCGCGACGAACATGGATACGGTCCCACGGCCGAAAACTGCTCCCTCATCAAGAACAATTTCTACTGGGTGCCGGCCCTCAAATTCGAAGGAGATGATGCCAGATATTATGCCTACTACCTTGTGAAACGAACACTTGCCGGGGGCAGCGAGACCTTCGGCTACACAATCGAGGATGGGCCGGGATCGTTCATGGAGACAAGAACGTACACGGCCAAGTCCCCCCGCCCCGGCGGCAAGATCAGAGTCTCAATATGTGCCCTGAACACGGAGCAAGTTCCCTTCGTTTGGCTGTCACGAATTTCAAAAGGTGGAGAGAGAGGGTCGGTAAGCAACAACAATCTGAATGGCGGCAGAGAGTTCTACGTGGACTCCTATCCGGGATACGACTACGAGCTTGGGATCAGTTGGTTCGGTGATGGGGCCATGTACGGCTACGTGACTCTCGAGGAATAGGAGTCTCCACAGGAGCACGGTTGATCGGCCGAACCGGCTAACCGCCCGAAACGAAAGTGCCGTGCTACACGCAGTTTCGCTGCAGGTTCATAAGTTTATAGAGCTGCGACGGCCAAGGCAGAATATCTGTGGCAAACGAATGGCTGTCCCGGAAACCCGAAGGGACAGCCTCCGCCACATCAGAAGAATCCATATAGGCTAACTCCTAAAACAGAAACGCCACCGCCCAAGCCACCGACAAATGCCACCGCCTGTTGGCAAATCTGAATTGCTCCTTGCGAGCGGTTCGGGTGCTCCGCGTGGTTCACGCGATGCGAGATCCGATATACGCCTCACCCTTCTTAGCCTGACCGCCGCCAGGTCGGCGGGAGAGGAAGTTTTGCCCTTTTGCTTCCTTGGGCTTCGTTCAGAGCTTGCCCTGAATGAGGTCGAAGGCAAAAGTTTTTGAATTTTTTCACTTTTCCCTTCTTTTTTCTTGCTTTTCGAACAATCTCGACCAAAATAAGCACAGTGGAAAAGGAAATAGCTGTCTTTGATTGACACCTGCGTTTTGTATGCGCGCGGCCACATAGTACGTAGCACCATAAGCCTATTAGCTGATAGGAGGTGTGAGATGCCACGCGTAAAGAATGCGCGACCTGAAGTGGCGGCCAAAAGCCGTATGGGTTGTCTACAGGGCGAAGGCTGTCTACTCAAGACGAGGACGAACCACATCCATGTCGTGGTGAGGGGGCCCCCTTGCCGAGCCGACACGGGCGATTGTTTGGCGGGCGCTGCAACAGAACAAGCGACGAAGATCTTTCAAGGCAGGCACCTTGGAGACCAGTCCGAAGACCCCGCCACTATTCTTGAAGATCCCGTTTTGACAAGGAGGTGTTACCATGGCTAAAGCCAAGCAATTCACCACTCTGAATATCGACAAAGTACGACAGTTGCGCTCTTTCCGGATCGACTACAGTCACGTGCGAAACTTGGAATACGTTGACAAGCGAAAGCGAAAACCCCAATCCTTTGCCCAGTATCGTAAGATTGCCCCTCGGGCGGTCATGAAGACGGAGAAGCAACCTCGGCCCCGCTTCCCTGCGGACCTGCGGTACCTTAAGAGCTACTCGGCTCTGCATTTCCCGAGGGGCAAGATGCTCATCCTGGTCAATTACAGCCTATATCCGTCCATAAGCCACTCCATTAACCAGTACGTCCAGGATGTGGCTTACGAAGGGTACTTCGCAATCGTGTACCGTGTCAAGAACGGCACGCCGCCAGCGCTGCGCAATTTCATCAAAAAGAAGATGCCGCTCGCCGGCGTGCTGATGGTGGGCAATCTGCCGACGGCGTGGTTCGAGATGGACGACGACTTTTATAACAGCCATTCCGAGTTCCCTTGTGACTTGTACTACATGGACCTCAATGGCAAGTGGAGCGACCCGGACAATGATGGCAAATTCAGCGGTCATGCATTGAATGTCCAGCCGGAGATCTGGGTCGGCCGCCTCTGGACCCCGATCGGAAATGGAAACAACGCCGCCCTCATCAACGATTACTTCAGCCGGAACCACATGTTCCGCAAAGGACTGTTCGGCTACTCCAATCGTGCTCTGGCTTACGTGGATGACGACTGGAGTAATTTCCATGATTGCGCTCTTGACTTTATGTTTCCACCGGCTCAGATCGAGGTTATTACCGATCCGGCAACGACTGACGGTGATCGCTACAAGGCTGAGATCAACCAACACCGAGCTTGGGCGCAAGTCTGTGCCCACTCGTCACCCGGCGGGCATTCTTTCAAGATCCCAAGCGGTAGCGAATGGGTGCCGAACACTTACCTCCGGGACGTCAATCCGCCGAATGCCTATTTCTACAACCTCTTCGCGTGTAGCAACGCCCGATTCACACAGACCGACTACATGGCCGGATGGTACATCTTCGACAAAGGTGGAGGCTCTGTGTGTAACGGCCTCGCCGCCGTGGGGAGCGCGAAAACCGGCTCGATGCTGATGTTTGAGAACTTCTACGGGCCCATGGGATCGGGAAAAGCAATCGGCGACGCATACGTTGACTGGTGGAAATCTCTGGGTGCGACGCACGACCTTGGCGAGCGGCGATGGTACTACGGTATGGTCCTCTTGGGTGATCCCACACTCAACTGGTGGAGCGGCGTTGTACCCGTACTCCGCGACCCGTTTAAGGGCGACGTCTTCGACCACTTTCCGCGTCGGACCCATTTCCGCTGGGATCCGATCAGTCTTACCGGCACGGTCTACAACATCGAAATCGATGCCTTCGGCGCGCGCGTGGGTGGCAAGTGGGCCGCTGAAGCAGGCCTGACCTGGCTCGTCTCCGGCGCACTGATCGACCACAGCTTTGAGCACCTTTTCGTTGGTGCCCAACGGGGCCGATGGCGAGTGCGTGCCAAGGTAGGCGCTCGCATCTGTCCTTGGAGCGACTGGCGCTACTTCACCTATACCGTATAGGCACGGCCAGGCGTGACAACCAAAGCCTGTTTGTCGGGCCTCTGTTAATGCTTGGAGTAGTTTGTCTTCTGTAAAGAAAACTTCTCAGCACAGAAAGGACATAATCATGGCAAAACGAGCTGTTTGTATTGGGATCAATGACTATCCCGGAACATACAACGATCTTGGCGGATGTGTGAATGATGCCCACGATTGGGCCGACGTGCTCACGGACGAATTCGGGTTTGGTAAAGATGTCCAGATAATCACAGATTCGGCCGCCACCAAGGACAAAATTGTGAAAGCACTCGAAGACCTGGTCACCCGCTCAGAAAGGGGAGATATAGCGGTCTTCACGTACTCAGGCCACGGCACGTGGGTCCCTGACCGCGGTGAACCCGATGAGTGCGACAATCGAGATGAGGCTATTTGTGCGCATGATGGAAACATCCTGGATGACGAGATCCGAGAGGTGATTCGGCGGATGAAATCCGGGGTGCGGCTCACCGTTATTAGTGATTCATGCCATTCCGGTGGTGTTACCCGAGCAATGCTGGCGCGTGCGCGTGCCCGAACCACCGACGCCGAATCTGCCGACACGGCACCAAAACCAAGGTATATGCCACCAGAAGATGATCGCGGCGCCTTGAGAACGGAATTAATACCGGTACGCAAACGATTTCTCTATCCGGAATCGGACATGCAGGAAATTCTGATCAGTGGCTGCAACGCGACAGAATACTCCTATGATGCCGTCATTGGTGGACGCCACAACGGTGCTATGACCGCTCTGGCCATAAGGGTCATCAAGAGCAATCCTTCCATGACATATAGGGAGTTTCACGAAGAACTGCGCGAGCTTCTACCATCTACACGATACCCGCAGAGCCCCCAGCTTGAGGGCTCGGATGACAACAAAAACCGACCACTGTTTACTTGATGTCCGTTCGGCACAGGTTGTGATAACATGAAAAAAGGTCACGACGAAGAGCAATACGACTGGGCGGGATCTCGGATTTTACACCGTACCGAGATTCCGTCCAAACGCCGGGTGATTGGGAACGAAGATGTGCTGATTCCCACGGATCTGAGGGAATGGATTGCGCCGTTGGATAGCCAGGTGACCAAGAACGTCATCGCATCGTTGGATTTGCCGCATACCAAGAAGCCAGGAGAGTTTGATAAGCGGGCATGGACAGTCTGGAGGTACGTCGCCGAGAACATCGAGTACAGAGCCGATGAGATCTCGCAGCGCAAAGCTGACTTTTGGCAGTTTCCGGCAGAGACTCTCGCATTGGGCAAAGGCGATTGTGAGGACTGTGCATTTCTCCTTGCAAGTCTACTGCTGGCAAGCGGTATCAGTCCATTCTGCGTGCGGATTGTGTTAGGAATGCTGACGGGTAAGGACGGCAGAAAGGGTGGCCATAGCTGGGTGATTTACAAGCATGAAAAGGGGCGCTGGGTTGTTCTCGAAAGCACGTTGGATGTTCTGCCGGAAGACTGGCCTTTGGCGGATGACCTCGTGAGAGAAAATTCAGTACCGAGATACTATCCTGATATCTGCCTTAACCAACAGCATGTATGGACGATTGGGCGACAGCGTCGTATTCGAGATGTTGCCTCGTACTTGCAATCCAAAAAGAAGCTGCCCGTTTCTGTATTCCAAACGAAGCCGTGAAGAAAAAGCATTATGATCTGAGGACGCTTCAAATCGAATTGGAATAGCAGGAAGTCGGGCGTCAGTGGCTCCTGTCTCCGTAGAAGGCAAAAGGCTTGAGCAAGTAGATGCAAGAACACAAACAGTAGGGAGTATTACTGCGCGCTTAAACAGTGCCTGCTGTGATCATCTGCGGATCCTGACGTTCTTAGGACACGACAGGGGATATGAGCCGTGCTTGATTCAGCGCCTGGTTCGTTGGCGTATCCATCCGGCGATGGCTTTCGAAGCGACCGGGGCGAGGGTTTCTTCGAACTTGCCGTATTCGGAGACGGCGCCGGTGACGGCGGTCTGAAACATATGGTTCAGGCCGGGCAGTTCCTTCAGCGTGCAATTGTGGTTTCCGCCGGCCTTGAGCGCCTTCTCAATTCCGCGTAAGTTCTTGCCGGAGGGGACCTGGCAGTCTTTCGTGCCGGCCAGAGCGAGCACGGGACATGTGACTTCCATCAAAAAAGGGGTAGGATCGAACTTGAGGAAATATCGGTAACTTGTTGCCGTTACTCTGCCTATCTCGTAGCCGAGCCTACCCTCGGTCCATCCAAGCAATTTAAACCGCGTTTCTATATTTGTCGCAGAAGGTCCCTGAAGATTTCAAGAAAAAAACCCCACCACGAGAGCAGGGTATCCATGTCAAGAAATGACTAAACCAGTCGCCGAGCCATGCATGTCGTGAAGCCCTCCGGCTGCACTCGGCGCGGCGGCAGGTTCAGGACGAGGATGCGCCGAAGGCCCGCCCGAACTCGCACCGGCGGGCCTACCGGTCAGCACCATCCGGCAAATCGCCGCCCCGGCGACAACCAGGCCAACTATCCCTGCCGAGGCGACAACTTGTAACTATCCCTCTTTCCAGATAAGCGCCACGAACAGTCCCCCGACACCAACAACGGCCATAGTCTTTTTGAGTACTCAAAAAGACTATGGCCGTGTTCATTGAAGCCCGTATTGGCGTCTCTATCAAAGCGAAGGAAGAAGGACAGCGCTGTCTCCAGTCACGTTTTGAGCCTTCAAAAGAATGGATTGCTTCACCGGCAGCGCGCGGTCTTCCGCTGGACAAGGCGGCCGAGCGGTCTAAATCTTGGCTCTTTGGAGAGTATCGGCGAACTCGATAATCAGGCCCACCTTACCCCGGACGCCGACCTTGTTGAAGATATTGCCGAGATGGGCACGGACCGTATTGTATGCGATGTGCAGCTCGGCGGCGATCTCCTCGTTATCGCGGCCCTCGCATACCAGCTTCGCCACCTGGACCTCTCTCGGGGTCAAGTGCCAACATCCTCGCAAATACTCCCATTGCTTTGCCTTGAAACGCATCGTTCACACTCCCACTATGCCGCAACACCTAACGTCGGATTCAGCGCGTTCTCACGGGAAGCACGCCGTAGTCGTTTTGATTACTCAAAACGACTACGAGCATTGTATTATAGAGAGCGCCGATGTCAATCTCCCCTTTTGGCCAAAGAAACCGCCCGCCGTCGCGGAGTCATCCGAGGGACCGCCGCGCGCCACGGCGCCTCTGCACGCCTGGCGCAATAGACTGCTCCCGGACCCGTCGGCGCGGATACGAGCAGGCGCATACAAGGAATCGCAATGGCCAAAGCGACGATGCCAACAATCCACTTTGCGGGATGAGGCTCATAGTCCTTTTGATTAGTCGAAAAGGCTATGAGCTTGCGAGTCGATCGATTGAGAATAATCCGTGGCGAGGGGATCGTTGGCCGGTGCGAAGTAATCGGCCGCTGAAGGCAGTGGGCGGCAATCGAGGGCCCCCAGGGAAGTTCTGCGGGTTTGTCCTGGTAGCCCGCGCCGCAAGAAGAGTCAAGCCATCCGGCTGCGGCGGATAACTTCAGCTACGGGTTTAGACATCCGTGGCGTTGTAGTACAATAAAAAAGCCCCTCACTCGTCGCAAGAGGCTTTGGGAGCAATTCGTTCCCGTGGAGGTCGGCCGCGACTTATGCCTGGAGGGGACGATGGCGCAGATGAATCTGCCACCGTTTGAAGATGGACGGCAGGGACAGCACGTCATATAACGCTGCCAAGCCCACAAGCCCGTAGACGATTCGACTGAGCATCGTCATCTGTCCAAACAGACCGGCCACCAGGTCAAAGCCGAAGAAGCCTACCAGTCCCCAATTCAGCGCCCCGACAAGCAGCAGGGCGTAAGCGACTACGTCAATTGATTTCCACGTTGAAGCGTTCATTGTTTGTGTCCTTTCCAAATCGTTGGTTATCAAATATTCGTATGTTGCGCTTTATTACGACGAGCCTCCCGAGAGGTTCGTTCCTTCCGGCATATTTTAGGACTATTTTTATCCTACTAAAGGACAGAGCAGAGCGTTCACTCCCTGCAATATCCATATCATTCGCTGTAGTAGAGAGTTATATCACGGACATGAGCAACGCTCGGGTTCTCCCGGCGTGTCGGAATTCCTTTGCCATTTCCAGTCGTCCCGGCAATAATATCACCTGCGACACCGGAGTCCACCGGCCTCAACCGTGGATGTGACCGAGCGAAATCCGGACGGTGCGAACAGAGACTGCGAGCAAACATGCAGATACAAGAAGAGAGCCAAGCTGCCAAGCACGTCCTATTCAAGATGTCCGGCGTTCTGCTCATGCCGACAGATCATCCTGATGCGGAGAAACACGCGAACGGTCGATGAGAAAGGTAGCAATGAAACCAGCAAAGGCAAAATCACACAAGCTTAGAAAGAAAATCCTGATCGCCCTGATAGCCTTGGTCGTGACGGCGATCATTGCGTTGGGCGTTGTAGCGTATGGGCCTGTGAAGACCCTGGCGTCTCTGGAAAAGGTGGACGATTTCCCGCTGTATGTGATGAGGTATCACGGCACCTATTTGTTCGATTGGTTCGCCGAGGAGGGGATCGAGTGGGGCCCTTACAGAAAACTCTACGAGACGGTGAACCCGGCGGCGTGCACGAGTTTTGCCGCCCTCAATGAGGCCGGCGACGCCGTATTCGGGAGGAACCTCGATTGGCAACACCGCTCGTCTATGCTGCTGTTTACCGATCCACCGAACGGCTACGCGTCTGTTTCGATGGTGGACCTTTACTATCTGGGATTCGAAGGGATGCAGGAAATTCCATGGGGCAAACGCCTGCCTCTGCTCGCCACGCCGTACGCGACCATCGACGGCATGAACGAGTGCGGCGTCGCCATGTCTCAGAACGCCGTGCTGCGCCGGAATGCCCCGGCGGATCCGAACCGGCCGACGCTGCTCAACAGTCAGATGATTCGGCTGGTGCTCGACCAGGCGAAGGACGTGGATGAGGCCCTGGATTTGATCCGGCAATACAACGTGGACTTCGCGGATGTCTGCGTGCATTTTCACATCGCCGATGCATCCGGAAAATCCGCCATCGTGGAGTACATCGACGGCGGCATGGCGATTCTCCGTAACGACAAACCCTGGCAGGTCTCGACGAACTTTTTGCTGTCTGAGCCTCAGCAGCCGGACTGCTGGAGATACAAAAAAGCTACTAAAGCACTCGCCGAGATGCAGGGGAAGGCTTCGCAGAATGAGGCGATGAATTTGCTGCAGGCCACATCACAAGATCACACCGTGTGGTCCGTCGTTTACAATCTGAGCTCGGGAGAAATCCGGCTGGCGATGGGCAAAGATTATAACAAGGTGTACAGCTTCAGGCTCAAGATGAAAAACTGAGACAGATAAGCAATCAAACAGTCAACTCAACCATTCCCCTTGGCTCTTTTCGAGACTCTCGCCTTACTTCCATGATCCGCATGGCGGAAAAGCCGTTACTCCCTTCGTTTTCAGTGCCTTACATAGGTAGAAAGGCATTCAGAACCAACAAGAGAATGCAGAAAGGAGTACTAAAATGAAACGGATCATATTGACCATCGCACTTGTCGTACTGGGAATGTCCCTTATCGGCTGTAGACCCTACCATCGCTATCACAGACGCGGCCCGCATGCCGTCATTATTACCCGGCCCGGGCCGCGCCCCGCGCCGCCGCGACACTGGCCTCGCCCCCGGGCTCCGCGCCCCGGACCGAGGCGTGGCCATCCCAGGCACTAACCCATGCCCCCTTCATGCGGCCTGCCCCGGTCTCGCCGAAGGGCCCGCTGCACACCCGGCAAAGGACCCGACGGCGGACCGGAGGCCGCGTATCCCGCCGCACCTCTCTCGCCCTTGCTCAACCGCAAAGCCCGAATACGATCCCGATGTCGGAAATTGGGTTTGTTTGGCTTTGTTTTTTTTGCGCCCAAAACGGGGCCGCATTTCCGTATACCGTTGCTAATTAATGACTTATGCC
>JGI2171J19970_10001199_pt1 | contig 14394 bp, 12 predicted proteins | sample DeeMarSWOR324_28_FD_19970 | JGI IMG/M metagenome (IMG submission 19970) | reverse complement strand
CCTGCCCTTGCCTTGACCATGGATCCGCCAGAAGGGGATGTTATGAAGCGACCTCCACGCGATCCAAAAGAGGGCATATTGCATGGAAGAATAGCTTCGATTTTGGCAACTTTTATAACGCAGTTTATAGGCACTGGACTGGTGTTTTACGTGTCGTTCTATGTGCTGGGGCGACCTATTGAAGAGGCTCGGGCAATGGCTTTTGTGCAGGCTACTCTGCAAGAATTAGTTATAGTCTGGAATTGTCGTTCTGAAAAACGTAACGCGTTTAAAGTTGGGTTCAAATCGAACAAATTCTTGCTTGTAGCAGTTCTGGTGTCGGCTATATTGACTGTAATCATACCTTACACTTATTTGTTCGGCACAGCGCCTCTGGACCTCATTGACTGGTTGGTCATTCTGCCGTTCTCTTTTTCAGGCTTTCTAATTTTGCCTGAGATTTTCTATGGCAGGAAAATCTGGAAATGGCGATAAATCCACAGAAAAGTTTAATATGCAAAGTCTTTCAAAACAGCAGTTCTAACTGAAAAAAGCGTGATAGTATGAGTGAGAAATTGGCGAATCCGGCACCGCTTGGGCTGCTGGGTTTCGGAATGACAACTGTTTTGCTTAACTTGCACAATGCTGGCTTTTTCCCTCTTGATACGATGATTCTTGCAATGGGCTTAGCGTACGGTGGATTAGCGCAGGTACTAGTGGGAATTATGGAGTTCAGGAAAGGTAACACTTTCGGCACCGTGGCATTCACATCATACGGGCTTTTCTGGTGGTCTCTTGTGCTTCTTCTTGTCCTGCCCAAAACATCACTCTTCACTGGATTGAACGTCCCGACAGAAACGGCTATGGCAGCGTACTTCTTCATGTGGGGATTGTTCACTTTTGTGATGTTCTTCGGAACCTTGAAGACAAACCGTGCGCTACAATTCGTGTTCATGAGCCTAGCCATTCTATTCTTCCTTCTGACGGCAAGAGACTTAACGGCAAACGCGACAATAATTGGAGACTTGACAATAGGTACAGTTGCTGGCTATGAAGGCATTATCTGCGGATTAAGCGCAGTCTACTTGGCATTTGCGGAAGTGTTAAATGAAGCCCACCGAAAAACTGTGCTGCCCATCTGCCCCACAAACTAAAAACGCCTCAATTCTTTTTATTTTTTTGATAAATAGCTGAAAAACTTTATATTCTCTGATTTTAAATTTTTCCCGAACAAAATTCATGGAATGATAAAGACATGTCTGAAACTAATTTACCGTTTAACGAGAAAATCTGTCCAAATAACGCGCAAGCATCTTCTGGAGAAAAACTTCGACAAGAATGGGAAAAATCAATAAAGAACCCGCAAGAATTCTGGGCTGAAAAGGCAAAGGCTATCGACTGGTTCAAAACATGGGACAAAGTGCTGGACGATTCAAACAAGCCGTTCTACAAATGGTTCGCTGGCGGCGTCCTCAACATATCACACAACGCCTTGGATAGGCATGTAAAGACGCAGAGAAAAAACAAGCTTGCATACATCTGGGAAGGCGAACTCGGCGAAGTCAAAACTTACACTTACCATCAACTTTACAGTGAAGTGAACAAACTCGCAAAAGTCTTCAAAGATCTAGGTCTCAAAAAAGGAGACCGCGTGGCAGTTTACTTGTCCGTAATTCCTGAACTGCCAATAACGCTGCTCGCAACAGCGCGACTAGGCGGAATCCACACTGTCGTCTTCTCAGGCTTCAGCGCCGAAGCACTGGCAGACAGAATAAACGACTGCGAAGCAAAAATCCTCGTAACAGCCGACGGATCATACAGACGTGGAAAAATAATCACAATAAAAGACAACGCAGACCGCGCCTTGCAGAACACGCCAACCGTGGAAAAAGTCATTGTCGTGAAAAGAACAGCTCAAGAAATCCAAATGAAAGAGGGACGAGATGTCTGGTATCATGATGCTCTTGCAAACGCCGGAGCAAATGCTTATGTTCCGCCCGAACCCATGCAGGCGACGGATCCGCTGTTCATACTCTACACTTCGGGCACAACAGGCAAACCGAAAGGAGTCCAACATGGAATAGGCGGATACCTCGTTTGGGCATATTGGACCCTGAAGTGGGGTTTCAACCCTAACGAAGAAGATGTTTGGTGGTGCACCGCTGACATCGGCTGGATCACTGGGCACACTTACAACGTTTATGCGCCGCTATCACTAGGAATAACATCGCTGCTTTTTGAGGGAACACCTGACTACCCAGCGCAAGACAGATGGTGGGACATCATCGAGAGACACGGCGTAACAATACTCTACACAACGCCAACAGCCGTTCGAATGTTCATGAAGTTCGGCGAAGAATGGATAAACAAACACGACCTCAGCACTCTGAGGCTTCTGGGAACAGTAGGCGAACCAATAAACCCTGAAGCATGGAAATGGTACTACCGCGTAATCGGAAAAGAAAAACTTGCCATAGTCGACACTTGGTGGCAGACAGAAACAGGCGGCTACATGATTGCGCCGCTACCAGGAATAGACCTTGTGCCGCTTAAACCCGGCTCAGCAACATACCCGCTGCCAAGCGTACAAGCAGAAGTCTACAATGAGAAGGGACAACCCACACAAGCAGGAAACAAAGGCTTCCTTGTAGTGAAAACCCCATGGCCTGGAATGCTGCAAACCCTATGGAAAGACCCCGAAAGATTCAAGCAGACCTACTTCGGAAGATGGCCCAACATCTACTACACAGGTGACTACGCGGTTAAGGACCCAGACGGCTACTTCTGGCTTCTCGGCAGAGCGGACGAAGTCCTAAAGGTAGCAGGACACCGCATTGGCACTGTGGAGCTTGAAAGCGCTTTGGTTTCGCACCCAGCAGTTTCGGAAGCAGCAGTCATGGGCAAAGAAGACGCAGTTAAGGGCGAAGTGCCAGTAGCGTTCGTAGTATTGCGAAGCGGCTTCTCCCCTTCAGAGGAACTGCGCGCGGGGCTCGTAAAACACATCAGAACGACAATAGGTCCCATCGCTACACCAGACGCCATCGTAATGGTCAACAAACTGCCGAAAACACGCAGCGGAAAGATCATGCGTAGAATACTCAAAGCCGTAATAATAGGCGCACCCTTAGGTGACATATCCACGATAGAAGATGAAGCTTCTGTTGAAGACATAAAAGAGACCTACGAACATTTGCGAAAGCAGCTATCGAAATAACCCCTTTCTTATTTTCTCTCGTATTCCATAGCGCAAATAGACGTTTAACATCTTTAACTAAATTCTTTCTGTAGGCGTCCAGTTGGTGCCTTTTTAATAAATCGTAATTATGGCAAAGCTAAAAAGGAAAGAAGCTTAGATTAGTACACTCTTTAAAAACTGAGGTTGGGAGGAAAAAGGGAGTGTTTGATGCCAAAAAGTTCGTTGAAAATTCTCTGAAAGACATCCTAAAGATTGTGGGTGAAAGCAGGGTAATTTCCGCCTGTTCTGGCGGTGTTGACAGCACGGTTACAACAGTCTTAGTTCACAAGGCTGTGGGCGACAAGCTGGTGGCGGTTTTCATAGATGATGGGCTTCGAAGAGAAGGAGAACCTGAGTTTGTAGTGAGAACGCTCAAAAGCTTGGGTATCAAAACCAAGTTTATTGATGCCAAAGCGGATTTTTTTGCTGTTTTCAAGGGGAAGACAGACGCTGAAGAGAAGCGGAAGGCTTTCAGAGACAAATTCTACAAGACATTGGGCAAAGCCGCCAAGGAAGAGCAGATAGCGTTCATCGCACAAGGAACAATCAAGGCTGACGTTATAGAAACAGTAGGAGGCATAAAATCGCAGCACAATGTTTTGGAACAGATCGGCATCGATCCTAAGATTTACGGTTACAAGATTCTTGAGCCCTTAAAGGAATTGTTCAAACCAGATGTCCGCAAGGTAGCTCGCGAATTAGGTTTGCCGAAGGAAATCTCTGAAAGAATGCCTTTTCCAGGTCCAGCTTTATCGCTGAGAGTTCTNGGNGAGGTNACCCCAGAGAAGGTTGCGGTTGTGCGGAAAGCCACCGAAATTGTGGAAGAAGAAACCAAAAAACTGGGAACTTTTCAGAACTTCGCNGTGCTTCANAATGATAAGGCAACTGGAATCAAAAAGGGCAAAAGAGTTTACGGGAACATTGTCACTGTTAGAATTGTCGACTCAAAGGATGCTGTAACAGCTAAAGCTCGCCAAGTCCCTTATGAAGTGTTGATGCGCATTTCTGAGAGAATAACAAAGGAAATACCCAGTGTTGTTAGGTGCCTGTACGACATAACNGATAAGCCGCCTTCAACAATAGAATTTGAATAAAGAAAAGTCAAGACTTCTTTAATTATGGCTTAAAAACTTGAAAACACACAAAAGAAACACAGGCATGACGATGAACGAAAATCCAATAATAATCGACGTCAATGAGAAGAATATTTCTCAATACCCACCTACCTGTTTTCTGAACCCAAAAAATATTGGCTACCAGATTAAAACCAGATGGCTTAAAGAGCGGTTTTCAGAAGGATTGAAAATTAAGTTATTGTACTTTGAAAATGACAAGAAATGCCATGGTTTTATTGAATACGTGCCGGGAGAATATGCTTGGCGGGCAGTTGAGGCGAAAGACTATCTTTTTATTCATTGTATATGGGTTTCTCCCAACAAATTCAAGAATAAAGGCTATGGGTCACTTCTGGTTGAAGAGTGCAGAAAGGACGCGGAAAAGCAGGGGAAAGCTGGCATTGCAGTGATCACAAGTGAAGGTCCGTTCATGGCGAACAAAGACCTGTTCCTAAAAAACGGCTTCAGGGAAGTTCAAAAATCAGGCATTTTCACGTTACTGGTTAAGCAGCTGAGAAAAGCTTCAGAGCCAAAATTCAAAGACTGTGAAAACCAGCTTCGCAGTTATAAAGGGTTAAACATCGCATACTCGAATCAGTGCCCATGGATTGCCCGGTTCATCAGCGAATTAGACGAAGTCCTCCAGAAAAAAGGTTTGAAGATAGCCATTGTTGAGCTGAAAACGCCCGAGCAAGCGCAAGAAGCACCGTCAATATACGCAGTGTTCAATTTGGTGAACAACGGGAAGCTTTTAGCAGACCATTACATTTCGAACACGAGATTTTTGAACATACTGAATAAAGAATTAAAACACTGAATAAGCTACTTCCGTGAGAATATTCTAGTGACTAGTTAGGCGTGTTTAAACAGCATTCAAAAAGGAAAAAACAGAGGGAAGATTTTTGCGGTTTCTATCTTAGATGAAAAATGAACCGCCTATTATTATAGCTAGTCCGATTAGCACCAATATTGCAACAATTATTATGTAGATTATTATTGCTACTATCGCTATCGCAAGCGCCTTTAACCATCCTGTATCGAAAAAGTGCTTTACCAACGCTAGCCAAATTACAACCATTATGATCAACCCAAGTATACCTAGCTCTGGGAACAAAGCTTGAAAAACAGCACCAATTATCGTTCCAAGAACAACGATCCAAAGGGCGTCAGTAAATTTTGCTTTATCTCTGCCGGCTAAAAGTCTTCCTGCAATCCATAGAACTGGCGACAGAATAATGATGTTAATGATTATATTCACAGCTAAACCTATTAAATTAATATCTGCCATGCAATTTCACTTCCAATGTTATGCTATATTTATGGGTATTCCATTTAAAATTTTTCTTAAACAAGAAACCCCCAGAAAAGTTCAGTCCGAGGCATTGGCTTAAACGAAAACTAGAATCGGAATCTGCTTTTCTTATGCTTAACATCCTGATCGAACTCTTCTGCCAGCTGCTCCAACAGCGCTCGCTGTTTCGGCGTCAGCTTCTCTGGGACAGAAATTCCAACGCGCACTATAAGGTCGCCTTTGCCATAACCTCTAAAACGCGGCATGCCTTTCCCTTTCAACCGAATAGTTTCGCCAGCCTGCGTTCCCGGACGAATTTTGACTGTTGTTGGACCGTCCAAGGTGGGTACTGATACCTCTGCCCCGAGGGCTGCCTGAGGATAACCGATTATCAGGACGTGCCAAAGGTCGTCGCCTTCTCGCATGAAAAGCTCATGCTGGGCTATGTGGACAAGAACATAAAGATCGCCGGCTTCACCTCCATTGGGCGCCATTTCGCCTTCGCCTCTGAGCCTAAGCTGATACCCCTCATCTATGCCCACGGGTATTTTCACGCTTATCTTTCGGCGCTTCTTAACTAACCCTGTGCCACGGCAGTTTTTGCAAGGCGAATCTATTAGCATACCTTTTCCTCTGCAGGTAGCGCAAGGCGTTACATGCACGTACATGGCGAAGCTGCTTTTTCTCATGTGCTTGACTTTGCCCGCGCCGTTGCACTTGGGGCAAGTTCGGGGCGAAGTGCCTGGGCTGGCACCTGACCCGTCGCAGATTTCGCATTTCTCGGTTCGCGGGATTACTAGTTCCTTTTCGGTTCCTTTTGCGGCTTCTTCCAGCGTTATTTCAAGGTCGTAGACAAGGTCTTGACCTCGGTTGATTCTTTCTCTGAAGCCTCCTCCGCCGAATCCGCCGCCAAAGAAAGTGCGGAATAGGTCGCCAAAGCCGAAGCCTATGTCTCTGAATATTGATTCAAAATCTGCGCCGCGGAAAATGTCCTCTGTCGAGTAGCGTTGATCGAAGCCCGCGTGCCCTAGCAAGTCATATTGTTGTCTTTTCTCGTTGTCGGATAAAACGGCGTATGCCTCGGAGATTTCTTTGAACTTTTCTTCTGCGTCGGGCGCCTTGTTCCTGTCTGGGTGATACTGCATCGCTAGTTTTCTGTAGGCGTCTTTGATTTCGTCTTTGGAAGCGTTTCTGGATACGCCGAGAACCTTGTAGTAATCTCGTTTTTCAGCCATGCGCTTTACCGCTAAATTCGAAATGCAACTTCCTAATCAAAACTGTTTCGGCTGTTTACTTCACTTCGTAATCTTCTGAATCCACAACTTTGCCTTTTTTAGTGGTTGAGGCTTTTTGTTTTGGCTGAGCTTTTTGTTTTGCCTGTTCAGCTGCTGCCTGCTGGTAAATCACCGTGCCGACTTCTTGCAGAACTTTCTGAAGCTCATCTGTTTTCGCTTTCACTTGTGCCATGTCGTTTGTGGCTAACGCGTCTTTTAGAGCAGAAACCGCCGTGTCTATCTTGCCCGTCTGTTCCTGCGTCAGCTTGTCCGCAAGGTCTTTCTTAGTTCTCTCTGCAGTGTAGAGTAAGCCGTCGGCGTTGTTTCTCAGTTCAGCTTCCTCGCGTTTCTTCTTGTCTTGCTCTGTGAATTGCTCGGCTTCTTTTACCATGCGTTCTTTCTCTTCTTTTGACAGTTTCGTGGACGCCGTAATCGTTATCTTGGCTTGTTTTCCCGTGCCCAAGTCCTTGGCGGTTACGTTTAGTATGCCGTTGGCGTCTATGTCAAAGGTGACTTCTATCTGCGGAACGCCTCTTGGCGCTGGCGGTAAATCTACAAGGTTAAACGTGCCAAGGGACACGTTGTCCGTTGCCATGGCGCGTTCTCCTTGAAGCACATGGATTGTGACAGCTGTTTGAAAGTCCGCTGCGGTTGTGAACACCTGAGTTCTTTTTGTGGGAATTGTCGTGTTCTTTTCAATTATTTGAGTGAAGACGCCGCCGAGGGTTTCCACGCCAAGCGATAAAGGCGTAACATCCAAGAGGAGCAAATCTGTCACTTCGCCCGTGATGACTGCTGCTTGTATAGCAGCGCCTATGGCGACACATTCCATGGGGTCAACGCCGCGCTCTGGAGCTTTTCCTATTGTTTGTTCCACAAATTTCTGCACAAGTGGCATTCGGGTCATGCCGCCGATGAGAATTATCTTGTCTATGTCGCTGGGCGTCAGCTTTGCGTCTTCTAGTGCCTTTATGATGGTTTTCTTGGTTTTTTTAACGATGGGCTGCGCTAACGCTTCAAGTTTGGTTCTTGTTAAGGTAAGATGTAGATGGCGAGGTCCTGATTTGTCAGATGCTATGAAGGGCAAGTCAATGTCCGTAGTTAGCAAAGTGGACAGTTCTATCTTTGCTTTTTCCGCTGCTTCCTTAAGTCTAGCCATGGCTTTGTTGTCGTTTGCGAGATCTATGCTGGTTTGCCTTTTGAATTCGTCCACGATGTAGTCCATTACCGCCTTGTCCATGTCAGTGCCGCCTATCTGCGTGTCACCGCTTGTGGAGAGCACTTGAAAAACGCCCTTGCCGAAGTCCATTAACGTAACGTCGTGGGTGCCGCCGCCGAAACTGAACACCAAGATTTTCATTTCTTTTTCCAGCTTGTCGATACCGTAGGCGAGGCACGCAGCAGTGGGCTCGTTGACTATGCGCATAACCTCGAAACCCGCGATTTCGCCCGCGTCCTTCGTGGCTTGGCGCTGGTTATCGTCAAAATGTGCTGGAATAGTGATGACCGCTTTGCGTATTGTGCCGCCCAAGTAGGTTTCTGCGTCTTTTTTGATTTTCTGCAGGATAAACGCTGAAATCTGCTGTGGTGTGTACTCTTTTTCGAAAACTTTTGCCTTGTAGTTTGTTCCCATTTTTCGTTTTATTTCAAAAATTGTTCCTTCAGGGTTAGCCGTTGCTTGGCGTTTTGCTGGTTCCCCTATTAAAAGTTGGCCGTCTTTTGTGAAAGCGACAACTGAAGGGAACATTTTTCCCGCCATGGTTGGGCCTTCAGCGCTTGGGATTACGGTGCCGCGTCCACCTTCATAGATGGCGGCTGCCGAGTTTGTGGTTCCCAAGTCTATGCCTAAAACTTTTTCTCCTGTTTTTGCTTTACTCATGTTTTTCTTTCTCCTTTTGTGATTTTGATGATTTGACTGCTACTTTGACGATGCTGGGTCTAATCACTTTATCTTTCATAATATATCCTTTTCTCACTTCTTCGATTACAACATCTTCTTCAACATCGTCCCGCTCTGCGGCGGCAACAGCGTGGTGACGTGAGGGGTCAAAAGCTTTGCCCTCCTCGCACGCTATAGGAGAGACGCCTTCTTGCTCAAGAACTTTTCTGAGTTTCTTAAGGGTCATTTGAACGCCTTCGATGAGGGGGTGGGCAGAATTGGCGGATTGGGCTGTTTTAAGTGCCATTTCTAACTCGTCCTGAACATCCAACAGCTGAATAACTAAGCGTTCAGTGCAGTATTTCTTGGTTTCTTCTATTTGGCGGTCAGAACGCTTCTTCAAATTCTCGAAGTCTGCTTGCAAATACTTTAGCCGCGTTAGGTAGTCCTCTGAACGCTTTTTCTCTGCGTCTAAGAGTTTTTGAAGATCAACTGGCTGTTCTTTTTGTTCCTCTGCCATTGAGGCGTCTCCCTCTTTAGATTACAAAAATTTAGCGTATACAAACAAAAATATATGTTTCGCTCAGCAAAGGCGTATTTCCTAAAAGCAAGAGAAAGTTGCCCTGTTCATTTTCTGAAGTGCTCTTAAACATTGAAGGCACCATCATATTTGGAGCCTAATAGAAATTCATTGCAGAAACCTAAAGAGGGGGTCTACCCGTAATGACACTTTCCACAACCAAAAACGCTTCTCTCAGGCTATAAATAATTCCTTTAAATAAGGGGCTATAGTCCCTGCCGAGCACAACAGTTTTAAGCTGCAACCATGCCAACAATCACCCACAAAGGACCGAAACAGCATGGACACTTGGCGCCTAATCCCACTCCAAACCCATAACGCCTTTATGAACATGGCAATCGACGAAGCCATCCTAATCTCACGCACAGAACACTTCGTCCCAAACACGCTACGGCTTTACCAGTGGCAACCCAGCGCAGTCAGCATAGGCAAAAACCAAACCCCACAAGAAGTCGTCTACACAGAAGCACTCCAAAAACTCGGCGTCGACCTCGTCCGCAGAAACAGCGGCGGCGGCACCGTCTACCACGACCAAACAGGCGAAATCACCTACAGCGTAACCGCACAAACACGCGACCTAAGCCGAACAGCCGACATCACAGGCGCATACACCACCATCTACGCCGCCATCACAGACGCCCTACGGCTTTTAGGCATATCCGCAGACTTCAACCCAGGCAACCCGAAAAACTGCCCCAACCTGACCGTAAACGACCGCAAAATCAGCGGCAGCGCCCAAACCCTAAAGCGCAACGTCGTCCAGCAACATGGCACACTCCTCCTAAGCGTGGACGTGCCCCGCATGTTCCAGCTCCTCCGTGTTCCATTCACCGACAACTGCACCCAAGCTGCACAAATCGCAACGCNCAAAATCACCTCAGTCCAAAACGAACTAGGACACGCGGTCACAGCGGAAACAGCTGCCAACGCGCTAACTCAAGGCTTTATGACAAAACTAAAAATCCACCTAATAAGCAGCAAGCTAACACTGTACGAGCAAGCGCTCGCCAAAAAACTCTACGCGCGAAAATACTCAACCGCAAGCTGGAACCAAAGCGCTGAGTTTAACTCTTCTTCTCCAAACGCCACCTAACACCCTGCGGCGTATCCTCAACCACCACGCCCATCTCTCTTAGCTTAAGTCTAAGCGCATCTGCACGCGCCCAATCCCGCGCTTTCCGCGCTTCCTCACGCCGCTTAATAAGTTCTTCAGCTTCCGTCGGCAACGCTTCTTCCATTTTGACTTCGCCAATCACGCCCAAAACTCCATCAAAACTCCGCATAAGCGCACCAACCTCATCTGCTTCACTTCTGCTAATCACATTAGCATCAAGCAGCGCGTTTACCTCCCGCACAAAATCGAATAAAGCACCCAACGCTACACTCACATTCAAATCATCATCCATCGCCTCACCGAAGCTCGCCTGCACTCCACGCACCAACTCAGCAACTTTTCCTCCGCTGTCTTTCCCATCTGCATCTTGCAACCTGCGCATTAAATTTCTCAATCGTTCGATTGCGCCTTTAGTTGCGTCCAATCCTTCGAAAGTAAAATTGAACTGTTGTCTGTAATGTGTTGACAACAGCAAATAACGAATTACAATCGGGTCATAGCCTTTACCCAGCAGGTCCCGCAAGGTGTAAAAGTTGCCGAATTTCTTCGCCATCTTTTTTCCCTCAACCAACAAATGCTCGTTGTGAAGCCAGTAGTTGACGAATTTTTTGCCTGATGCCGCTTCGCTTTGGGCAATCTCGTTCTCATGGTGAGGAAACATGTTGTCGACTCCGCCACAGTGGATGTCAAACGTTTCGCCCAAATATTTCATGGACATTGCGGAGCATTCGATGTGCCATCCAGGTCTGCCCTTGCCTAGTTCAGTTTCCCAAAAAACATCGCCGTCTTCTGGTGTCCAAGCTTTCCAGAGGGCGAAGTCCTGCGCTTCCTCTTTCTCGTATTCATCTGTCTTTACTCTTGCTCCTGCTTTGAGTTCGGCGACTTTAATGTGGCTGAGTTTGCCGTAGTTTTTGAATTTTTTTATGGCGTAGTAAATCGAGTTATCTGAGGCTTTGTATGCGTAGCCTTTTTGGATGAGCGTTTTTACCAGCGCTATCATTTCGGGGATGTGGTCTGTGGCTTTTGGGTAGTAATCGGCTGGTTTTATGTTGAGGGCTTTGATGTCGTCGAAGAACGCTTTTGTGTAGTGCGCAGTGTACTGTTCTAGTGGGATTTGCTGTTTTTGACTGCCCTTAATGGTTTTGTCGTCCACGTCCGTGAGGTTCATTACGTGAATGACTTTGTATCCTCGATATTCCAGCCAACGCTTCAGTAGGTCTTCGAAGAGGAAGGCGCGGTAGTTGCCGATGTGCGCATAGTCATAAACGGTGGGTCCGCACGTGTACATTCGCACTTTGCCGGGTTCTATGGGAGTGAACTTTTCTTTTCGGCGAGTTAACGTGTTAAAAAAGCTGATGCTTGCCGTTGCAGTGCTCATTTGTCGTCCTCTGTGAAAATACACGGACAGAAATTATTTAAGCATTCCAGTGCGTCTCTGTTGCTTCGGCAAGTCTATACCCCCTTATTTAAAGGCTGAAACAGAGCGTGAATCGAACTCCATTGGTGGCGCAAAACCGCAATTGATAAAGCAAAGTAAAACAATTAGTTGATAGGGAATGCTATGCGGAAGTCACTCCTAATTGCATTCTTGACAGCCATAATTATTAGTGGGTTGACTTTGGTTAGCACTGTGCCTTTCCGCACTGTGTATGCTTCTACAGAAGTTAGTGGTGTAATAAGCTCAGATACTACGTGGACACAAGCAAATAGCCCATACACGTTAACTGGAAATGTTCTTGTAAACAATGGGGTGACTTTGACAATTCAAGCTGGAACTACTGTGGACCTTGGCAGCTATTACATAATGGTTAACGGTACGTTGCAAGCATTGGGCAGCAAAACCAACCCTATTACTTTTAATGGTGGTCAAATTACCTTTACTCAAAATAGCACTGACTGGAACGAATCCACAGGTACTGGTTGCATAATTCAGAATGCAGTATTAAGCTCTGACATTAGTGTTGAAGGCGGTGTGCTAAACATTTCAAACAACACTATCACAGGCGCTATTAGTGTTGATGGAGGAAATCCGCACATTTCGAACAATACTATTCTAAGTCAAGGAATTTACTTAGGAATATATAGTAGAAATTCCACAATTTCTAACAACATTATTTCAGGATGCTCAACAGGGATTTTTGCTCGTTTGGACCATAATAGTAGCTCGATAATACAAGGAAATTTGATAATCAATAACATAAATGGAATATTGCTAGGCTATTGGTTTACAGATCCGGGTCATCCGATAGTTCAAAACAACACTATCACAAAAAACACTAATGGAATTTCTCTTGGTTCGCTTGGTGACCAATTTTCCCCCACAATTCTATACAATAATATTTTTGATAACACTAATTACAACATAATAGTGGAAGACAGCCTTCCATTGAATACTAACGCCACTTATAATTGGTGGGGAACAACCGACACACAAGCGATAAACCAGACAATCCACGATTTCTATGACGATTTTAATCTGGGCGCAGTCAGTTTCGTTCCTTTCCTGTCAGAGCTGAATCCTGCAGCGCCAGTAATTCCCACGTTCACCATCACCGCTTCTGCTGGAGCTGGCGGTTCTATCAGCCCAAGTGGAAGTGTCAGTGTCGCCTATGGAGATAATCAAAATTTCACTGTAACGCCGAATTCAGGTTACCAGATAGCCAGCGTCCTAATGGACGGGGTCCCCGCCACCGCGCCGTACACTTTCTTCAACGTTATTGCTGATGGACACACGATTTCTGCTACGTTTGAACTTGTCCCAACGCCTAGTCCTTCACCAAGCCCGAGTCCAACGCCGACACCAACGCCCACTCCCGCATCAACCCAGATGTCTATATCAGTGGACGCACCATCAACCGCCGTAGGCTCAGCAGTCAACGTAAACGGGCGACTCTCAGACTCAAACGGAAATCCCCTAGAGGACAAATCTGTAACTCTATCATACGTTATCACCGGTAGCACTTCTTGGATTCCCATAGGCTCAGGCACTACAAACTCCGCTGGAGAATACAGCATCCAATGGGTCAACACAGCTTCTGGCACATTCACGCTAAAAGCAGAATGGAACGGAAACGAGGCGTATCTAGGAGCCAGCGCAACCACAACGCTGAGCTTTCTGCCCTATGAGAATCAGCAAGCTTTCTTCGTCGAATCAAACAGCACAGTCTCGGCATTAGCTTTCAACAGCACAAGCTCGGAGCTCAGCTTCACTGTCAGCGGACCTTCAGAAACGACAGGCTACGTGAAAGTCACGATAGCGAAAAGTCTTGTCTCGAACGCTGAAAACATCAAAGTGTACTTGGACGGAAACCAACTCGACTACGAAGTAACATCCAACGCCGATTCGTGGCTGCTTACTTTCACGTACACGCACAGCACACACGAAGTGACAATTAATTTGGCAACAAACGAGGCTAGAGATACACTCTTGGGTACTGAAATCTTGATATTAATTGCGGTAGTGGTTGGTATTGCTGTGGCAGGAGCTGTCGGCTTTGTTGTTTGGCGAAACAAGAAAAAGCCTTAGGTCGCTCTGAGCAACTAAATTTGGCAACCGACTGACTAAGACTTTGAAAAGTGCCTTTAACCAAACTGTTTCAGAGTTTCTTCAGTATTGACAACGCCGCAATTACCAGGAATGTTATTCCAGCCCAGAACAGACTGCCTGTGAAAAACCAGACTACAAGCGCAAGAAGCACTGCTGGGATGAGCATCAAAAGCAATCGGATGAGTAATATGATTATTATGCCGATTATGACGAGGATCACAAGCAGCATTATGTCGAACTGGGGAATCGAATCAAAAAAGCCCATAACTGCATAAATTAATGCCAAAAAATTATCCATAATCCTCCATCCTCAATAAAGAATGTAGCTGCACGGTAATATGCTTTTCCAGAAAGAGCCGCATGTAGCGCTTCAGGCGTTT
>JGI2171J19970_10001195_pt1 | contig 14417 bp, 17 predicted proteins | sample DeeMarSWOR324_28_FD_19970 | JGI IMG/M metagenome (IMG submission 19970) | reverse complement strand
GCCTCAAATGCGGTAAGCCTAATGGCGCGAGTTGACGATGAAACCGTTGGGTTCATTATCGGCTTGATTGAACAATACGGAAAGACTAGGATAGGTCACATATGCACAATAGACGTGGTATCTAGATACCGAAGAATTGGGGTCGGATTAAAACTGCTTGAGGAAATAGAAGAAGATTTCATGAAAAAGGGCGCAGAAGCATGCTTTCTCGAAGTCCGCTTGAGCAATCTAGCTGCACGCAAACTTTACGAGAAACACGGCTATATTGAACTCGGAAAGTTAGATAATTACTACGCAAGAGGAATTCGTGGAATCCAACTTAAAAAGAGACTCAAAACATAAGCAAACCAAATTTTGTTCACATTTCAATGTTATATGGATTTTGAGAACTCAAGTCAGTTTTTGGTAAGTTTACTTCTGAGAGACCTATTCGAGTCTGAAAAGTTGATTACATGAACGTTTCCCTCTAAGCTAACAAGGCGGCAAAGATTGAAGGCCTTCGTTTGAGCCTTTTGAGGATATTACTTGCCTACCGACCACAAATACAGCTGGGTTTTCTCATCCAGCTTTCTTCGTAGCTCCGCACCTAGAGCTTCAATTAGAACGAGTTCTCCTGTTGCACTGATTATGCATTCAGGCATGACGTGACCACCGAAGACTTCGCCTTTCCTGTTTGAAACCGTGATATGCGCGTGAATGAGCGGTTCGTTTTCTTTAATAGAGATGTTCCCCATACATGAGACAATTTCAAGCGGCTCAGCCATTTCGATGGGGTGGTATTGTCCTTGGTGGAAGAATCCCATCTTAGCTTTTTTCAATGTTCCTATGAGAATGAAAAAACCCGCTTTGATTCTGCGTTTCACAGCTGTTTGGGTGATAGCCTCCAGCAAGTCTTCGTCTTCAAAGAGCCTAGTGAAAATGATTTTTCCAGTCTTTGCCTCAACCGACTTCATGTTTCTCTCTCCTATCTTAAGAAGGACAAGAATGCTTTTCAAAATTGCGGTGAAAACGTCTTTAGGGCGAGTTAAATTCAAACACAAACTATAAATGGAAGCGTGAAATCGTAACGTATGATTTGAGGAGAAAAACTCATATGGTTAGGCGTTCCCGAGAGGAAGCTCAACGCATGCTTAGAGCTTTTGCTGTTCTTGTGAAAAATACAACTTGGAAATGTGGCAGAGTTGAACGGTTGGTTGTAAACCACTTGAGAGAGCAGCTTAGAAAGTTTGGAAAGGCTCGGTCGCCTGTCAAAGAGATGCTGCAAAGATTCAAACTGAAGGGAAAACAGAAAAGCGAATTTTTCGATGCAATGAAAAGGTTGGAAAAACGCCGCATAATAAAAATCGAAGCCTTCTGAGATACTTGCCGCTTTCTAAACAATCTACACGCTTACGCAACACAATTAATATTCTGCACTTCCTATGGGAAATCAATTCTCAAAATGAAGATGTCGATCTACTGTGCTGTTCAAAAACTTGAACAAACTGTTCAAAACTATTGCATTAAATTGCACAGTTTCTATTATTTTGTGAGTAGGTGAAAAACAAAAATGGCAGAGGATATGCAGCCTGCGAGAGTCTATGGAGCCACTGGAATTCTGGTGGCTATTCTAATAATCGCCGGCATCGTAACCTCAGGTTTCCAGATTTCAAGTCTACGCTTGCCGAGCTTCGTCTCAGACAGAGGCACACTTATCATAAGAGTAATGGACAAACCAGTAACACTAAAACACCTAAACTTGACAATAGATTGGGTTAAGATAAAGGACCAAAGTGACCAGTGGATTTACTTGGATATAAAGGGTGGTGCACCCTTCTATTTTGACTTACTAGCGCTTCAGAACGTCTCTGAAACACTTTCCGAAACCCAGATTCCAGCGGGAAACTACAGTATGATACGCATGCATATATCAACAGCTAACGCAACCTACCTTGACGGAGAAACCGCGCAACTCAGGGTTCCCAGCGATGTCATCAGAGTAATTTTGAAACCGCACATGAGGATGGAAAGCGAAAGTTCTATCACTGTGCTTCTTGACCTTCAACCCCAAGACTTAGAAGCTATTGCCATCAGCCATAGTCTAAACTTGAGACCAGTGATAAAAGCTGTTGTAAAAGGCGGCTAAGCCTACAAGATCCCTTTTATTTTCCCGCGCATTGAATTCTTTTATTCGGGAAAGATGATACCCAATGACCATACGAGGAAAATCCCTAGAATAAACATAACAAACTGAACTACAGATTTCCTGAAGCTCTTCTCCTCATGCAGCTCAGGAATCAACTCTGAAGCCGCCAGATATATGAAACCACCTGCTGAAAAGGCTATCAACAATCCACTTAACGCTTCAACCGTCTCTATAAAGAAAACCGCAGAGATTCCTCCCAGAATCACTGTGAAGGCTACCAAAAAATTAAGCAACAGAGCTCTACCTCGCTTGAAACCAGCGTAGACCAGAATCCCGTAGTCTCCCATTTCCTGAGGAAGCTCATGGAAGATCACAGCAACTGTTGTTGCTAATCCCACTGAGAATCCGATCAGGAAGCTGGCGGCGATAACCATTCCATCAATGAAGTTGTGGATTCCATCACCGATGAGGTTCAGATAGGCAAAACTCTTGTTGGAAGCCCGCTCGGCAGTCTTAGCGGATATATCGGCTTCGTGACCATGTCCATGATACCAATAAATGAAACGCTCAAGGAAGAAAAACAAGATAAACCCCAAAGTGATATATATAAAAACAACCGACTCCTCAACAAGCTCCAAAGCCCCTGGGAGAAGGTCAAGGTACGCAGCTCCAAGGATTGACCCGGCGGAAAAAGCTACAAGTATTAGCAAGATTCTGTGCAACGTCTTTTCTTTTAGAGATAAAGCGTATATTCCAATCAATGAAAAAAGACTGGCGACAGAAGTAGCGATAATGATATTAATTAGACTAGACACGTTGCTTCCACTTCCTTTTCAGTAATTCTCTACCTATTGACTGGTCTATTATACCTAATAAAAAATTTAGATTTAATAATAAAGGATGGATAATTTATAACACGAGAGCGATGTTCCAATGCACGAACATCTACATCCACCAAGAGGCACAAGATATCTTGGGATAGCCTTAGGCATCACCATATCTTTCTTCATCATCGAATTAGTCGGAGGATTCCTAACAAACAGCTTGGCCCTTATGACAGATGCTTGGCACATGCTAAACGATGTTCTAGCTCTGAGTTTCGGTCTTGTAGCCGCATGGCTTGCTTTGCGCCCCATCACAGTGAGAAAGACCTATGGATATCATCGCGCAGAAATTTTAGCCGCCTTTTTGAACGGCATTTTCCTGTGGGTAATAGTAGTTTTCATTTTCTACCAAGCTATTCAACGGATTCAACAACCAACTAATGTAGACAGCTTGAACATGCTGTTAATTGCTGTTTTAGGCCTCGTAGCCAATGGACTATCTGCGGTCGTCCTTTCAAGGTCAAAGGATGAGAGTCTTAACGTTAGAGGTGCATTTCTCCACGTTGTCGCCGACACTTTAGGATCGGTAGGGGCGATTTCCGCTGGATTAATCATGCATTTCACTGAAGTTTTCACAGGAAGTGGATGGTATCAGGCAGACCCTTTAATCAGTATGATGATAGGTGTACTGATTTTCTACAGCTCCGGAAAACTCATTCGAGATTCTATAAACGTCCTACTTGAAGGGGTTCCTCCCGGTATTGATGTAAGCGCGGTAGAACGCAAGATAGTCGAACTGAAAGATGTGAAGGGAGTCCATGACCTTCATGTGTGGTGTATCACTCCAACCAAGATGTGTTTAATGAGTGGTCACGTGGTAGTGAAAAAAGGGACAAACAGAAAGAAGCTGATATCGACTCTGATCACTATGTTAAAAGAAGAGTTTGGAATTGACCACACCACCATTCAACTAGAAGACGAAGGCTACCCGAAAGCAGCTAACGAACACTAGAAACTTGGGTGCCGCCGCAGAAAAGCTGTACATTTTATTTAGCAGTTTGTAGTCTGCACACGGCGTGTGTCTTGAATTGAATTCCTTGATTTATTGGGTTTAAATCTTCAGTAGTTGATTTTTACACCAATAGACTTATAAAACTGATATGAATATATATTCATATGAAATTTAGTTCATTTAATAGATGGTGCGTATGAAAAAGAATCTAAGTGAGACTTGCTATCAATTCTTTTCAACATTGGCAAATCCGACACGTTTAGCGATTTTGGAACTCCTTCGCTACGGACCAAGAAATGTAACTGCGATTTCTGAGACTCTGAATCAAGAACAGAGCATGATTTCACATAATCTCAAATCCTTAGAAAGATGTAGGTTTGTCTTTTCAGAAAGAAGAAAGAAGGAACGGCTCTACTCTTTGAACAAAGAAACAATGGAACAGCTCTTCAAGATATTTTCTTACCATGCTGAAAAATATTGTCCAACCGAGGGAAGATGTCTGTCGAACAGAGGTATTCAAGAACTGAAGAAGAAAGACGCTTCAAATTCGTTTTACTTCACTCGTCATTAAACGGTTTCTCACACACATTTGAAGAAGGTGGAAGCTAAATGGTTCTAAGAAGCATAATTAGAATCGATGAGGAAAGATGCACGGGTTGCGGATTATGTGTACCTGCTTGTGCCGAAGGAGCCCTCAGAATAGTTGATGGAAAAGCCAAACTGATCAGTGACAAATACTGCGACGGTTTAGGGGCTTGTCTAGGAGAATGTCCCTATGGAGCCATAACTATCGAAAAGAGAAAAGCAGAAGAATTTGATGCAGCGGAGCATTTGAAGACGAAACAGTCAGTTCCCGCAGTTCGCCATGTTCAGTCGATTCATCAATCCTGTCAATCAGCAGAAGTAATGCATTTTGAAAGGAATCTCACCGAAAAGGAAAGTGTGAGCATTTTGGAGAAGAAAGAGTCAACACTCTCACAGTGGCCTGTGCAACTGACATTACTGTCCCCTAACGCCCCGTTTTTTGAAGATGCGGACCTGCTAATAGCTGCTGACTGTGTCCCCTTTGCCTACGCCAACTTCCATAATGACTTCTTAAAGGGCAGGATACTTGTGATTGGATGCCCCAAACTCGACGATGACACGCTATACAAGGAGAAACTGACTGCGATATTCAAGCGATCCAACATTAGAAGCGTTACTGTGGTCAACATGGAAGTCCCATGTTGTTTTGGATTGTACCGACTCGTTAAAGAAGCCCTGAATTCCTCGGGCAAAGTCATTCCATTGAGGCAGGGAATAGTTGGCATAAAAGGAGGCAAAATATCTCCACATAAGCAACCTTGATAGATTGTAATCAGAGAGGTAAAGAAAACTTGGTCAGATCCAGCTTCGAAACGTGTCCAGGGATAAGAAATTTTGCTAGACCTGTTCCTGAATACTTTCCGTGTCCAAATTGCGGCGGAGAAGTAGAGATTTGGAGCGACGAAAATGCCGGAATATGTGTCACCTGTAACAAAGAATCTGGCAGACCTAAAAAGGAGCAGTTGTGCCTGGACTGGTGTGAATACGCGGATAAATGCAAAGACATAATCAAGCATATGAAGTGTTGACAAGAGATGTGCACACTAACCGCGTCTGTCTGAATGTCTTTTTATCCTTGGTTCAAACTTTTCGCAGTTAGACTCCTCGGGGTCTACAAACTTTTGCTTTTCATAACAATAATATTTGCCTTCCAATAGAAAGTAGTTTAGGAACATGCAGTCTTTGCACTTCAAATTTAATCATTGTAATATAGTGTGAGGTTAACGTTTATGTTTTATGNCAAGTGGAAATGGGTTTCATTCAGCGATATTTGCAGTCAAAAAAGAAAAAGTTCTTGTGTTCTAGTGTTCACTCCATCTTACTTAACATCTGTATGCATACAAGCAAAATAATCACGCTTTTCGAATCTCGATTCTTCCCAGTTTGTTGTCCACTCCTGCGAATAGGGCTGTGCCGTGAGCCTTGAGTAATTCGTTGTATAGACCCATTGGATTGTCAGCTTTGATTACCATGTTGGCGTTGTAGGCGCAGATGGCGATGATCGGGATGTCTAAGACTCTGTGCAGTGCTCTTTCATATTCCACTAGCTCCTCGACTAAATTATGTTCGAAGAAACAAGCCATCTCTCCAGTGACTCTGCATTCTTTAAATCCTCTTGCCAATGCTTCATTGTAAAGTTTGTTCCACCGATTTATCGTGTTGTTTACACTGAATTTCCCATCTGTGATATAAACTTCTCTGTATTCGAAGATGCGTAAAGCACCTGTTTTCTCGTGTTGCTCCACCTTGATGCCAAACCGCTTCATAGCTTCTTTTATTTGGCTTGGGTTCTGCTCTGATGTTACATACACTGCGGCCTCGCCATTTTCTAATCCGATTTTAAGATAGTTGAAAAGAACATTATACTTGGCTTCTTGAGACTCGTACAAAAATATTACGTGGTTCGTTGGTCTCAAATCCCTAAGAAAATACATCAATCTTTCAGTAACGGCTTCAGCTTCAACGGTTTCTAGGTTCACAGCAGTGTGCCATAAACCTTCGAAATTTCTCTGCAATAACCCGATGAGGTGATCTTCATCAGTCCATAGATAGGGATTTTTGCCTAGGGTTGACTCTAGCGAGGTGGCAATTAGTGCTTCCTTGTAGTCCACAATTATGCAATGACCTGTTGGTTGATCCGTATATTTCAGGTCAAAATAGGCTCCAGATGATCTATAAATTCTTACAATGTCGGGAATCGAGTCTTCATGCTCGGTTATGCCTATAATTATTCGAACTTTTCTTCCGTTCCTCAGGGCTTTCTTCAGTACTTCATCGAAACTAGTGAAGATTTGTCTGAACATATCTCTTGAAATTATGAAGTCAATCTCTCTTTCAGCGCTTTTAATCATAATCAGTCCTTTGTTGATTATTCCTTCTCTATGTGATACTAGAGTGAAATGGGGTCCTTCCTTTTCAATTGGCTTCATTGTATATGCCTTGAACTTTTTCAAGAACATATCTTTTTTAGCCGCTAGTTTAGACAACCTTTCGTTGGTGAAGTCTTGTTCTCGTTTAATCAGAAGAGACAGTGCATCTTCTACGGGAACAGCTCTGACCCTAGCTGGTTTGCCTAATATTTTTTCTGTCAAGCCCATTTTTTCAAGCTTCGGCATTATTCTGTAGACGTCTTCTCGACGTACTTTTGACGTTTTTGAAACTTGACTGACTGTTGCTATGCCCAGTTTGGCTATGGCTAGGTATACCTTTGCCTGATTGCGGGTTAAGCCGAAATCAGATAACAAATCAGCGTTCTCATCCAAATACAACAAAAATCAATCTCTCCCAATTCGTTGTTGTAACTGTTGTATCACAGTCACACATATTTAAAAATTCTCCCTCGAGAGAAAGAGAAGCTCTTCATCTGTAGGAGAAATACCATCCGATGTAGGAAGGTCTGTCAAGGCGAGAGGCTTTTACAAGACTGGCTAATTGTTCTCTCTCATCGTCTTTAGACGAAAACTGTTACTGTGATGCCACAGTCACATACTCTTAAAAGGCTTACAGCTAATATTAAAATGCTCTTCGAGGATCGAGAGGTACATTTGGAAATGTGCGTAGGGGATTCGAGATGAAAAGACAAAGAATCGAGATCATGGCTCAAATATTGGCATTCTGTACGCATGAAACTCGAAAAACGCGCATCATGTACAAAAACAATTTGAATCACGCACAACTTAAAGATTACCTGGCGCTTCTTACATCACGACATCTGCTTGAGCGAAATTCTGACACCTACGTGACAACCGAAAAGGGACAGCGCTTTCTCGAGGCTTTCGCTCAGCTCAGAGACGTACTTGAGGACCATGCGAGTAGATCTCTTGTGGAAATTTGCAGGGGATATGAGGTAAGAACTGTGTTTGAGACGTTTCCAATGTCTGAGATAGGCGCGAGGCGAAACAACAATGATTTTGAGAAACACTAGGGAAACCGATGAACGAAAATCCCTATTCCGGTTGTTTTTTTTGAAAAACGATGATGACATGAGTGTTGAGGTTGAAGAGGTTGAAGAAATCGATTTCAAAGCGGTCAAAAGGCATATTGAACAGGGAGAATCAGTTTTCATCACTCGCAGACGCAAGCAGGAATTCAGCACGACTCTAGTTGCAAACGAAGATGCATTAGAACTTTGGTACTTTACTCGTAGGCAGAGGAGCAAATGTAAGATGAGCGTGAAAAGCCCGAAACAGCTCAACGCTTCCTTTAAACCTCAGTTTCTGCGAGGTTTAATCAGCCTTGTCTCCTTTCTCTCTCCTTTCAACAAGGTTTTTCTCCTCCAGAAGGTGGAAGTGGTTAGCTGCGGGAAACAATACGCACGCTGAATGTCAGCGGTGAATACTGCTAAATTGAGATGGACAACATGCCATGGAAATTAGTGTTTATCAGGAAATCCGGTCGTAAGCCTTTGAATAGTCGGCGATGCAAGGTCTGTAAACGTGGAATTGTCGGCGAAAAGGCTTGGAGGAACCGAAATAAACATCGTTCTAAATACGTTTGTAAGGTTTGCTTCCCGAAAATATGGCTCAGTATATAAGTTAGACATTGTGCATACGATGTTGCTGCTGTATCACAGTCACATACGCTTAAAAACTTCTGCTTCCAAATCACGAGACTGTGGGCATGCAAAGCTTCAAAGGTAATGAGAGGAAATTGAAATGACTGCCGAAGTTAGAGAAAGAATCAGAGTATTGGTTGTCTTTTACAGTATGTATGGAAATGTGGCTAAATTAGCGAAAGCGGTAGCCGAAGGAGCGAGACAAGTCGAATATGTTGAAGTCTCCATTAGACAAGTTGAGGAATTGGTGCCAAAGGAAATTATCGAAGCTAATGAAAGGATGAAACGAGTCAGGGAGGATTTGTCGGATATTCCCATCGCAACGAATGAAGACCTGGTAGAATCCGACGGCATCGTATTCGGTACGCCAACGAGATATGGGAATATGAGTGCACAAATGAAACAATTCATCGACAAAACTGGAAGGTTGTGGGCCGAAGGAAAACTAGTCAACAAGGTTGCCGGAGTTTTTACAAGCACGAGTTCTCTTCACGGGGGACAAGAGACCACTATAATAGCTTCAATGATTCCTTTGCTTCATCTTGGCATGATAATTGTGGGGATACCTTATTCAGAGCAGCGACTATTTTCCTTGGAAACTGGGGGAGGAAGTCCCTATGGAGCTTCTTCTGTTTCAGGACCTAAAGCAGACCGACCTCCCACAGAAAACGATTTGGAGATAGCCAAGACTTTAGGAAGAAGAGTTGCTGAGATAGCTAGAAAGGTAGCTAGGAATTACGAACAGTGAAATGAAACTAGATAAGCGGTGAATTGAATGGTTAAATTTAGAGTAGAATTAGATAAGAACGCTTGCCAAGGTTTTGGAGCATGTGTTGAATTATGTCCACAGTTCTTTCAGTTTTCGAGTGTCGAAGGAAAATCCAGCATTGAAGGAGCCAAGAGAGTTATGAAAGAAAATGAAGTCTTTTTAGAAACATTGGAACTCGAAAAACTGGAGTGCGTCAGAGAGGCAGCCGAAGCCTGTCCATTCAACGCTATACATATCGTAAACTTAGAGAACGATGAGAAAATCATCTAGACCCATGGTGGCCATCGTGATTATAAATAAGATCTCTGTGATGATTGGGGGAGAGGCTGGAGCTGGGATAACCCGTTCTGGCTTCCTCTTTGCCAAGGCCTGCTTAAGAGGCGGACTGTACGCTTTTGGCACCAACGACTACCAATCCCTCATAAGAGGGGGACACAACTTCTACATTGTGAGGGCGGACGCTGAAGAGATCTACTCTCAAGCCGACACTATCGATCTGCTTTTGGCGCTTAACAAAGAGACCATTCTTCGCCATAAAGATGGCCTTGTCCCGGGCGGAGGGATAGTGTACGACGGGGGAGAGATTGTTCTAAGCGACGAAGAATGGGGAAGAGACGACCTAAAATGCTATTCAGTGCCTTTGAGGGAAACAGTCAAGCAACTGGAGGGGGAGATGATCATGAGGAACACCATAGCCCTAGGTGCCTCGGTGGCCCTTCTGGATTATGATCTAGAGATTCTGAACGGAGTCATAAAGGACACATTTAAGCCAAAAGCGGCGGAATTAAACGTAAATGCCGCAAAAACAGGATATGACTATGCTCGACAGCATTACGCGGGAGACTTCGATTATCGACTGGAGAGAACAAGCTCGGCTGGAAAACGAAAGATGTTTATTACCGGAAATGAGGCAGTGGGTCTTGGCGCCATCCGGGCAGGTTGCAAGTTCTATGCCGCCTATCCCATGACTCCAGCTACTCCACTGCTTCACTTCATGGCACCACTTGATAGAGAATATGGTATGATGGTGGTACAGGCAGAAAACGAGATAGCCGCCATCAACATGGTTGCCGGCGCCTCTTTTGCCGGAGTGAGAGCCATGACAGCTACATCTGGGGGAGGTTTCTGCTTAATGAGCGAAGGCTTGGGCATGATAGGCATGACCGAGACCCCAGCGGTAATAATGCTGGCGCAAAGACCTGGGCCCAGCACCGGTCTTCCAACCTATTCTGGGCAGGCAGACCTCAGATTTGCAATTCACGCCTCTCAAGGAGAGTTTCTAAGAGTAGTCATAGCTCCAGGGGATGTGGAGGAGTGTTTCTACAAGACCATGGAGGCCTTTAACCTAGCGGAGAAGTTCCAGATACCTGTCATCCTCATCACGGACAAGTATCTTGTGGAGAGCCACGGGGCTGCAGAACCTTTTGACCAGGACAGGATTGGGATCGACCGTGGGCTCCTTCTAGGTGAAAATGAGTATAGGGGTGAGGAAGAATTCAAGAGGCACAAGTTCACGGAAGATGGCGTCTCACCTAGAGCCACGCCTGGGATGAGGGGAGCCATCGTCAGAACGAATTCAAATGAACACAATGAAAGCGGATACACGACTGACGATCCTGAGCTGACTACAAAAATGGCTGACAAGCGGTTTAAAAAACTGCATGATCTCATCAAAGATCTAGAAGGCTATGAAACAATCAAGCTTTATGGCACCCAAGAAGCGGACGTGACTATTCTGGGATGGGGGTCCACAAAGGGACCAATAAGAGAAGCCATGAAACAACTTAGTAGGGAAGGCGTGAAGGCTAACTATCTTCAAATCATATATCTAAGTCCATTTCCATCTGCTAAAGTTCAAAGGATCTTGAAATCAGCTAGAAAGACGGTTGTGGTAGAAAACAACAAGACCTCTCAGCTGTCCAGTTTCATAAGGGAACATCTTCTCATGACTGTCGATCACAAGATTTTGAAGTATAATGGAAGATCATTCAATCCAAGAGAAATTTCGAAAAAGATAAAGAGGGTGCTCTGAAATGACGACTCTCGAAGATTTGAAGACACCAACAAAGAACACTTGGTGCCCTGGATGCGGAAACTTCGGAATACTGATGGGATTCAAAAGAGCTCTTGTGCAGATAGGTCTCAAGAGAGACCAAGTTGTACTCGTGTCAGGCATAGGTTGCCATGGGAAGATTGTTAACTACGTGAACGTAAACGGATTTCACGGTATCCATGGCAGAGTGCTGCCCCTAGCAACAGGCATCAAAATGGCAAATCCGGACTTAAACGTAGTGGGCTTTGCTGGAGATGCTGATTGCTACGATGAGGGGTGGGGCCACTTTAGCCATACCGTTAGAAGGAACATTGACATAACCTTAATTGTGCACAACAACATGGTTCTCGGCTTGACTACAGGGCAAACGACCGCCACCAGCCAAAAAGGGTTCAAAACAAAATCAACTCCCTTCGGCTCAATACCACCTGCGTTAAATCCCATCGCCAATGCGATGGTTAGCAACGGCACCTTTGTGGCCAGAGGATACTCCGGAGACATGAGGCACCTAACTGGTTTAATTGTGAGAGCCATTAAGCATAGAGGCTTTGCCTTTCTTGATGTCTTCCAGCCCTGCGTGACCTTCAACTACCTGAACACTTACGACTGGTTCAAGGAGAGGATTTACAAACTGGAGGAAGAGAACCACGACATAACCGATAAGCGGAAGGCTCTGGAAAAAGCCTTCGAATGGGGAGACAGAATACCCGTAGGTGTTCTTTACCAAGAAGAACGCCCTACTTACCTAGAGGGCTTGCCCCAAGTGGCAAAAAAGCCTTTGGTCAGACAGAAAGTAGAAGATGTAGACATAACAGCCTTAATGGCAGGTTTAACATGAGAAAATCTGAGTTCCTTTAGAAGTTTTTTCATGAACATGAACTGGGAGACAATCAACGAAAGATTCAGGACAACACCTATCTTCTTTTCATCTGATAATCCTCATCACCTCCCATATCGAAATCGCTGGCTACTCAATAGTATAACCGAGAACACTTTAAAAGAATTCAAATAGCGTATCAGGCACCCCGGGAGTTTACGAATTGTTGCTACCAGTTTGCGCGCGCAACCTAAGGTTATGTTACTGTTGTGCCACAGTCACACACTCTTATAAGAAGCCTTGTATGCGAATAATATCTGTTGACAAAAAAGGAGGAATAGACGGGTGAAGAATATTGTTGAGACCGCAATTGAGGGAGGTTCGTTTAAGACCCTTGTGAAAGCGGTACAAGCTGCTGGACTTGTTGACACTTTGAGCAGTAAAGGGCCGTTCACCGTGTTCGCTCCAACTGATGATGCATTTGCTAAGCTACCAGCAGGAGCCGTTGAAAATCTTTTGAAAGATAAAGAAAAGCTGGCCTCTGTTCTTACATATCATGTGGTTCCCGGCAAGGTGATGTCTGCTGACGTTGTAAAACTCAAGTCAGCAAAGACTGTTCAAGGCCAAGAGATCAAGATTGATGCTGCTAAATGGCATCTCCACAAGAACGTTAAGGTAAGTGGCGCAAACGTGGTCAAGGCTGACATCGAATGCGCAAATGGAGTCATCCATGTCATCGACAAAGTAATACTGCCTAAATAGGGAGGAGATAAAAAATGAAAAAGAGGCTTCTAATTACACTTGCTCTGTTGATGCTGTATGGACTACCAATTCTGGTTGCTATGGCTGCACCTCCCGGACCTACAGTTGTTGATGTGGCAATAGCAATTAACAGCGAGGGTCCATTTGCAGGGCAATTTGACGCCCTCATTGCTGCAGTTCTTGCTGCTGATCCTGATGTATTGGCGACGCTTTCTGGTAACGGCCAGTTCACTGTGTTTGCGCCTACAGACGATGCTTTTGCCTCTCTTGGCATCACACCTGACAACGTCGGTGACTTAGACCAAGGTTTTCTGACAGATGTTCTTTTATATCATGTTGCTCGTGGTCGACGTTACTCTACGGTGATACTGGCGTCAAGGCGAATCCGCACTCTCGAGCGAGGCTTCTTGTTCCAGACTGGTGGCACATTAACAGATAGCTTGGGCGGCGTAGCAAATATCATTGTTACGGACGTCGAAGCGGCCAACGGCGTTATCCATGCCATAGACGCGGTGGTTCTACCATACGCTCCTTAGACAAAAGATCCACAGCTATGATTCCGCCTGCAGCCGATAATTCACCCCCCCATTTTTTTAGATCGTTATGACTTGAAAAAGATAAATTGAAAAGAAACTCCAAACATTTGAAAGTTGAAGCAATTGGGTGTGGTTGCTTCTTTCTTCTTGGTTTGCCCTTGTTTCTATCTTTGCGCCAGCGCGCACGAAATCCTTACTTCTGGATTGACACGTCGCCATTACCGACTATCAAGACCTTAATCCTACTCTAGCCAGCTATCAAAACAATTACCACTTCTCGTATCGGATTAATTCTTTTCGCGCGCAATTTTTCAGGTAGCCAACATTTCTGCAAGTTCAANCAACTGNAAATCCAAGGTTTTCTTTGTTCTACAGGATTTTTCAATATCAATTGATGTTATTGCACCTTTTTGTAACCCAACTATTTGGCTTCCCTGTTTTTTTGTTATGAGCTCAACTGCTTTATTTGCGAATAGATTGGCCAAAAGACGACTTCTAGCTGTCGGGCTGCCTCCTCTTTGGGCATAGCCTAAGACGCTGATTCTAACTTCTGACCTCAAGTTTTTCTCGATTTCCTTTGCAAGTTTGCGCATGTCACCTATCCCTTCGGCTGCAATTATTATGCTTGACTTTTTGCCTTTGGTAGCGTTTTCTCTCAATATCTGGAAGATTTTCTCTTTTTCGTTTATCACTTCTGGAATTAATATTATCTCGGCTCCAACGGTCAATCCGATCGTTAAGGCTAAGAAGCCCTTTGTGCGTCCCATAACTTCGACTATAAATGTTCTTTCATGTGAGATTGCTGTGTCGCGTATTTTGTCTATCTCGGTGACCGCGGTGTTTACGGCTGTATCAAAGCCTATTGTCTCATCAGTTCCGA
>JGI2171J19970_10001192_pt1 | contig 14424 bp, 14 predicted proteins | sample DeeMarSWOR324_28_FD_19970 | JGI IMG/M metagenome (IMG submission 19970) | reverse complement strand
TTTAGTGTCATTGCGAGCGCAGCGTGGCAATCTCGTAAGGAAAGATATATTTTTTTTATGAGATTGCTTCGTTTCACTCGCAATGACATTTATTTTATTTTATCTCGAAGTAACGTTTATTTTATATTATTAAAAATTTGGGGACAGTCCCCAATTATTCTTTGTAACTTCGGTGATATTTATAGTGAATTAAGCAGGCACCCTCGAATGAGACCATGCAGGGACCAAAAGGGGAGTCCGGGTTGCATTTTTCAGCGAAAAGGGGGCATTGAGGCGGTGAGATGAGGCCCCGCAGAACTTCCCCGCAGCGGCATCCTGGAAGGTCTTCGCTGCCCCATTCCATTTTCAGGCTGTGCTTCATTTCTGCATCCCAGACTGCGTATTTCTTCTTGAATTTCAAACCGCTCTGAGGAATGGGCCCCAGGCCTCTCCAGGAGGCATCCTTAGGCTCGAGCATCTCATCCATTACAGCCAGGGCCGTCTGGTTACCGGAAGCCTTCACCACCCTGGTGTAGGCGTTGGCAACTTCTGCTTTTCCCCTCTCCATCTGTTCCAGAACGGATAAGATGCCGAGGAGCATATCGCTAGGCTCAAAACCGGTGATGGCCCCTGGAATGTTAAACTCTTCGGCGATAAATCGATACGGCTTTTCTCCGATGATAGCGCTGACGTGTCCCGGGTAGAGGAATCCGTCTATGGCGGTTTCCTTGGATTCGACGATTGCTTTCAGAGGAGGCGGGATCAGCCAGAGAGCGGAGAGGACTGCATAGTTAGAGAGCCCTTCCTCAAGAGCTTCCCTGACAGTCAGGGCAATGCCAGGAATGGTGGTTTCGAACCCGACTCCAAAAAAGACCACATTCTTATCCGGATTCATCCTGGCTTTCTCCAGCGATTCCTCAGGAGAATAGACGATACTCACTTTGGAGTCCGGAGCCGGAACAATGGTCTGAAGAGCGCCCTTTCTGGTCGGGACTCGGGTCATATCCCCAAAGGTAGTCAGGATGAAGTTCTCTTTCCGGGTGATGAGTTCGATGGCAGCCTCATGGATTTCATTGGGAGTGATACACACCGGGCAGCCCGGGCCGGAGATCAGCTCCACTCCAGCCTCCTCGATCAGTCGTTTTAATCCATACCTGTGCGCGGTCATGGTGTGGGTTCCACAGACTTCCATGATCCGGACAGGAGAAGGAAGTGACCGGGCTTTTTTCTCTATCCCGGCCAGCAGGGCTTGAATGACTTTTTTATCCTTGAATTCCTTCATGNTAATCGAGGCCATCCTCTTACTATTGTTAACGTAATAAATGTTTTTAGAGTTATCATTGCGAGTTCCAAGGGCGCTGCAATTTCTTTTTCTGCATGGTTCTTTACGAGATTGCTTCGTTTCACTCGCAATGACACATTATTTAATACGTTTATATTAGAAAGCCAATTGGCAGTTGCAAAGCATGAATTCCTATGTCATTGCGAGCGAAGCATGGCAATCTCGTAAGGAAAGATATATTTTTTTTATGAGATTGCTTCATTTCACTCGCAATGACATCTATTTATATCATCAATGACATCTATTTAATGATTTTAAGAAATTGGGGAAAGTCCCCAATTGTTTGAAAGGTGCGGCAATCTTTTTCCTTTGGTGTCATTGCAGGAGCAGCGTGGCGATCCTTTGGGAAAAAAATGTATTTATTTCGACGAGATTGCTTCGCTTCACTCGCAATGACAACTAAAGCATCCTTCTTACTTTATTTATTTGCTGCTTCTTGAGCAGCTGCCATTTCTCGGAGAAGGGACAATGTCTCCTGAGCTTCTTCTTCGTTGAGAACAGAGATAGCAAATCCAGCGTGAACAATGACCCAGTCTCCCAATCGGATATCTTCCAGAAGGGAGAAGTTGGTTTTGATTTTCGTTCCTAAATAGTCAACTTTTCCCTGTTTGGAATCTTTGACCTCGATGACTTTAGCCGGTATTCCTAAGCACATTTTTGTCCTTTCTATCTTGGAAATAAGTAGGATATCAGAAAAGGGGTGTTGAGGAAAGAGGCGAAGGGCCAAATTTTTTGACAATTAAGGGGTAACTCCATATAATTTGCCTATGAACGAAGACCTGAAAAGCTTCATCAAGCCCGGAAGCGAAGAAGAATCGCTGGTGAACCAGATCGATTTCTCGCGTCTTCCCCGTCATATCGCTATCATAATGGATGGGAACGGCCGCTGGGCAGAGAAAAAGAATCTTCCCCGTGTTGAAGGCCATCGAGCTGGTTCCAAATCCGTTCGAGAAGCCGTGGAAACCGCTGCTCGTATAGGGATCAAATACCTGAGTCTGTATGCGTTTTCCAAAGAAAACTGGAAACGACCCAAAAGAGAAATTCAAACTTTATGGAATCTGTTGAGAGATTATCTCAGGAAAGAGGACAAGGTCCTGATGGAAAATCGCTTTCGGCTGAAAGTCATCGGCCAGAGAGATCAAATCCCTTCTGCGGTGAGAAACGAATTGGAACGAGTTGAAGAAAACACAAAGGACTTCGACCGTTTGACAATAATCTTGGCTCTGAATTACGGCGGAAGGGACGAGATTGTTGACGCAGTCAAGAGGATATTCAGAGAAAAGGAGCATGATATCGAATCACTTGATGAGGAAAAATTTTCTCATTATTTATACACGAATCATATTCCCGACCCTGATTTGCTTATCAGAACAAGCGGGGAGCTCCGGGTGTCCAATTTTCTGTTGTGGCAGATCGCCTATTCTGAGATCTGGATCACTCAGGTGTACTGGCCTGATTTCCGCATGAAGCATATGCTTCAAGCCCTGGTCGATTACCAGAAAAGAGAAAGGAGGTTTGGAGATATTCACCCTCATGAAAAATAAGTTGAGCTTTTTTCCGCCTGCTCTTTTTGAGCTCAACCGACAAAGCTCAGAGTATACTTTGAAGGGGAATGACCGGGACGATCTTTATCTGGATCGGAGAATGATTTATCCTTGTAAGTCAGATCTCCCTTATAAGAGTGAAATTGTCTTTTTGTGAAGGGGTTCCTCCGCTAATCTTAGCACAATGAGTCTTCGTAAACGGTTGCCGACTTCTTTAGTGCTGCTGGCTTTTGCCTTTTGCCTTGTCCAGTTTGTTCCCCCACTCTGGTTTCTGCTCATCATCCAGATATTGATTCTCGCTTCCCTTATTGAATTCTATAACCTTTTCCGGGTCAAAAAGATTTTTCCTCAAAAGATTTTCGGAATCATACTGGCCCTTATCATAACCTCTTCCTTCTATTTTGAAGGTTTTTCTCTGGCGATGGCAATGTTCGTCTGTTTGCTCCTTGCAGCCGTGTATTATGTTCTTTCTGTCACCTCGCTCGAAAAAGTCGTTTCCTTTCCTTCGGAAATAGCTCTTACTTTTTTCGGCGCCCTATACTTGAGCTTCACTCTCGATCATTTCTATCTGTTGAAAGTAGAAAAAGGTCCCTTTTTTATCTATTTTCTTCTCGCCGTCATTTTCTTTGGAGATACAGGAGCATACATGTTCGGCAGGCTCTGGGGAAGGCGAAAGATGGCTCCTATTGCCAGCCCGCACAAGACATGGATGGGCGGCTTTGGCGGGATCATATTCGCCGTGCTGGGGGCTGTCTTTATCCATTTCATCATCCTCAAGGAGATTGCACTCTGGAAAGCGATCGTGACCGGAATCGTTGTCCATATCGTTGCTCAATTCAGCGATCCTCTGGAGTCGCTGTTTAAAAGAGCGGTGGGAATCAAGGATTCATCGAATCTACTGCCCGGCCACGGCGGATTTTTAGACCGGATGGACAGCCTCGTCCTGGCAACGCCTTTTTTCTACTATTTCATAAATTTTTTCTGGTAATGAGGAAGGAATACACGAGTTATGGATAAAATGGTCAACGTCTCCATACTGGGTTCGACAGGCTCGATTGGACGAAGCTGCCTGGAAGTCATCGAGAAGCTCAGCCATCGCTTCAAAGTTTTGGGGCTTGCGGCAGGCCGTAACACCGGGCTTTTAGAAAAGCAGGTGGAGAGATTCAAGCCTGAGATTGTCTCAGTCGAGAGAAAAGAAGAGGCAGAGGCGCTCAAGGAAAAATTCAAGGGCAGCTCCCTCCGCGTGACCTATTCCCAAGAGGGAGCAGAGGAAATCGCCAGCCTTGCTGAGAATGATACAGTGGTCTCAGCCATCACAGGAATCAGCGGGTTGAGACCGACTCTGGCGGCATTGAAAGCCGGGAAAAAGATCGCCCTGGCCAATAAGGAATCTATGGTTGTCGCCGGCCCTTTAATCCGGAAGGAGGTCCAGGAATCCGGATCTCAGGTCATTCCTGTAGACAGCGAACACAGCGGTGTTTTCCAGTGTTTAGCCAAGGAAAAAATGGAAAATGTAAGAAGAGTGATCCTAACAGCCTCGGGAGGCCCGTTTTTCCGGAGCTCCAGTCAGGAAATGGAGAATATCACTCCCGAAGAAGCACTAGACCATCCGCGGTGGAAGATGGGCAGGAAAGTCACCATAGACTCGGCCACTCTGATGAATAAGGGGCTTGAGCTGATCGAAGCCCGCTGGCTTTTTGGCCTCGACCCTGGGAAGCTGGGAATTTTGATTCATCCCCAGAGCATTGTTCATTCTCTCGTCGAGATGAGCGACGGGTCTGTCCTGGCCCAGCTCAGCCCGACAGATATGAAGATCCCGATTCAGTACGCCTTGACCTATCCGGAGAGAGAGGAAGCCATGCTGCCCTCGCTGGATTTGGCGCAGGTCAGAAGCCTGGAATTCTTCGAACCTGATAGGAATAAATTCCCTCTCCTCGAGCTTGCCCGTCTGGCTTTGGAAGAGGGAGTGAGCTTTCCGGTCGCTCTCAATGCGGCTAACGAAGTCGCGGTTGCCTCTTTCCTCAAGGAAGAGATCCGTTTCGTGGAGATTGCGGAGGTCGTTTCCGAGTCAGTCGAGAGCCATAAAAAGAGAGAAATCAGTGACCTGGACGATATCTTTTCAGTGGACCGGGAAACACGGCTCAAAACACAGAATATAATAAAAAAGAGGGTATAAAATGAGTACGTTATTCGGAAGTATTGTCGCCTTCATCATCGTCTTTGGCATTCTTGTTTTTGTTCATGAATTCGGACATTTCTTCATGGCTAAGCTGGTCAAGATCAGAGTAGAGGTCTTTTCCTGGGGCTATGGGAAGAGACTGTTCGGCTTTAAAAAAGGGGACACGGATTACCGCGTCAGCCTCCTGCCTCTGGGCGGATATGTCAAGTTCGCGGGTGAGGATGTTTTCGAGCAGAAAAAAGACCCGGATCCCCATGATTTTATGGCAAAAAAGAGGTGGGAAAGGTTCCTGGTCATGGTTATGGGCTCAGTGATGAACATCCTCCTGGCTGTGGTCTTTGTTGCTTTCATCAGCATGCTGGGTGTGTCGGTCGCCAAATATTCTACCCAGAAACCTGTTGTCGGTTGGATCGAGGCGGACTCTCCGGCTGAACGCGCCGATTTAAAACCGGGTGATGAGATCCTAACCATCAACAGCAGACGGACAAAGACCTGGAATGACGTGGAAATAGCCGTGGGAACCAAGCCCGACAGAATAATCACGCTTGAGGTCCAGAGAGGAGATGAAGTCGTTACCGCAGAACTGATGACCGAAAGCAAAAGAGCGATGGACTTGGATATGGGCTATGCCGGATTTTTCCCCAATATTTTCACTCAAGTAGTTGCGGTCGAACCAGGTTCACCCGCGGATAAAGCAGGGCTAAAAGCAGGCGATGTGATAAAAAAAATAGCCGGTCAAATGGTCTATCATCACCAATTTGCTGAGATAATAGAGAAAAGCCCGGAAGAAGAACTTGAGTTTTCTGTAGAAAGAGGAGAGGAACCGCTTACGCTATTCATAACACCGCGCCTTGAGGGAAAGACGGGGAAGATAGGCATCCAGTCCTATATGGAGTATGACACAAAAACCTACGGCTTTTTCGCTGCCATCGGGAGGAGTGTTAAGGAGAATATAAAGCTTGCTTTTGTGCTTTTCAATTATATCCGAGACTTGATGATTGGAGAGGCTTCAGTCAAGGGGGTGGGAGGTCCGATACTGATTGCGAAATATTCTTANGCCTTTTTGCGTGCTGGATTCATTTCTATGTTGAGCTTCATCGCTTTTGTCAGCCTTCAGCTGGGGGTTATCAATCTTTTTCCGATCCCTGTCTTTGACGGCGGGCAGATTCTTGTTCTCGGTCTGGAGGGAGCGTTCCGACGGGATTTCAGCCCCAAAGTGAAGCAAGTCGTTATGATGATCGGGTTTGCCATTTTCGTTTTTCTGCTTGGTTTTCTCATCTTGAATGATGTCGCCCGCAACCTTCCCAACGGGTGGGATAGCTATCTCTTTTGGAAGAAATGAAGTTGAATGCCTCAGGCAATATCTGGATTAAGAGAATCAAATATTCGGGAATGGCTTCGCTCCCGTTCAGATTTTTAAAGTCATTGTCTCAACACTTCTTGAAGGCAAATCCTGAAAAGGCTGTTTCGATTATCCCCGAGTATTTTAATATAAGGTTAGATTTCCTCCGCCAATAGAAGAGTATTAGATGAGCGAGTCTAAAGAGAGCGCTGCTAGAAGCCTTCAAAAGCCAAAATCTGATATTTTATTCAAACGACGGAAGACACGGCAGGTGAAGATCGGCTCAGTTCCGATCGGAGGGGGAGCTCCTATTGCAGTTCAATCCATGACCAAAACGCACACCCAGGACGTTAGGGCGACCCTCGATCAGATCAAAAGGCTTGATGAGGCAGGATGCGAGATAATCCGTCTGGCTGTTCCCGACAGGGAAGCAGTTGAGGCTCTGGGCAGGATCAGAAAGCAGGTATCTGTGCCGCTTGTGGCGGATATTCACTTTGACCACAGGCTGGCCCTGGCATCCCTGGAAAAGGGAGTGGATGCCCTGCGCATCAATCCCGGAAATATCGGCAGCAAGGAGAAAGTAAGGGAAGTCGTTCGGGCAGCCAAGGAACATGATGTCCCGATAAGGATCGGCGTCAATTCAGGCTCTCTGGAGAAGGGTTTGCTCCGGAAACACGGAGCGGCCACAGCAGAAGCCATGGTCGAAAGCGCTCTCAACCATGTGAGGATCCTGGAGGATATGGATTTTTTTCATATCAAGATATCCCTGAAAGCGCCGGATGTTTTCCGGACAGTGCAGGCGTTCAGGCTTCTGGCAGATCAAGTGGACTATCCCTTTCATGCCGGGATCACCGAATCAGGCAGCCTGGTCCCGGGTTCTGTCAAGTCTTCTGTGGGGCTGGCGCTTCTTTTGAGTGAAGGCCTGGCCGATACCATCCGGGTTTCACTGACCGCTCCGCCTGAAGAGGAAGTTCGCGTCGCCTTCCTCATCCTTTCCAGCCTCGGCCTCCGCTCCTATGGACCGAATTTTGTGTCCTGTCCGGTATGCGGGCGCTGTGAGGTTGACCTGTTCACGATCGTCCAGGAGGTTGAGAAGCAGCTTGCTTCTTTGAAGAGTGATATCCACCTGGCAGTGATGGGCTGCATGGTCAACGGGCCTGGCGAAGCCAAAGAAGCTGATCTGGGTCTTGCCTGCGGCCGTGGCGCCGGTGTCCTGTTTAAACAAGGGAGGATCTTTCGCCGGCTTGATGAGGATGAGATGATCGCTGAATTTGTCAAGGAAGCGAAGAAACTGGGAAGATCCCGAAAATCAAAGAATACAAAATGAATAATTGGGGACAGTCCCCAATTTTCTACTAAATCTGATTCTGGATTGTAAGACATATATAGTTATCAAGCAGAAACAGAGGAAATGAAAGAAAAACCATGAATTTTGCCAATAAAAAAAACGAATCCAAAGAGATAGCGGAGGAAACTCTTTCCAAGCTGGACCGGTTAAAGAACATCCTCACCGAGATGGGAAAGGTCCTGGTGGCTTTTTCTGGCGGAGTGGACAGCACTTTCCTTTTAAAGGTCGTCCGTGATGTCCTGGGAGAAAACGTTTTTGCTGTCATCGCCAGCTCTGAGACCTATCCGGAAAAAGAAAGAGAGGAAGCCATCCGGCTGGCCAAGGAACTGAATGTTCGATTCGAGGTCATCCAGACAAAGGAGCTCGAGAATCCTGATTTTTTTCATAATCCGCCCGAACGGTGTTATTTCTGCAAGAGGGAGCTTTTCATCAACCTGAAAAAAATCGCTGCTGCTCAAAAGATTCCGTATATCCTGGATGGCGCGAATTATGAGGATACCTCCGATTTCCGGCCGGGTGTGAAAGCTGCCTCAGAGCTCGGAATCCGCTCTCCTTTGAAGGAGGTGGGATTGGTCAAGAGTGAGATCCGTCAGCTTTCAAGGCTCCTTGACCTGCCGACCTGGAACAAGCCGTCCATGGCCTGCCTGTCTTCCCGTTTTCCTTACTACACAGAGATAGAACCAGACAGCCTGAAGCAGGTGGCTCGAGCAGAGGAGTACCTGAAGGAGCTGGGATTCACCCAGGTTCGGGTGAGACATCATGGCCAGATCGCCCGGGTGGAGGTCGAGCCCTCTGAATTCCAGAAGGTAACTGATGAGAAGACGCGGAAAGAGATGATCCAATATTTCAAGAAGCTCGGGTACATATATATAACGCTGGACCTGGCCGGTTTCAGGAGCGGTAGCATGAACGAACCGCTCAAGCTTGGGAAGAAAAAATCCCCTAAGCAGACAGCCTAATTGTTTTGTTTCCGATTAGGAATTTCCGTTACGTACTGCTGATGTGGAAACAGGTCTGTTTGCTTCTAATTTGACTTTAAATTATTCTGGTGATAAACATAAAGCCACGAGTATAGAGTATCTAGATAAATAATTGTCAGCAAGGGGGAAAGAATGAATCCCACGGGCAAGAGATTTATATCGGTGTTGCTTGTCTTCTTGTTAATGGCGTTTTCTGTGAATCTGCTTGCTAAAGAAAGGCGAGGAGCTAAGCTTACAGTCATCAAATTAGACGGTCAGCTTATAAAAGGTGAACTCATTACAATCAAACCGAGTTCACTTCTTCTATTGAATACTGAAGGGAAAGATGAGTCTATTGATATAAACTGTATCAAGGTTATTAAAATTAAGAAGTCAATGACTTTGGTAGTAGCTGGAATTGGATTTTTAGTTGGTGGAGCAACTGGAATATTATTTGGTCCTGCAGAAGAAAAGTCGGCTTCTTTTTGGACAATGTATTATATGTCCTTTTTGTGGTTATTTATTAGTAAAGAAAATGCAGAATCAATAAGCGGATTGACTAATGGATTAGTCTACGGAGCAGGTGGAGCATTGCTTGGAGGACTCATAGGTACGGTTGTAAAGAAGGAAAAAGCAATCCAAATCGAAGGAATGACTGACTCGGAACTCCAAAAAACTCTCGACAACTTACGCAAGAAAGCCCGTATTCGTGATTATAAGTGATATTTATTAAGACCATATAAAAAATATAATTACAGACATATCGAACAGGAAATATTCCCTACTTTATTCGCCTTTTTCATTCATATCACTTGTCTCTTTCCCTTCCTTTGAATCTCTCATGGGATTTGTTGTTTTTGTCGGTTTTTATTAGATCTGTGCGGAAGGATCTGACATATATACAGGTTCCATCCATTTAATAGGGGACAAGGTTATCCGGTTGCTCCCCACTAAGCCCCTGGACGAGGTTGCGGGCAGCCATCATGGCCATTTTCAAACGGGTCTCGTAAGAGGCGCTTCCGATATGGGGAAGGAGCACCACATTATCCAGGGATAAAAGCCTCTCCTCGACCTCGGGTTCCCGCTCGTAGACATCCAGCCCTGCTCCCCAGATCTGTTTTTTCTCCAGAGCCTCAGACAGGGCTTTCTCATCGATGATTGGACCTCTGGCTACGTTGATGAGGATTGCATCTTTTTTGATCAGCTTTATTTTCTCCCCGGAGATAAGATGGAGACTCTGAGGAGTGAGGGTGGCATGGATGGTGATGATGTCAGCGGAAGAGAGAAGTTCATCCAAAGGAAGGTAAGTCGCTTTGTACTTTTTTTCTTCTTCTGGAGCTAACCTCTGGGAATCGGAGTAGACGATCTTCATCCTGAAGGCCTGAGCCCTCAAGGCGACTGCCTTGCCGATCCGTCCCATACCTATGATCCCCAGGTATTTTCCGGTAATCTCCTTTCCTAGGAGAAGCTCGAGTTCCCATCCTCTGAATCTCTTTTCTCGGGTAAACCTGTCTGCCGCCGGGATTCTACGGGCAACAGCAAAAATGAGGGCCCAGGTCAGGTCTGCCGTTGTCTCTGTCAGTACTCCGGGTGTGTTGGTCACCAGAATTNCCCTTTTTTTGGCTTCTTTGATGTCAATGTTATCGTATCCCACGGCGCAGTTNGCGATGATCTTGAGAGATCGAGCAGAATCGATCACGTCTTTATCGATGGGGTCCACGAGCCAGCAGAGGAGTCCTTCTTTGTCAGTGATTTTTTCAATGATCTCNTGTTTGGTCGGAGTCCTGTCTGCGGCGCCTATCTCATAGTCAACATGTTCCTGGAGATNATTCATGGCCTCAGCGAGTATCTTTCGGGTGATGAGCACCTTTGGTTTCATCGGGCGTCCTCCTCATCCTTTTTGATGCGGCACTCTGCTCGTCTTGTCATTCATTATTTTGTTTATGACGACCGGCTCTTCAAGATAACAGAATTGCACTCTCGAAACAAGAAGCGTAAAAATTGGGGACTGTCCCCAATTTTTGTATAATAGGAGCATGAAAAAGGAACGAATAGACCTTAATGAAATATTTCTCAAGGATGAGAGGTATCGCACCTCTTTCCATTTTTCTCTGGAAAAATTGAAACTTTCCTTGAAGGAGACAGGACTTCTTCATCCACCTCTAGTTGTGTTCAGGAGTGAGCGCTTCATCCTTGTTTCAGGGTGGAAAAGGATTCTGGCCTGTGCCGAGCTCTCTCTTTCTCCCATCCCGGTTTTGATAACCGAAGAGAAGGATGACCTCAAAACTTTTCTTATGGCCTTCTACGAGAATCTGGCTACAAGAGAATTCAGCCTCCTGGAGAAAGCAGAGATCCTGACCAGGTTGAAAAGATTCGGTGAGGATGAGAAGAGGATCACCCGGGATTATATGCCTCTTCTGGATATCCCGGCTACCCTGCCTAACCTGGATAAATACCTGGCCTTTTCCCAGCTCGAGCCTGAGGTGAAAAAAGCCGTCCATGAAAAGAACATGTCTTTTTCATCGGTCAAACCTCTTGTTGAGTTTTCTTCCCGGGAGAGAAAGCAGCTTCTCCCCCTGCTCTTGCCTTTAGGGCAGAACAAGCGGAGAGAATTGCTCGAAGATATCCTGGAAGTTTCCAGGAAGAGCGATACCGCTGTTCACAAGATCCTCCTTTCGCCAGAGATCAAGGCTGTCCAGGAGTCTGAAACCCTGACACCTCTCCAGAAGGCAGACAGCATTCGCCTCCTGTCGAGGAAGAAAAGATATCCGGCGTTTTCCTCCATGCAGGACTCTTTTGAATCATTGTTGAGGAAAATAGACTGGCCTGAAGAGATTGCGATCAGCCCATCTCCTTTTTTTGAGGAAGAGGATTTTACAGTCAGGTTTACTTTTAGGAGCGAAGAGCAGCTTATGGCTGGCCTTCTCAAGCTTGAGGAATTATCCGCTAGAAAAGATTTCTCTAAGATTTTTAAACTGAAATAGTTTCGATGCCGCATTCAAGATTTTCCCCCCGAAAGGTCTTTATCGATAAAGAGTGCCATGGCATGCCTTTAACCAGGAGGGTGATAAAGAATCTTAGTCAAGTTCCAACAGAGTTGGTCAGCGATCCCCAGAGGTTTCTGGAGGAGAGAAGGATTTCAAGAGATGCCATCAAGCAGGGGAGAAAAGACCTGTTCATCACATCCCAGAAGGGCGAGTTTGTCAAATCCTGTCCCTGCACTCCGCGTTATGTCGGCTGCAATTACTTCATCATCAACCTTGACCTCAACTGCCCCCTGGATTGCACGTACTGCATCCTTCAGCATTATCTCTTTGACCCCATACTCATCGTCCATGCCAACATGGAAGATTTATGGAAGCAGCTGGATGTTTTTATTGACCAAAATAAGGGAAGGGCTCTCCGTATCGGGACGGGTGAGCTCGGCGATTCATTGGTGCTTGACCATATCACCGAGAATTCCAAAGACCTTATTTCTTATTTCAGAGGGAAAAATCCTGTCCTCTTTGAACTGAAGACAAAGACGGTCAATATCCAGAATATCTTGGAGACAGAACCGGCTTCGAACATCGTGATTTCCTGGTCTTTGAATTCGCCGAGGATAGCCCGATCAGAGGAAAAGAATGCCCCTCCGGTGGAGGAGAGAATAGACGCTGCCCAAAGAGTTGCTGAAAAAGGGTTCTTTGTCGGTTTCCATTTCGATCCTCTTATCCTCTATGCGGGTTGCGAAGAAGAGTATGAGTCGTTGATTGCCAGGTTATTTGACAGGATAAGTCCGGAAAAGATGGCCTGGATAAGCCTCGGAAGCTTGAGGTTTCCCCCTTCCCTTAAGCCGGTAATTCAGGAAAGGTTCCCCTGGACCAAAATAATCTATGAAGAGATGGTTAAAGGAGTGGATGGAAAGCTGAGGTATTTTCGCCCCAGCCGCCTTGACCTTTATAAAAGGATAATCCGCTCCATAAAAAAGAATGGGGGAGAGAAAGTCCCTCTTTATTTGTGTATGGAAAGTGATGCTATCTGGCGCGAAGCTTTGGGGTGGGTCCCAAAGGGAAAAGAAAGTCTAGAAAGTTATCTTTCTTCTCCCCTTGGGAATTCGAAGGTATGAATGCGTCTTGATAAAATAGGAAAACTTATTTATTATCGAGAAACTTCCCCTTCAGCCCTGACTTCTGTGATAATCCCGACTATTTCTACTCCGGCTTCCTGCAGTATCATGGCAATATCTATGACTTTGCCGTATTCCAGCTGTCCGTCTGCTCTCAGATAGAGTTTTTTATCTGTAGCTGTCATAAAAGCTTCTTCCACCATGAGCTGCAGATTCTCTTGTTGGATCAATTCCTGGTTGAGATAGAGAGATCCGTCTGCCTTGATGGCCAGGATGACTTCTGGATTTTCCGGCATACCGACTGTATTGAGAGCAGCAGGCAGGTCAACATCGACTCCCGCTTTGATCAGAGGCGTCATGATCATGAAGATGATGAGTAGAACGAGCAGAATGTCGCACAGAGGAACAACGTTAGGTTCGGAGATTGTATCATCTTTCTTTTCTCCGACTGAAAATGCCATTTAAGCCTCCTCCTTGACTCGGTTATTGGGAATCGATGTTCTTATTATCCCCCTGATTCTGCCCTTCTGATGAAGAAATCAGCGATTTCGGATGCGGTGTTAGACATCTCGGCAGCGTAGACCTCGATCCTTGTGCTCAAGAAGTTATAACACCACAGAGCGATGATAGCCACTCCGATTCCAAAGGCTGTTGTGATCAGCGCTTCAGCAATACCCTGCGAGACAGCGCCAAGTCCACCAGAGCCCGTTTCGGCCATACCGCGGAACGCATTGATAATACCAGCGATCGTTCCGAAAAGACCGATGAACGGAGAGGATGTGGCGATCGTTGCCAGGGTGCTCAACCCTCTCTTCAATTCCTGAGTGAAGATTGTGGAGGCTCTATCGCAACCTCTCTGGGCAGTCTCGATCTGTTCTTCCAGGCTGAGATTGTGCTCTTTTCCCTCCAGGAACTCCCTGATTCCAGCTGCTGTCACCCGGGCTAAATGGCTCCCCTTATTCTCTTTCTTGGAAGAAAGTTTCAGGGCTTCCTCAATCTGTCCTTTTTTTAGCAGTCCTGCTAGTACGGGAGCGATCTTTTTGGATTTGTTCCTAGCTCTGGCGAAAACAAGTTGCCTCTCGATAAAGAGATAAATAGATACAATGGAGAGGAAAAACAAAAGAATCGCAACTATTCTGGCTAGGGTTCCCATTTGATTCCACATTTGTACTAGGCCAAATTCCATTCTTCGTACCTCCTTTTTAAGTTAGAAAGCCATTTATAGCTTTTCTTATTTTAATTTAAATGTAACAGTAACAACGAAGATGACACCTCTGGGGCGGCCGTTGATGACCATCGGCTCATAAAGCCACTGGCGCACCGCATCCACAGCTGCCTGGTCAAGAAGGGGGATGGACTTGAGGACCTTCACGTTCTGCACTCTTCCGTAGATATCAGTCGTGGCCTCGACGATGACCACACCTTCCACTCTTGCCTGGCGGGCGATCTCCGGATAGGTAGGGGGCACTTCTCTCAGCAGTTTGGGAGGTTTTATCTCCCCGACCGCTCTGATCGGGGCTTCGACCTCACCGACGACACCGCCGAGGACGCCGCCCACAACGCCACCCAGGACGCCGCCAACGACTCCGCCCTCGACTCCACCCTCGACTCCGCCTTCGATACCGA
>JGI2171J19970_10001189_pt1 | contig 14432 bp, 10 predicted proteins | sample DeeMarSWOR324_28_FD_19970 | JGI IMG/M metagenome (IMG submission 19970) | reverse complement strand
CCCCTAAAGAGCATGGCTTTACCAGGATTGGAAATTCTACCCGCCGAGATGGCACCCGCTGTTTTCGATTGACCAAGGCGAACTGCGGCACCGGTAACTTGTCATATCGAAGGACTTTACCCGCCAGCCCTTTATGCATTGCCAGAGCATGGCATAAAGCACTGCAGCCAGTGTAAGGCATCCCCATCTTTTCCAAGATCGCTGGCACGTATGACTGGACTCTGCCAGGTATTGAGTACCAGTTGAACACTATATCTGGCTTGGCTCTCCTGATCTTTGCAAACAGGTTGCCGCGTCCATCAATGGTCACAACCTTGTGATAAGCACGCTCAAATGACCTGCGCACGCGGGTAAGAGTGGGGTATAGGATTTTGCGGCGTGATCCGTGGATTTTATCTTCGGTCGTACGCATTCGCGTCGGATTGTAAACTATCGCAATCTTCATAATTAGCTTGCTACCTTTATGATTTCATGTCCTTAATCGCCCGATGATTTTTTTTAGGAGGCTCTGAACCTTCCATGCCTTCCACATCGGAGAATCTCCTCCGTAACTGAAAACCTAGCATATCCTTGGCTTTGTTGCAATCAACAAGACTTTCTTTGCTGGAAAGAGGTCTTTTAATTGGTGTTTTGGGAAAATAGGTAGCCACCAGATTCGGGACGTCCGGATTCGAAAGACAAACATCTTCGGCCGCAATATGGAATACATCATACCCTTTCAGGTCGGACACCAGAGCGCATACAATAGCGCAAACCGCATCTTCCACGTGCACCCAGGCCCACAAGGACTTTCGCCTCGCTGATGGATCCTTTGCATCATCCAAGTATTTCTGCTCGTCCCCAGGACAGAAGATGTTCGAAAACCGCAGGGCAATGATGTTTATATTGTATCCTTCCGTAAAGCTCCGGCATATCTCCTCTCCGCGCATCTTGCTGATTCCGTAAGGATCCTGCGGTGTTAAGGGATGTTTCTCGTCAACCGGCACGTATTCAGGAGCAAACTCATTCACACTCTTTGCTATTCCAAGAACCGCGTCGCTGCTGGAAAATATCAACTTCTCCACTCCTTGGCTCCTTGCTGCCTCAAGCACGCAGAAAGTTCCTAAAATGTTTGTTGCCATCACTTTCATCGGCAGATGGTTGTATCGGGACCGCAGAGCTGCCAGATGTATCACCCCGTCTGCATCTTGAAAAGCCTTGCTAAGTTTAGCAATATCTGTGATTTCTCCCTTCATATATGGGAACTGGCTCTGCTGTGGGTGCTGTTTATCATAGAGCAAAATCGCATGCTCTTGTGCAAGCACGGGTGCGAGGTATCTGGCCAATTTTCCGCTACCTCCCGTGATAACTAGTTTCATCTTTTTCACTTATGCTTACAGCCAAGAGAAAGGTTAGTATTCTCTTACTCGAACCTTTAGATATCAAGATCTAAAGATTCTTTCAAATCATTCACGGAATTCTGTATTCTTCTTTCGAGATCCTCTCCTGGATCTTCTTCTAACTCTTTCAGTTCCCGCAGTTCCAATCTTAACAAATCTCTCATTGCCTTTAATTTTTCAATCTGCTTGTAATAATCAATTCCATCCACTACATTTACCTTCTCGGCTTTGGCCTTTAATTGATAAATTTTGGGGCTCACATTTTTTAATTCAGCTTTAATCTTTTCCTGATAGATTCTTTTTTTATCCATAATTGAGCTCTTTAAAAAAATACAACACAAATAAAACTCAACTGAAACCGGGATTTTGTGTTGGATTAGAAGAATTTAAAACTCATTCTTGTTCATTATTACATATTATAAATAAAGATACAAACTTTATAAGAAAATTCCTATTTTCATGCCAAGAATCTAAAAAACCGCCTTCTCTTCAACTTTCTTCATATTCTTAGTTGGGATCAGGCTTTGCCATAGCAGAGAAAAACTTTTAGCCATCGATTTTTCAAGCTTCATTTTGATAAGGTCTGACCCCACTATCCTCTTTTCTCTTCTTTTTTTCCTTACAGCCTCATCTGCATATGCTTATCAATGAGGAAGGGCGAGGACAAAGTTTGACATTCGTTTATTCCTGATGTATATGTCCTAAACGTGTTAGGGGCTGAAATCCAAGCTGAAAACAAAAATATTTGTTTCAGCTCCCCACTACGCAAAAAAGCAAATTCCTGTAAAAACGCAAAATATTGATTGGATTATGCCTCGTTCTCATAAAAATAATTGAATAAAAAGGAGAAAGACTCATGGCCAACTTGAAAATATCCCGAAGAACTTTTATGGGAAGCCTTGCAGCCGGTGCTGCAGTCCTTCCCCTCGGCAATTATCCCTGGGCCTATCCGTCCAGAGCTGCCCTTCCCTCTGAGAAAAAGATTGACTGGGGTTATCCTGAGGGAGCTGTTCGACTGAATGCAAACGAAAACCCATACGGCCCTTCACCAAACGCCATAAAAGCTATGGAAAAAGGCCTCTCTGAGGGTCACCGATACACCCGCGCCACCCAGCTTACAAAAGAATTGGCCTCCTACCATGGAGTCTCCACAGATATGGTCCTTGCGGGCTGTGGCTCTACAGAATTCTTGAGAATAGCCCCCTGGGCATTCCTCCGCGATGGCGGTGAATTGGTAACAACCCTTCAAACGTATAAAACTTTAATCAGGGAAGCAAAAAAAATTGGTGCTAAGGTCATCGAGATTCCCCTTGATAAAAATTTCTATTTTGACCTCCAATCCTTAAAAAAAGCTATGACTCCGAAGACAAAGATGGTTTACCTCGTCAACCCGAACAATCCTACTGGCACTCGCCACGATTTCGAGGCAATTCAAAACTTCTGTGCATCCCTTCCGAAGACGATAATTGTTTTCATCGATGAGGCCTATTCCCACTTCCTCGAAGATAAGCACGGAAGAGACGGGATAACCCTGATCAAACAGGGATACAAGGTGATTGTCAGCCGAACCTTTTCCAAGGTCTACGGGCTGGCAGGGATGCGCCTGGGTTATGCCATCGCCAATCCATCAATCATCACAGAGCTCAGGGCATTCAGCTTCAGGAACTTGGGGATTAACCAGGCAGTCTTTGCCGGGGGCCTTGCCTCACTTGAAGATGAAAAACACGTCCAGAAATACAAGGAGCTTGTCAAGGAGGGCAAAGAATATTTCTATGGTCAGTTTGATTCCTTGGGCTTAAAGTATATTCCAAGCACAACTCCCTTCTTAATGGTCAAGGTGAATATGGCTTCAAAGGTAGCCATAAAAAAGCTGGCTTCTAAAAATGTGTTTGTTCGCAAGGGTGAGGACTGGCAGATGCCTGACTATCTGCGCATAACCATGGGCTTCCCCGAAGAAAACAAAGCCTTTATCTCCGCCCTTAAACAAATCTTGTAGGTGCCTGATTCATCTATAGGGGTTTGATTCATCAAACCCACCTTTTGAATGAAATGAAATCTTATATTTAGTGCAGGGGCTTGATTTATTTGTAGGGACTTGATTCATCAAAGCCACCCTATTATGAATCTATGAAGATCACGTTTAGATAATAATCTGACTCGAATCAATTCCTGAGCTGAAGGGCGCCTAAGATGTTACTTTATAGATTATAGCTTCTCGATATCCGGTTATAACTCTAAAATAATCATTTAACAGTTGATCAGTTACTTCATCCCCTGTATCGACCAGTAAGGGACGACCATACAATGAATTTATTTTATGCTTCGTGGCCACTATGATTATGTTGTCTTTTCCGACACGTTTAATGACTTCCGGGCTTATCTGCTGGTTCCCTCTCCCGAATAGATAACCCTGGCCGCCGATGGGTGTAATTATTAGCTTAGTTTTTTTCCCCTTGATTTCTCTGAGCAAGTCCGCCTCATTCAAATCTTTTCCGACAAGTTTTTTCTTATGAATAAGGTCAATGCCTAATAAGGTATCCTTCAAATTGAGCTTTTCCATTATTGTCCTGGTTGTGGTTCCGGGTCCGACTATATAATGGAACTCATCAGACATGTTTTCTGTAATGTCATGCGCGATTGCTTCCTGCGAATATTGTTCACTAACGGGACTCCCAGCTTTTACTCTCTGAAGATATCTTCTTTCATAGGGTATTTTTAAATACCCGTATAATTTAGCTCGCAATCTTCCTTTTCTATAATCTTCTTCGTCAATGTCCATCACTTCCGCTTCCAGGATATTTTTAGCTTTACCCTCCAAGAATAAAAGAGCCAACTCCCCTGCCCTCTCTGGATTACAGGCATACACTGCAGAATGAATCTTGACACCTGCAGGTATTCCTAATACTGTCATTGAATCGCCAACAGCGTTGTATATATCTCTTGCCGTTCCATCTCCTCCGGCAAAAAGCAGCAGATCTACTTTCAAATCCAGCATTTCTTTGGCCGCTTTTCTGGTATCCGAAGCAGTAGTGGTTGGGCCCCTAATCGTTCCGATGATATCAGGAGAAAAGCCACAATGCGCGGCTGCTTCTTCACCCATTTTATCGGGATAGGTTATTAATTTAAGATTGTTTTTGAGTGGCATGAGTTTTTTGAGGGCTTCAATCGTACGGTTCTGAGATTGAGGTTTTGCTCCAAGCTTTACGGCTTTTTGCAGAATATCTAATCCGTCTGTTCCTTTCAGACCGACACGCCCGCCCATTCCAGCTATAGGATTTACAATCAGCCCTAATTTTTTCAAATGCTGCAAGCCTCGATTATTTTTTGCCGTGTTTTTTTAGGTAAGCCCTCCAGGTTACAGCCCACTTTTCAGGATCATCTAGAGTGCTGTGGTCAATTTTGTGGACAACACTGTTGTAAGGAGCGTTTTTCACCTTATCAGGATCTTCGTATGCTTCTCCGACTATTTTCTCCAGGCCGGCAAGATATTCATCAATCTCGTCCTTCGAGTAAGATTCAGTCGGCTCGATCGTGAACGGTTCTGGAACTATAAACGGATGATGGCTCGACCATAAATGGAAACCAAAATCAGCCATCCTGTAGGTCACATCTTCTGTGGTTACTCCTGTCTCTTTGGTGAGTGTCTCCCAGCTATACCTTACCTGCTCGATACGATGTCTTCCTTCGGCATAAGGCGCACTGGCGCCCTTTATCTTCTTAATTTTCTCCAAGATATAGTTATTGTTTAACACAGCTACGTTTGCAGCTTCTTTGAGCCCCTCAGCTCCCAAGCTCATTATCCATGAATATGCCCTTAAAACCGCAGGGAAAACTCCGTAGAATGCTCTCACTTTGCCAATAGTGTTAAGAAGATTATAGTTTAAATAGTATCTATCACCGCCATACTCCACTGTCGGGACTGGCAAATAGGTTATAAGCTCTTCTGTTACCCCGAGCGCCCCTGTTGCAGGTCCCCCGCAGCCATGGGGAGAAGAAAAGGTTTTGTGCAGATTAAAGAAACAAAGATCAAAACCAGCTTCGCTCGCTCTTGTAATGCCCAATATTCCGTTCGCATTGGCCTGGTCATACCCGCATAATCCTCCTGCCTCATGAACCACCTCAACAAACTCTGCTATTTTAGGGTTGAAAATCCCGGTATCCTCTGGATTCGTTATTAATAATCCTGCAGTCCGCTCGGAAACTGCCTTTTTCAGGGCCTCGACATCAGGTAGCCCGTCTTCATTTTGATAAAGGGTAATCACCTTATATCCTTTTACAGCGGCCGCGGCAGCATCCGAAGGATGAGAGAATATGGTGGTTATTATCTCGTCTCGCTTATCTGCTTCTCCCCTGGATTCGTGATAAGCATAGATGATGGAAGCCATGGCTAGAATGGCCGAAGATCCTCCTCCAGGCTGCATAGTAAATTTTTTCATCCCAGAAATCTCTTGAAGGAACGTATCCAATTTGTACATTATTTCCAGCGCGCCTTGAGCAGTATCCGCATCTTGAAGGGGATGAACTTCTGCGACTTTAGGAGAACGCGCTAAAACCTCGTTTATTTTTGGGCTGTATTTCATCGTGCAGGTTCCCTGCCCCAAATCAACGTTTAAATCCGCTCCAAGGCAATGCTGAGATAACCGAATGAAATGTTTTAAAACTCTCATTTGAGATATTTCAGGAAGCGCGGGAGCTTTTTTTCTTGCCATGTTTTCTGGCAATTTAGATATTCCATCGCCGACAGTATCTTCGATTTCTTTTTCAACCTCGGGGATTACGATGCCTCTCTCGCCTTCAGTGTGTAATTCAAAAATTACTGGCTCATCCCATTTGGCTTGATGAAAATTTCTTACTCTTGTTTTTTTATCTTTACTCATGGCTAATCCCTTCCTTTATTATGAGATCCAAACTTATGATATCCAAAGTTCTCAGCCTCTATTTCAAGCAATCTTTCAAGGCCTGAACCAGACGATCAATATCGTCCTTGGTGTGAACCTCGGTCACGCAATAAAGCGCGCAATTTCCAAGTTCAGAAAATTCCATGGAAATATCTTTGCCTCCGAAGACACCCTGCTTAAGCAGCGATCTATTAATGTCTTCGACCTTCATCCCTGTATCATTAAAACCAACTACAAACTCTTTAAAATGGGAGGAATCGAATAAGGGCGCTTTAACTCCTTTTATTTCTGACAGTTTCTTCATGGCATACTGTGATCTTTGCATGATTGTCTTTCCTAATTCCTGCATTCCTTTAGGACCCATGAGCGCTAAATACACAGCAGCCGTAATGCCCCATAATGCTGCATGAGTTCCGACAAATTCTTTGCCCTCTTCCCTGACTGCAAAGGATGTTCTTTCATAAGCTACATCGCCAAATCCGTATTCACCTTCAACAGACGTTTTAGTAATCCCGAACAGGCGAGACGGGTATTCCATAACAAATCTTTCTTCATCGCGGGTAGCTATGAATCCTCCGTGACCACCACCATAATTCATATGAACTCCCAGCCCTTGAATATCACCACAAACAATATCCGCGCCATAATTAGAAGGGGGAATAATGACTCCCAACGAGACCGGATCAACACCGACTACGCTCAAAGCTCCGTTTTCATGGACAATATCAGAAATAGCCTTCCCTTGATGCTCGATAAATCCAAGATAGGACGGGTTCTCAAAATATATGCCTGCAGTATCCGGAGACATCTTCGCTCTCAAATCATCGAGGTCCACGAGCCCGGTATCAGGGCAATACTTTACCATTTGAACGGCAAGGACGGGCACACAGTAGTTTCTTATGGTTAAAAGCCTTTCGCGTGATATCGTATCTGATACGAGCATTTTACTGCGCCCGGTAATTCTTGCAGCCATCCTCAGAGCGGTAGCTGAAGCCTGGCACCAGTCATACGTAGGCACGTTAACCACATCCATGTCTAAAAGTTCTGCCATCAAACTTTCGTATTCAAAAAGAGCCTGAAATCTTCCATGGTCTTCATACGGCTCCCCGGCGTAGGCTGTTAAGAATTCTGAACGCTGATTTATTTCATCACAAATAGCCGGAACGTAGTGCTGCCAGCATCCTCCCCCTAAAAAACTTATGTTCTCCTGACAGGTCTGGTTTTTAGAAAGAACTTTTTCTACATGCCGCTTTAAAGCATACTCAGAGGCCAGCGGCGCAGGCAGATCCATATCCTTTTTTAATCTCAAATTCTCGGGTATGTCCTTATAGAGTTCATCAACATCCTTTACCCCTATCTCCTCGAGCATTTTTGCTTTTACCTTTGGCGCAGAATTGGGGATATAGGGGTGCACCGTTTTTTCACTTTTTTTCATGATAATCCTCCGATTATTGCAGCTTCTGAATTTCTCATAAAAGCCATCGATAGCTTTATTTATTGATATATGATTTATGGTTCCTAATTGATTTGATATTCATGGATAAATCATTCAACCTAAAACCATTAAATCATACAAAAAATGTTTTTTCTTGATTCTTATAACCGTAAATTTCTATATTCAGGCCAATCCTCCTCCGTCAACGACTAAGACCGACCCCGTTACCCAGCTTGACATATCGCTGGCAAAGTAGAGAACAGCATTGGCAATATCTTCGGGAAGACCAACACGATTGAGGGGACGGTCTGCCGCAACCTTCATAAATTCAGCATCATCCACTCCCAATTGAGCCGCTTCATCGTGCAGGAGTTCAGTGTCTGTATCCCCAGGACAAACGCAATTGACCCGAATGCCCTGTCTTCCATGGTCAATGGCCATTGCCCGGGTCAGGTTTACAGTTCCACCTTTGGCCGCACAGTAGGCCGCTGCGTTTGGGCCACCTTTAAGCCCCCAGCCTGAACCGGTATTAATAATGCTTCCTCCACCATCTTCAATCATACGAGGAATCACGTGGCGAGAAAGTAGATATATGGCTTTTAAGTTTACGTTTAAAACTAAATCCCACTCTTCTTCGCTTAATTCAACTATACTTTTGCGCTTTGTCACTCCGGCATTATTAAATAAAATGTCTATCCTGCCAAATTCTTGATAAACATCCTCGGTTGTTTTTTTGCAGTCAGAATCTGAAGTGACATCGCACCGGAAAAATTTCGCTTTCTTCCCGAGGCCTTGAATCTCTACAGCTGCCTCTTTTCCTTTAGATTCATTGATGTCAACCAGAGCGATACTGGCCCCCATTCCTGCTAACCGCTTTGCTGTCGCCAGACCAATCCCTGAGGCTGCTCCTGTAATAATCGCAACTTTCCCGTCTAGTGAAAAAAGCTCCGAAGCTTTAGGGTCTATGTTCATCGTCAAAACCTCCAAATATCATAGTGCTGGATTCTTTTTCGTAATTTATTCATCTAAATCTTTTACGAACAGCCCCGAAGTCTCACCGCCATCAATCGGTATCGCTTGGCCGGTGATATAAGAGGCTTCTTTAGACGCTAAGAATGCAAATAATCCAGCAACCTCTTCTGGCGTTGCGAGACGATTCAGAGGAATCTCTTTATTTGCAGCATCAAGCATCTCTTCAGTGTATTCAGCTTTCTGCATAGGGGTAAGAACAAATCCCGGACAAACAGCGTTTACTCTAAGCCAAGGAGCAAACTCCAAGGCTAAAGTTTTTGCCAGCAATATGACTGCTGCTTTTGACGCATTATAAGCAGCATAAAGAGGGTGCCCCTCCATCCCGTTCGTAGAAGCTGTGAATAAAACTACGCCGGACTTTTGCTTCTTCATCCTCTTTATGGCTTCCTGAGAACAGAGGAACATTCCGTCTAAATTAACTTTAAGAATTTTTGCCCATACTTCATACTCAATATCTAAAAATGGTTTACGCTGGCTTATTCCAGCGTTAGAAACGAGTATATCAATTCCCCCAAGAATTTCATCAACCTCTGAGAACGCTATCTTCACATCATCGGGATTGCTTACATCTCCGCAGGCGCTTCCGCTCAATTTTGGATTTTCAGCCATTGTTTTATCCAGGGCTTTCTCATCCCAATCAAGGATAAAAACCCTGGCTCCTTCAGATATAAACCTTATTGCCGTTGCCAGGCCTATTCCGCTTGCTGCACCAGTTATGACGACCCTCTTACCTTCGAGATCTTTATAAATCCCCATCCTAATCTCCTTTTTGAAATCAAGAATTTTTCAATTTTACATTTATGCTCTGAGGCTGTCAATCTTCCTCAGATAGCATACTAAAATGATAAGATTTTGAAAGGTCTAATCGCAAATCACGCAAATAACGCAAGTTTTGCTAGTCTGACCCCATAGATATAAGGCTTTTAATAAAGCTTTGCAAGACCTGACCCTATTGCAATGATCTGGAGGCTTAAATTTTTCATCTAATTTATCCAGCATATTAAAATAATAAAAGTTTGAAAGGTCTGACCCCATTGCATTTAAATTCATTTTATATAAAATTTGATTCTGAGGGAAAAAGGTTATCCTAAAAAGAAGGAAAATATGAAAAAAATCAGTTTAATCTTAATTTTAATCTTTATTGCCCTAAATATTTCAGTGGCCTATAAAGACAACACAACAGAGCCTCTGGAACAAAAAGCAAAGGAAAATGAAGTTAAAGACTGGGAAGACCCGGCGATGATCGGCCGGAACAAGGAACCGGCCCACTGCACATATATCCCCTACGCGGATACTGAGACAGCCTTAAAAAACAATCCTGACAAATCGCCGTATTATCTTTCTCTTAATGGAACATGGAAATTCAACTGGGTTAAAAAGCCTTCCGAACGGCCCGTCAATTTCTACAAGGATAACTTTGATGTTAGAAAGTGGAATGATATTGTAGTGCCAGGAAATTGGGAACTGCAGGGCTTTGGCATCCCGGTCTATACAAATACCGATTATCTTTTTCCAGCTAACCCACCCCATATCCCGCATGACTATAATCCTGTAGGGTCCTACAGAAGAAACTTCAGGATCCCGGAAAACTGGGATGAGCGCCAGGTTTTCCTCCACTTCGGCGGCGTAAAATCTGCGATGTATGTCTGGGTGAACGGAAAAGAGGTGGGCTACAGCCAGGGAAGTAAAACTCCTGCTGAATTTAACATCACCAAGTATCTGCACGAAGGAAAAAATTCGCTGGCGGTGGAAGTCTACCGGTTCAGCGACGGAAGCTATCTTGAAGACCAGGACTACTGGAAAATAAGCGGTATTGAGCGCGATGTATTTCTCTTCTCCGTTCCGAATGTGAATATACGCGACTTTTTTGCTCTAGCAGACCTTGATGAGAACTACAAGGATGGGCGCCTGAAGGTTACGGTCAAGGTAAAAAATTATCTGGCAACGGAAACAGGCAAGTACTATCTTCAGATGGATCTTTTTGACGCTCGCAATGAATCAGTATTCACTCCCCCTCCTGTTAAAGAATTAAATCTCGGAGAATCCGAAGAGCGGGAAATCCTCTTTGAACAATCCGTAGAAAATCCGTTGAAATGGACTGCTGAGACTCCTAACCTCTACTCTCTGGTCCTTTCTCTCAGGGATGATGAAGAAAAAACAGTTGAGGTTGCTGGCTCGAAAACAGGATTCAGAAAAGTAGAAATCAAAGGAGGCCAGCTTCTGGTTAACGGTGTGCCTATCTTGATTAAGGGTGTAAACCGCCATGAGCACGAACCAGAAACCGGCCGCGTAGTTTCAGAAAAATACATGATAAAAGATATCCAGTTGATGAAAAGGTCTAACATCAATGCAGTACGAACAAGCCATTATCCGAACGTCCCCCGATGGTACGAGCTTTGTGATGAATACGGACTTTATATCGTAGATGAGGCGAATATCGAATCTCACGGAATGGGATATGCTCCAGATAAAACACTGGGCAATAACCCGGAATGGAAAGAAGCTCATCTGGATCGGACAATCAGCATGGTTGAAAGGGACAAGAATCATCCCTGCATCATCATCTGGTCTCTGGGGAATGAAGCAGGCGACGGTGTTAACTTCGGTGCCACGTATCAATGGATTAAAGACCGCGATCCATCAAGACCAGTTCAGTACGAACGCGCCCTGACAGGTCCACATACGGATATCGTCTGCCCGATGTACCGTACAGTTCAGCATCTTGAAGAATACCTCAGGAAGGGCCTCGAAAATCGCCCCCTTATAATGTGTGAATACGCTCATGCAATGGGAAACAGCGTCGGCAATCTCCAGGATTACTGGGATTTTTTTGATGAACACAAAGAGCTGCAGGGTGGTTTCATCTGGGATTGGGTTGACCAGGGCTTGCTTAAAACAAACGAAGAAGGTGAGGAATTCTGGGCATACGGAGGCGATTATGGGCCGTCTGGCACTCCCAGCGACAGGAATTTTTGCATAAACGGGCTGGTTTTTCCCGATAGAAAGATACATCCTCACCTATGGGAAGTAAAGAAGGTTTATCAATATATAAAGGTAAAGCCTGTTGATTTGAAGAAAGGGGAGGTTGAAATCCTTAACAGGTATGATTTTACCAATCTCAATAAAGTCGAGATGAAGTGGGCTATCATGGGCGACGATGAAATAATTGCCGAGGGGAAATTTCTCTCGTTGGATATTCCTCCACGTCATTCCAAAGCTATCAGCCTGTCTTTTCCTGAGATTAAACCTTTACCAGGTGTGGAGTACTTCCTTAAATTAAGTTTTACTCTGAAGGATGAAACTCCTCTTATTTCCAAAGGTTATGAGGTTGCCTGGGAACAATTTAAATTGCCTTTTTATGAGCCCGGGCCAAAGATAGATTTATCCCAGCTGCCGGAATTGACAATCGACAAAAGAGAAGAATCCTTCCAAATCAACGGAAAGGATTTCACTATTGTTGTCGACAAAAAGACTGGGGAGATAACATCATATCTCTTCCGGGGTACAGAGCTAATAAAATCCGGACCTATGCCTAATTTCTGGAGGGCGCCTACGGATAATGACTTTGGCTGGGGAATGCCCCGACGGCTGGAGATCTGGCGTGAAGCCGGAGACAAAAGAATAACCGATAAGCTCACAGCAGAACAGACTAGTGCTCAGGAAATTCAAATCAATCTTGTCTCAACACTACCCACTGCAAGCGCAAAATACTACACAACTTATAGAATTCTTGGCAGCGGCGATATCATTATCAATAACAGTTTTGAGCCCGCGAACACCAATCTGCCTGAGATGCCCCGGTTTGGAATGAAGATGACGCTACCTGCGGAGTTTGAAAACATAGCATGGTACGGCAGAGGACCTCACGAAAACTACTGGGACAGGAAAACAGGAGCTGCGGTTGGTGTTTACAGCGGAAAGGTCATAGACCAGTATCATCCCTATATCCGGCCTCAAGAAAACGGCAACAAAACAGATGTCCGCTGGGTGGCTTTAACCAATGATAAAATAACGGGGCTCATCGCCGCAGGCCTGCCCTTGCTAAGCATCAGCGCTCTTCCTTTCACAGATGACGACTTTGATCCAGGCCCGGAAAAACAGCAGAGGCACACCTACCATGTAAAAAAACGTGACCTCGTCACATTGAAGTTGGATTATAAGCAAATGGGTGTCGGCGGGGATACAAGCTGGGGGGACCGGGCGCGGGCCCATCCTGAATATAGATTGCCGGTAAGAGGATATTCCTACAGCTTTATTCTCAGGCCGTATGCACGGTCAATGGGTAGTATCTCCGCTGTCGCCCGCAGAAAGATACCAGGAATTGGCTGGAATTGATATGAAGGAACAGAGAAGCGGAAAAATTGTTCTTGTGGCCCACTGCCTGCTAAACGTTCATTCCCTGGAAGATAACCTCGCTATTTATCCCGGTCTTGAAGAAGAAGTAATAAAGCTCCTTATTGAGAAAGGTGTAAGCATTTACCAGATTCTCTGTCCTGAGATTGAACTTTCAGGAATATTCAGGAAAGCACTGCCCAAAGAATCTTATGACCGCCCAAAAATCAGGAAAATATACCGCCAGCTTGCCGATAAGATAGCTGACAACCTGAAGTGGTATGTCAAAAAAGATTATAAAATAATTGCAGTTATCGGAGCTGAAGCAAGCCCATCGTGCGGGATAGAGCTTGTAGGGAAATGGAAAGAAAAGACAAAAAGTAAAAGAGAATTTCCGAGAGATATTGAATTCATTCCTGGCATGGGAGTTTTTATGGAGGAGCTTAAATCTTCCCTGGCTAAAATAAATATTTATCCAGCATGGATAGGAATACCTGGAAAGTCTATCAGAACCCTAAAACCCGAATCTTTCGAAGAAACCCTAAATAAGCTTGATAAATTACTGTAGCTGCAGCCATACATGCAGGCCTTACAAGCAGCTCATCCTTTCAAGAAAGAACAACAGAAAGATTCTTTTTTTTGAGCTTGCCTCAAAGTGACAGGATTAAAGTGCACGGAGCAAAAAAGATTCTTCAGTGGTCATTGCGAGTGACTGAAAGGAGCGTGGCAATATCATAGGAAAAAGGCTGATTTCTTTTGCAAGAGATGTTACGTCGTTTCACTTGTCACGATGAAATGGAATCCTGTCACCTTGGGACAATCCACTATTTTTAATAATGGAGGATTAATATGAAAACTCTGAGACCATGGTGGCTTCCCGTATTTGCACTATTGGTGTTTTTTGTCTCCCCGAGCTCAGCTTTTGATGTTTTATCCGAAGAAAGGAAGGAAGGCGACAAACAGACTTTCTCACTGAGCAATGAGCAGGTTAAATGCTCCGTAATTTTTAACGAGGGGAAGCTTAGTTCTGACAGGCTTGAAGCGCAACCGGAGTGGTTAGCTGAGTACAGGACTCGGCCCTTTTCGATTGAAACCGATGCTGATTTTGGCCTGAATTTGATGTGGACTGGTTGGAGGGCACCGGGGAACGTGAATAATGCAGAAAATCCCGTAATGCTCTCCAAGCATGATTTTCAGCTTCTTCGTCAAGAGGTCCAGGAGCTCAGCGAGGATAGCAAAGAATTAAATCTTTTCTTCAAAGGATTAAACAGTTCTTTGGAGCTACGGATCACGTATAAACTCGAGAACAAAGCTTTCTACATAAGGAGAAAAATAGCAGTTCGCGATTCCAGGTCA